>Ga0316197_10001629_pt1 | contig 15968 bp, 14 predicted proteins | sample OudBiesiAoxic_MG_FD_204939 | JGI IMG/M metagenome (GOLD analysis project Ga0316197, IMG submission 204939) | Coastal sediment microbial communities from Oude Bieten Haven, Netherlands - site A oxic | ecosystem: Environmental > Aquatic > Marine > Coastal > Sediment | place: Netherlands... | reverse complement strand
GCTGCCGTTGCTAAGTTCGGTTACGCACAGGGATGTGCGGTCCGAACTGGTGCGTTAAAAAGGAATTAATTTAGCTAGATTAAAAAATAAATCGGGAAAATAAATCGGGACACCCATAACTTAGTTGATTTAAAGTCAAAACATTCAGTGCCTTTTTCTGGTCACTATTGATCATTACATTGCCCTTTTTCAGCCCCTCTTTTGCCATTTCAATGCTGTTTAATAAAATCTTTAAACAATTGTTATTAACGTTCGTTCATTTATCAGGGATAGGTATGAAATACATTATGTTGTGCGCTAAACATTTTATGACCCATAAGGGGAGGAGATTCGATGTTATTATCAGCCGAATCCTGGGGGGGACTTTATTCATCCTTTTAAGCATGGCCTATAGTCATTTAGCTAAGGCGCAACAAAATGACAGCATTGCTGAGTCTTTTGAGCATTTCAATGAAGTTATTTTAGATGATGTTAGTTCGGGGGCGTTGCTGTTTAAGCAAGTTGGTAGTGAGTGGTTTTTACAAGCACCGCAACTCAAAACCATGGTTGATATGCGCATTAAAGGTATTGTCGCCAATGTAACGGTGAAACAAAAGTTCACCAATACCAGTAATGAATGGCAACATGCGATTTATGCTTTTCCACTTCCTGATAATTCAGCGGTCAATCAGCTTAAAATAAAAGTGGCAGAGCGCGTTATTATTGGTCAAATTCAAGAAAAGAAAAAAGCGCTTAAAACCTATAACAAGGCCAAAAAAAATGGACAAAAAGCGGCGTTAGTTCAGCAAGTTAGGCCAAACTTATTTACTACTGATGTGGCTAATATTCCGCCGCATGAATCCATTGAAGTAGAGTTAACGTATTTTCAGCAAATTGATTATCAAGTAGGGCTGTTTAGTCTGCATTTTCCGATGGCGATAACACCAAGGTATCAACCAACTAACGCCGTAAATAATCCACTAAATGACTTACCTAATTTAATTTTTCAAGCGCGCAATACAAATAGCACCGCCACGGGGACAACTCAACTAATTGATTTAAATGTGTCTCTTTCTTCTGGTGCAGAATTAGCGTTGCTTAATAGTGTCAATCACGACGTTACTGCAACTTATCACCCTAATGTGAAAGACCGTGAAAGTGATCAAGCAACTGGCTATTATTCGCTTAATTTGACTAATCAAGTGATGCAAAAAGAGTTTAAATTAATATGGCAGTATCAACGAAAAGCGTTACCCCAAGTATTAAATTTTAAGCAAGATTATAAAGATAATCAATATGGGTTATTAATGGTATTACCCGGTTTACACAAAGCTGAAAAACAAAGCAGCAGAGAGTTAACTTTTATTCTAGATACTTCTGGCTCTATGTCTGGTCAGTCGATGGCGCAAGCGAAACAAGCGTTTAAGTATGCATTAACAAGTTTAAATGAAAACGATAGTTTTCAATTGATATCGTTTAACTCATTTCCAACAAGGTTATTTCAGCTACCAGTCGTCGCAACTAAAGCGAATAAAGATAATGCATGGCATTATGTGAGTGCATTAAGAGCGGATGGGGGGACTGAAATTATGTCGGCATTGGCAATGGCGCTAGGAGAAATGTCGTCCCCAAATGATCGCCTAAAGCAAATCGTCTTTTTAACTGATGGCGCAGTTGGTAATGAAGCGGATATTTTTTCATATATTGCTAATAATATCAGTGATAAACGCTTATTCACTGTCGGGTTGGGTACTGCACCTAACCGCTATTTTATGAAAAAGGCCGCAGAGATTGGGCGAGGAAGCTATCAATTTATTAGTGATCACCGTGAATTAACAAAAGGGATGCAACTGCTTTTTAGTAAACTGAGTCACCCTGTGTTGACCGATTTGAAACTTAGCCTTAATGAGCCTAATGCAACAATTCTAACAGCACCTGATCCTATTCCTGATGTATATCAAAATGAGCCCTTGTTTTTAAGTTATCAAATCAACGGTGGGCAAACTGATAGTTTATTGACTGGAATATATAATGGAGAGCCCTGGTCACTTCCTATTGAATTGGGAGATGATATTACAATGGTTGAATCCCTTAAACCAGCCTTTGAAAGCCACATTCCAGCGATCGCAACATTATGGGCAAGACGCAAAATTGCGGATTATTTTCGAGATCTCATGTTATATAAAATGCCTGAATCGAAAACCAATATCATCGATCTCGCCTTGGGATTTCATCTGGTAACCCCCTTTACAAGTCTCGTGGCAGTTGAGGAAAAAACATCGCGTCCACATCATTTGAATGCTAATGCAAAGCAACTTAAAAACAACCTTCCCGCTGGTCAGAAGTTACCGCCTACAGCTTTAAATTGGTAATGGAATTTTTATCTTGGTTTAATATTATTATTTTTTTCAGTTTTGTTAATGTTCGCTGTTAATCCTAAAGAGAGAATAACCGTGCGCGAAAACTTGTAGGGGGGATAAAATGCTGAGTAATATTACGGTGAGTAAAGCTAGCAGAACTAATACGAATAAAGCCATTTCTAGTCATTTTACGAGCAAGAAAATGCCCTCAAAAATTGCCAAGTACCTTTCATTTGTAATGATTGTAATCGCTTGCTTCTTGTTAGCAAAACCAAGCTACATTTTTACCAAGTCAATTGTTGCTCAACTATTGTTAAATCATGCTTGGCAGCAATCTCAACAATGGGGTGATAAGCATTTTCCTTGGCAGTGGTCTGATAGTTACCCTGTCGCTAAATTAACAGATCAAAAAAATAATCAGTCTTGGATTGTACTTTCTGGAATGACTGGGCGGGCAATGGCATTTGCACCTTCGTGGCTTGAAGACTCCGCCATGCCTAATCAATATGGCAATACGGTGATATCTGCCCACAATGATAGCCACTTTAGTGTATTAGAAAACATAACAATTGGTGATCATTTCTTGTTAGAAGATAAACAGGGGGTAATAGTAACTTATCGTGTTGTTAACATTGATATTATTGAGGAAGGAGATGCTGCTCCCTACCATTTTCAAGATGCAACCATGATGACATTAATTACTTGTTATCCTTTTGAAGTTTCAAACAGACCTAAAAGTAAAAGGTTAGTGCTGCAAGCGGTTAAAATCTGATCTTTTTAGGAAGTATCGTTACATCATAAAAAGAGGTTACTCCATCAATTATTTAAGTATGGATGGAGTTTACGCTTCATTATCATATAACCTTTATTTAAGTGCTGAAGAAGTACTGGATTTTTTGTACTTGATTAAAAAGTTCGACAGGATCACACCTCAGCGCTACAGCTTAAAGTTGTACTTCTAAAGTAATGCTTTCATGGCTTCCTTTTCCTATTTAAAGAGAAGCAATTACTCATAAAGGATAGCATTATTTATATTTTAAATTAATACCGGTAAAACAACCCATAAAGATAAAAAAAGTACAATGATTGTTTGAATCGTGAACAGTTTTGCACGCTTTACTATTAACTGTACATATCAAAGGTGTTTGCCGCGTAAATTGTTTTAAAACAAATAAATCCTCTTTCATACTGTTAAATTTGGTAACAATTTTTTAACCCTATAAAGGAATATAGTATGCAGGACGCAAACAACCAATCTTACCGACAGAGACACAAACCAGCGAGTGACTTTAATTCTCGAGAAGAGTATTTAAATAATGAACTGAAAATTATGAACCCTAAGCGTTGGAAGGTTAACTTACCTTATCGTGATTTCGGGATTGAAATTGAAGATTGGGTGCCTGCACTCGCCGCCACTATTGGAAAAATAGTGATGGTCGCTGCAATGGCTGGCGCTTTTGCTGTGCAATTTGGGTTAGATGCTGCTTTTGTTGCTGAGAATGTCCGTTTTGAAATGCTTATCGCGGGTGTCTTATTTGCGGTTTTATTTTCAGCGCTTTTAAATCCTAGAACGAACCTTGCTGGGACGCATGGCCCAATGATTCCTCTTATACCATTAATCGCTGCAGCTGGTGGACATCCTCTTGCCTTAGGCATTTTAGTGGGAGTGTTTGGGCTAATTTTAAGTATCTCTAAGGGCGGTTCAAAATTAGTGACTCTAACTGGTGAAGGCGTCAGAGGGGGCTTACTTATCTTTCTTGGTGCGATGGGAACAGTAGGTCAAATACGTAGTTTTGGTAACTGGGGGGATAAAATTGAAATGGCGGCTATCCCATTTATTGTTATCTTAATTACTATTGCCATATACGCGTACCTTGCCCGTATTAAGATGCGCTGGGTTGCCATTCCGCTATGTTCTGCAATCGCTGGTATTGCAGCCTTTTTAATGGGGGCACCCTTTGAATTTGTGACTGAGCCAGGGTTACCAAATATGAGCCCATTTTATTGGTGGGGTGAAACAACGGGTTGGAAGCTTGGTTGGCCTGGTTTGAGTGAGTATATTGCCGTTGTACCTTTTGCGATTCTCGCTGTTGCAATGTGGTCACCAGATTTTTTAGGGCATCGCGTATTTCAGGAACTTAACTATCCTAAAACGGCTAAAAAGGTACTGATGGATGTAGATGATACGATGACAGTCGTTTCAATCCGTCAAGTTGTTGGTTCAGTACTCGGTGGAGCAAATTTGGCTTCTTCGTGGGGGACTTATATGATTCCTGCTGCTATTGCAAAACGCCCGATCCCAGGTGGTGCATTATTAACTGGGCTCTTATGTGTTGTTTGCTCTATTTTAGGTTTTCCGATGGATCTTGCAATGTGGGAACCTGTTTTACGTGTTGCCTTGCTAGTTGGTGTTTTCTTACCATTACTTGAAGCTGGAATGCAGATGGTCAATGATGAGAAAAGTTCACAAAGTGCTGGTATATGTATTTTCTCAAGTGCATTGGTTAACCCTGTCTTTGGATGGGCGACAACTATGTTATTAGATAATTTAGGATTTATTGGTGATAAAGAGCGTTCTGATGCCTTGTCTTTTATGGATAGATTAGTTATTCCATTAATTACCTTTATTATCTGTGTGGGATCATTGGCATTAGTTGGACAATTGCCTGGTATTCCTGCGTTGCTATAATCTGCACTGCTTTTCAGGTATAAAAAAGCCGAGTATAAACTCGGCTTATCTTTTCGAAAAAATTAACTGTTAACCCTAACCAAGCGGTAAGATTTCTTCGCCATATTGCTCATTGATAACTTGAGCCATTGCATCATAAATTGCAGCCAAACCACAACAGATACCAACATAACCTGCGATTGTGCCGATTGTTTCAGAGCCTGCGAAATCTCTTGCAGCAAGTAAGAAGAATAAAACTGTTAAACTAGCAAAAATGAATTGTGATACACGGTTACCACGTAACGTTGCAATAAACATAAAGCCTGTGAAAATACCGTACATAACAAAATACCATGCCATAAACGCAGCTGATGTCGGCTCAGAAAGACCTAGTTTTGGAAAGAATAATAACGCAACAAGGCTTATCCAGAAAAAACCGTATGAAGTAAATGCAGTTAAACCAAAGGTATTACCTTTTTTAAACTCTAAAATACCGGCAACAACTTGACCCATACCACCAACAAAAAGTCCCATCGCAAGAATCATTGAATCTAATGGGAAAAATCCTGCGTTATGGATATTAAGTAGAACAGTTGTCATACCGAAGCCCATTAGACCAAGAGGAGCTGGATTTGCTAATTTTATAGATTGTGACACGGGTTAACCCTTATTAATTGTATGATAAAATAAAATTTCGCGCACAATAACATGCTAAATAACTTTGTAAAGTAATTTTATTATTTTTGTACTTGATCATATTTTTTTACTTATTTAAGCTAGAAACCAGAGCTAGATTGTTGCTTCAAAGTTAAATTACTGTTTGTATTTTGATGTAAGTCTAAGCTTGAGCAAATTTATTGTAATAATTTTACTATTTCACTATTAAAAGTTAGGTACAATGTGGTTAACATTTCTATTTACAAATGAAGTTGAATGATGAGCCAAGCTACTTTATCTATTAAAAATTTGCACAAATCTTTCGCTGATAATGAAGTATTAAAGGGGATAGATTTAGAGGCCCAGAAAGGCGATGTTATCTCCATTTTAGGGTCTTCAGGATCTGGCAAGAGCACGTTGTTACGTTGTGTAAATTTGTTGGAAACACCGACTTCTGGTGAAATTCGCGTAAACGGTGAATTAATTGCCATGAAGCAAGATAAGAAGCTAGGGGCAATTCCAGCTTCCACTCAACAGGTCGAACGAATTAGAAGTCGTTTGGCAATGGTATTTCAAAGTTTTAATCTTTGGTCACATATGACGGTGCTTGAAAATGTTATTGAAGCGCCTGTGCATGTGTTAGGCGTACCCAAAAAAGAAGCGATTGTAAAAGCAGAAGCAATTTTACAGCGCGTTGGATTGTATGAACGCAAAGATTATTACCCTGGGCAACTCTCTGGTGGCCAACAGCAACGTGTTGCGATTGCGCGCGCACTTGCAGTTGAGCCTGAAGTCATGTTGTTTGATGAACCCACTTCAGCACTTGATCCTGAGTTAGTAGGAGAAGTGCTAAGTGTTATGCGCGGTCTTGCAGAAGAGGGCAGGACAATGCTTGTGGTCACTCATGAGATGGCGTTTGCTCGTGATGTGTCTAATAAAGTGTTATTTTTACACCAAGGTTTAGTGGAAGAGGAAGGGAAGCCTGAAATTATTTTTGAGAACCCATCTTCGGAACGCTTTAAACAGTTTATCTCTTCGGTTTATTAAACGTTTATTTTTATCAGTAATATAATTTTATCAACAAAAAAATAAGGAAATACAATGAAAAAGATTAGTCTATTAATCGCAGCAGTAATTTTATCATCTAATGTAGTAGCAAAAGAGTGGAAAAGCATTCGCATTGGTGTTGAGGGGGCTTATCCTCCATTTAGCCAAACAGAAGCTGATGGAAGTGTAACTGGTTTTGATATCGATATTGCAAATGCATTATGTGTAGAAATGAAGGCAAAATGTACACTGGTTAAGCAAGATTGGGATGGCATCATCCCCGCTTTATTAGCACGTAAATTCGATGCGATTATCGCAACAATGGATATTACAGAAGAGCGTTTAAAGAAAGTTGCATTTACTGATAAATACCAACATATTCCAGCACGCTTTGTAGCTTTAAAAGGTGCTGGATATGAAGCAACAGATGAGTTCATGAAAGGTAAAAATGTTGGTGTACAACGTGCAACATCAATGGACATGTATATTTCAGATAACTACCCTTCAGCAAAAATTAAACGTTACGGTTCGGCAGACGAAGCCTATCTAGACCTTAAAGCATCTCGCTTAGATTACGTAATGGCTGATTCAGCAGCGATTACTGGTGGCCTGCTTGAAAAAGAGGGCGGTGATAAATTTGAATTTGTTGGCCCTAAATTAAATGATCCTAAATGGTTTGGTGAAGGCGCAGGTATTGCAATTCGTAAGCAAGATAAAGATCTAGCTATGCAATTTAATGCAGCGCTAAAAGAGATCCGTGCTAACGGCGTATACAAGAAAATCCAAGATAAGTACTTTAGCTTTGATGTTTACGGTGGTTAATCACCATAGTGAAAAGGATGGGTGACCATCCTTTTTTTTTACGTTTAATTTAAGAATAATTATGCAAGAACTGTTAAATTATCAATCTCTATTATTACAAGGTGCATGGTTAACGCTGCAGGTTGCACTGTTGTCGCTGGTGCTTGCCGTTTCACTTGGCTTATTAGGCGCTCTCGCTAAAATATCTCACTCTCGCATATTACGTTCTATTGCAACCTTGTATACAACAATTATCCGTGGGATTCCTGATCTAATATTAATGCTACTTATTTTCTTTGGTGGGCAAATGCTCATTAATAACCTCAGTTATAGTATTAATGAAAGCCTCAATGAATATTTTACGCAACAGGACGCTAGCCATGAGTGGTACTCTTATTTGCCTGATTATATTGATATTAGCCCCTATATTGCAGGTATTGTAACCATTGGCTTCATCTTTGGGGCCTATATGGCAGAGACCTTTCGCGGCGCGATATTGTCAGTAGAAAAAGGGCAAATAGAAGCTGCAAAAGCCTATGGTATGAGCAAATATAAAATTTTCTTTCGTGTGACTTTTCCGCAGATGATGCGTCATGCATTACCTGGTATTGGCAATAACTGGTTAGTACTGCTTAAAACAACAGCTTTAGTTTCGATTATTGGTTTGCAGGATATGGTGAAAATAGCAGGGGATGCCTCTGGTTCCACACAGCAACCTTTTACCTTCTATCTTGCGGTTGCTTTTATCTTTCTTTTTTTTACAGCGATCTCAAGTGCACTGCTAAAGCGCCTTGAAGACAAATATTCTATACAAACGAGGTAAAGATGGATTTCTCAATCATCATTAATGAATATCAGTTTTACCTTGAAGGTTTATGGACAACAACCTGGTTGGTTGCTTTGTCACTAATACTCGGGTTATTTATTGCTATCCCTACCGGTATATTACGCAGTAGTGAAAATAAATTGATACGTTTCCCTATCTGGGCATTCATGTATTTCTTCCGTGGCTCTCCTCTGTTAGTGCAGCTGTTTATTATTTACTATGGTGCAGCACAGTTTGATTGGTTACGTGAAAGTTGGATGTGGTACTATTTTCAAGAGGCTTGGTTTTGTGCGTTATTAGCATTTACACTCAATACAGGTGCTTATACCGCAGAGATTGTCCGTGGTGTTATTTCAACTATGCCAAAGGGGGAATTAGAAGCCGCCAAAGCTTATGGCATGAGTAAATGGCAAACACTACGCCGTATTACGCTGCCTAACTCACTGCGTCGCGCATTACCTGCATACAGTAATGAAGTGATTTTCATGATTCATGGTAGTGCCATTGCAGGTATTGTCACCATCGTTGATATTACTGGTGCTGCGCGTGTTGTTAATGCACGTTATTATGCTCCCTTTGAAGCTTATTTAGCGGCAGCAGTGTTATATATGTGCCTAACATTCACTGCTATTTATCTATTTAAACAGTGGGAAAAACGTTACCACATCGAGCAATAACCTAAAAGCAGGTGTTAACGACCTGCTTACTTTTTCTAACAGGCCTGCTAAATTGCTTGTTAACTCTATTTAAGTGTAAAAAAATTTGTTAAATAAATTGTAATGAAATGTAACATCGTTTATTTAATCTTCAAATAAAGTTCGAATTTGATACAATTCCCTCACTAAATGAAAATCATTAATAAATGGACTTATTATAAAAATTATAAATAAGGCCATAGTCCATGAAAAATCTGCAAGCATCTAATTTTAAAGATATAAATCAATTTACCTCTGTTACTCCTTACCTATGGAGTAACAAATAATGATGACTGAAAATATTATTGCTCTAGAGTCACTGCGTCTTGAAGCTCAAATCTGTTTTGATAAAAACAAAGGCAAGCCAACCCTATTACCATGTGATAGTGAGCTTTATCCAGCGGTCACTATTGAATGCTTTAAAGATCTTAAGGGTTATGAACAGGGAGATAAGATTGAAGTCGATGTTGTCGCAATGCAAAGCAGTAATGGCCAATCATACTTTTATAGTTATTAATAGCAATCCGCATAATACTAATTATCTTAATTATGTGCTCTAAATTTTGCACAGGAAAAATAGCTTAATTCGAAGTGTAAGTTGATGTAAGTGGTTGTTCCCTTTGGCGAAATTTACAACCTAGAAGTAAGTTTTTTAACCAATAAAATAATAGATCGCTGCGTGCATTAATCGTGATGCTGCCAATAACAATCTATTTTAAATAAAGAGCGCAACAGTAACCGTTGCACTCATTTATTAGGGGTTGTTGATCTTTCAAGTTTGTTTTTGCAGCAATTTGTTCGCTATTTATACAAGGCTGAGCCTATGTAGTGTGGTTGTTCCACATAAATAGGCGAAAACGCAGTAGAAAGAGTCAACAAATGCTGCCCTTCGGGTTGAACAAAATTCAAACTGCAAAGATCAACAGCCTCTAAATTATTATGATAATTTTAATGTCGCTAAATTTTTATTTTTGACACTGGTTAAAACCGTTTCATTATCGATCAAAGATTGCCCGTAAGAGGGGAACATTTCAAGCATTTTAGCTTTCCAAGCAACACTATTAAGTTCCGTTTCAAAACAACGCTCAATAACATCAATCATTGCCTGTACCGAGGTTGAAGCGCCAGGAGAAGCCCCTAATAATACAGCAAGCGATCCATCCTCTGCGGCAACCATTTCAGTACCAAATTCTAGTTTTCCTTTACCATTTTCATCTTTTTTGATGATCATTACACGTTGGCCTGCTTTTGCTAAATGCCAGTCTTGCTCTTGCGCTTCTGGGTAAAAATTACGCAGCGCATTAACTCGCTCTTTATGTGATTGTAATGATTCTTTAATCAGATAATGGGTTAAATCTATGTTTTTAGAGCCAACAGAGAGCATTGGTTTCAGATTTGATTTACCAACTGAACCAATCAGGTCTAGCTTAGAGCCTTTTTTCAAAAACTTGGTGGTAAAGCCAGCAAAGGGACCAAACAGTAGTGCCGGTTTTCCATCAATAATACGCGTGTCAAGGTGAGGTACTGACATCGGAGGTGCGCCAATTGGGGCTTTGCCGTAGGTTTTTGAATAATGTTGCTTAACAATCTCAGGCTTTGTACAGACTAACCATTGCCCACTAACGGGAAATCCACCGTAACCTTTACGCTCAGGGATTTTCGATTTCTGTAATAGTGGCAATGCTCCACCACCGGCTCCTAAAAAAACAAACTTTGTATCGATGGTTGCGGAGTGCTTACCCGTTCGCTCTTTAATACCTACAGACCAACGGCCATCATCTTGTTGTCTAATTCGCTCAACATTATAATTTAAAACCAACTCAAAATTTTCAGACTGTTGCATGCTTTTAATCATATTGCGCGTGAGTGCACCAAAGTCAACATCTGATCCATAGTTGACACGTGTCGCTGCAACCGGTTGTTTTGGATCTCGATCTTTCATCGCCAGTGGCATCCACTCGCTTATTACAGCCGGATCTTCACTGTATTGCATATCTTTAAATAGATGATGTGCGCTGAGCAACTTATGGCGCTCGCGAAGGAAGCGAACATCTTTTTCACCCCAAACAAGGCTTTGATGGGGAATACTGTTAATGAACTGATCTGGAGTAGGCAGAATGCTGTTTTTAACCAAGTAAGACCAAAACTGTAATGTTATTTCAAAGGAAGCATTGATCGCTTGAGCGCGCTTTATTTCGACACTCCCATCTTGATTTTCTGGTGTGTAGTTTAATTCACAATAACCAGCGTGACCTGTGCCTGCGTTATTCCAGCCGTGTGTGCTTTCGTGCGCAACGTGGTCTAATCGCTCAACCATGATAATTTTTAACGTGGGATCAAGTTGAGTTAGCATCATACCTAATGTAGCGCTCATTACGCCACCGCCTACCAGTAGTACATCTGCACTTTTTGTGTTCATTAAAACTTCCCTTTACAAAATAGACTGCCAAACAAGTTACTTCCAAGTGCTATATTCCATTTTAGCTTGCTTGGATGCTTTCCCCTGTTATTCAAGAAGATAGAATACTAGCGAAATTTGATTGTTGAAACTAGTTAATAAAACATCATAATTTCTTTACGGCTTTGTTAAGTTATTTTTAATTCATTAACATTGTTTGCAGAAGATGACGCTATGGCGCTGATATATTACTGTTTTTATTGTTTAACTATTTGATTTTTAATTGTTTTTTTGTTTTTTTATTTATCTTTGGGAGGGGCAAATAGGACCTGAATATATTTTTAGCCCTATTTGTTCGATTTTTTTTATTATAAGTTATCAGCTATTTTTCTATTGGTGATGCAATACAATTAATCGCTATGACGATTGATCCCAAAAGAAGGGGCGAAAATGTTTACGGCAAACAGATTCGTAACTATCATTTCCACCAATTTCTACTTGTGCGCCTTCACTAACAGGGTTTCCTTCACTATCAATGCGTAAAATCATATTTGCTTTGCGTCCACAATGACAAATAGTTTTGAGCTCTATTAACTTATCTGCCCAGGCTAATAAATAATGGCTACCCTGGAAAAGCTCTCCTTGAAAGTCGGTTTTTATGCCGTAACACAATACTGGAATATCCAGACAATCGACAACATAAGTGAGCTGCTTTACCTGCTCTTTGCTTAGAAATTGTGCTTCATCAATGAGAATACAGTGTTGCTTCTGTTTATTGTGCTCATGGTTAATGATTTCACTCAGATCGTCATCATTATTAAATGCATAAGCATCAGTTTCAATCCCAATACGTGAGGCAACTTTGCCTACACCTGCGCGATCATCAATAGCAGCCGTTAATACAAAGGTATTCATGCCTCGCTCTCGGTAGTTATATGAGCTTTGTAATAGCGCTGTTGATTTTCCAGCGTTCATGGAGGAGTAATAAAAATAGAGTTGCGCCAAAATTAATGCCTAAGGTTAAAATGAAGTTAAAGGGGAATAATACCAATTACAGTAAATAATTGATCTATTTTACTGCTTAAAATAACTGAATTCTCCGTTGTAAATTTCGAAAAGGGAACAACCATTTACGTCAACTTACGCCTCGAATTAAGCTGTTTTTCCTGCGCAAAATTTAGATCACATAATTAATGTTATTTGTATAATACAGAATTTGTGTGGCAATGTTTGATCTAACGTCATTATTGCCGCCTTTTTTTGATGCAGAATACGCGTTTATATTAGTAATGAGAAAGTGATTTATGCAACTGACTGATTTTGTAAACACCATCGGTAAAGATCTTAAAAACCGCTATGGTGAACGGGTGCATAAACTCACCTTGCATGGTGACTTTAGTTGTCCCAATCGAGATGGCACATTAGCTAAAGGGGGGTGCACATTTTGTAATGTAGCGGCCTTTAGTGATGAATCTCAATCTAAATTGACAATTGCAGAGCAGTTACGCCTGCGTGCTGATGAGGTTGCGCATCGCTCTCAAAAATACCTTGCCTATTTCCAAGCTTACACTAGCACTTATGCAGAGATAGCATTACTTTCATCACTTTATGAGCAAGCCGTTAGTGAGACTAATATTGTTGGTATCTGCGTTGGGACAAGGCCGGATTGTGTTTCCGATGAGGTTTTAAATTTGCTTAGTAGTTATATTATGCGCGGTTATGAAGTTTGGTTGGAACTTGGTTTACAGAGTGCAAATGATAAAACCTTAAAGCGAATTAATCGTGGCCATGGTTTTTCTGAATATGAGCAAGTCACTATTAAAGCGCGCGCGCGCGGCATTAAAGTCTGTACGCACCTTATTTTAGGGTTGCCAAACGAATCTGATAGCGATTATCAACAAACATTAAAAAAAGTGGTTGAAGTAGGGGTTGATGGCTTGAAGTTACACCCGTTACACGTTGTTCGAGGGGCCCTTATGGAAAAGTCATGGCAAGCTAATCGCCTCACCACATTATCGCTTGAGCAATATAGTCAATCAGCAGTAAAGGTTATTCAGCAAACACCAATTGATATTGTATATCATCGTACATCTGCTACCGCTAAACTGACGGAGTTAGTCGCACCTTTATGGTGTGAAAAACGCTGGCCGGTACAAAATAGAATGTGTCAGTTAATGCAAGAATCTGGTGGGCAGGGAAGTGCTTTGAGCTCGCGCTAAAATGACCACTGTGCGCTCATAACGAAAATAAGCGGTAGAATAAATCCAGCTTCTAATGCGAAATGATCAGTGAAATTATATTGCGCTGAATGGTAAATGTAGGGAGCAAAGCCGACTCCGGTTTTCTCTTTACTGGTCTTGTAAAAACCACCATCACCACAGTTTTCAAATGCATCAAAGAAAAACTCTCCTGCATATGAATATACCCCTTTTATCATTAGCTTATTATTCACTTGATACCAATCTTTGCGCGCACCAAGTAATAAACAACGGTTTGCTTGGCTATTTAAGAAGGTACCTACAAAAAGGCTATACTCAGATTCTTCACTAAATTTTCTTTCAATAGAGAAGTAGTTATTATCAAAATATTGATTGGAGTCTGTATCAAAAGGTAAAAGGTGAAACAAAAAAGAGCCTGTATTAATGGAGTATAGTGTTGTTCTCTCTGCGTGGCTTGGCAAGGAGATTAGCGCAAAAAAAAAGACAATGATAGGCAGTCGATAGGACATAAGATAATATCTAAATAATAAAATATCATTGTAAAACAAAGATGCTTAAAGTCAGCATCTTTGTCATATAAATGAGAGTGTTCTCAACTATTTTTATTAAAAATCAATTAGTCAGGGTGGTTTGTTCTAATTTCCATTATTTCTTTAAAGTGTGCTTCTGCTAAATCAACCAGTTCAGGTTGGAATTTTATACCACGCTGTGACTTTATAAATTCAAGTATTTCACTTTCACTCCAAGGCATTTTATAGCTTCGTTTTGATCCTAATGCATCGATCACGTCTACGAGTGCCATAATTCTTGCCTCAATAGGAATTGATTCTCCTTTTAACCCTTCTGGATAACCGCTGCCATCCCAATTTTCATGGTGGTAATGTGCTAATGTTCTACCAAGCTGAGCAATAGGCAAGGTCGAACGGGCTAGCATTTCCCCCCCCGCCTCTGCATGTTGCTGCATAATTTTCCATTCATGCGCATCTAACTTTCCTGGCTTGTGCAAGATTAATTCTGGTACGGTAATTTTTCCGATATCGTGTAGTGGAGCAGCTGCCTTTATTGCATCGCAAAAAGCGATAGAAAGGTTTAATTTTTCAGCCAATAGGTAACATAGTAAGGCGGTACGTTTTACATGAGCACCCGTCTCTTTACTGCGTGCTTCTATCGCATCACCAAGAATATACATTAACTCACGCTGATTATTTTGAGATTGTTGCTGGCGTACTAAGCTTTCTAATACCAGTGCAACATTGGTTGAAAAAATTTCTGCTAAATTATTTTGAAAGCCATTTGGTGGGCTATCAAATTCTATATATAAAACAGCACTGGCATCATGGGATGTTCGGTAATAACTTATGAAATATTGGTCGGTAAACTCACTATTTTTATCAATAAATGTTTTGTTTATTTTGTTTTTAATGGCATCACTTATATCGGCGATATTATCTGGTATTTGCCCAAATTTACCGCTACAGGCCAAATAAGTCTCTTCAACATTTTGAAACAGATCTGTTTCCTGGCGAACAATGTACACGGAGGAGCTATCTAGGCCCATTAGGGAGAGCAAGTTAGTAAGTGCAGCGGAAGCGAACTCACTTATTTTATCTACTTTTAAAATACTGGTAGAGGAAGCAATTAATTTTTTAAAAGCATCAAGGCTTTTATAAATAGTGGTGATGTCTCTATAGCTTCGAATTGAAGAGTAAACACAGGTGGTTAATTTACGCTGTGTAAGCTCTGTTTTGGTTTTATAGTCATGAATATCATATTGGCTAATGACTCTCTCTTCAGGTGCATTACCTGCTTGGCCTGTGCGTAAAACGAGACGAATGGTACTATTTTCAAGATTTTCTCTAATCCAGTCAATAAGTTCTAATCCGGCGTGTTCACTCTCCATTACTACATCAATGAAGGCCATACTAAATTCAACACCAGACTGTAACTGTTGCTTAGCCTCTTGCGCTGAATATGCGGAATGCAAAACGAGTTTTCTATCTAAAACAACACTATTTTTTAAAACAAGTCGAGTGACGTCATGAACCGAAGGTTCATCATCAACAATAAGAATATGCCAGTACTTTCCATGAGTGTCGTTATCGTCACTCTTAAACTCATCTTCTGTGATTTCATCTTCGTCTTGAAATAAAAACTGAGACATAATACCAACCTATGTAAATATTTATATTTTAATAGTTTGGCACAGAATATTACATTTGCATTAGCGGGGTTGGATTTATCTTTGTGTGCTGCTCACATATTTTATATTCATTATAATGAGATACTATTGAACATGGTAATTTTGTAAATATACTTTT
>Ga0316197_10001628_pt1 | contig 15971 bp, 9 predicted proteins | sample OudBiesiAoxic_MG_FD_204939 | JGI IMG/M metagenome (GOLD analysis project Ga0316197, IMG submission 204939) | Coastal sediment microbial communities from Oude Bieten Haven, Netherlands - site A oxic | ecosystem: Environmental > Aquatic > Marine > Coastal > Sediment | place: Netherlands... | reverse complement strand
TTGTAGCCGGTCAGGGAGGACAGACGGCCCAGGTTGCGCGGATCGACGACGGCCAGGTGCAGGGTCTTTTCCTCGAGCATGATCGGTATCGCCTGGTACTTCTCGGCCATCTTCCACGTGAAGACGCGGATGATCTGCGGCGCGACGCTTCGCAGCGCCTCGGGTTCGGCGTAGCGCATACCGTGAAGCTCGGCCAGCGTCCGGCCGAACTCCTTTTCATCGACGTATCCCAACTCGATCAGACAGGTACCGAGGTGCCCACCCAGGATCAACTGGGTTTTCAGCGCCTTGTCGAGTTGCAGCGGGGTGAGCAGGCCCCGCTCGAGCAGGACCTCACCTATCTTCTTGGGCATTCGCAGTTCCGCACGGGATTCGAAAACGTAACCGTCGAGAAAAATATAGTGTCCGCCCGGCCTCCCGGCCATGCTGCCAAAAGTCTTCTGTTTTCAACGTTTCAGTCCCGTTGCCGGTCGGGCATAATGAGGCCGACGATGGATCGACCCAAAGCCAGCGAGTCGTTCGCTTCGCGGCGTGAACGGCTGCACGAAATCATTTTCGAGGCCGATACGCCCATGGGGAAGGCGTTCGACGTCGCCCTGCTGGTGGCGATCTTCCTCAGCATCCTCGCCGTGATGCTGGAGAGCGTCGCCGCGATCCGTGAACAGTACGGTGCGGCGCTGCGGGCGGTGGAATGGTTTTTCACCATCCTGTTCACGATCGAGTACGTGCTGCGCCTGATCAGCGTGCGCCGGCCTCTGCGCTATGCGACGAGTTTTCTCGGGATCGTGGACTTGTTGTCGATCCTGCCGACCTATCTCAGTCTCTTCGTCGCCGGGACCCAGTCGCTGCTGGTGATCCGTTCCCTGAGGCTGCTGCGCATCTTCAGGGTGCTCAAGGTCGTGCACTTCATGCACGAGGTCACCGCGCTGACCACGGCGATCCGCAACTCCCGGGTCAAGATCATTGTCTTTCTGATGGCCGTGTTGACCATCGTTCTGATCATGGGCTCGGCGATGTACGTCATCGAGGGCGAGGCGGGCGGTTTCACCAGTATCCCGCGCGGGATGTACTGGGCCATCGTCACGGTGACGACGGTGGGTTACGGGGACATCGCGCCGACGACGGTGCTGGGGCAGATCGTCGCGGCCGTCGCGATGGTGCTGGGCTACAGCCTGATCATCATCCCTACCGGCATCTTCTCGATGGAACTGGTCCATGCCTCGCGAAAGGCTGTCACGACGCAGAATTGTCCCGAGTGTCTCCGCGAAGGTCACGACAAGGACGCGGAGTACTGCAAGTTCTGCAGCGCGAAACTGTGACGGGAAATGGAAATGGGGACATTCCTGATTTCCCCCAGGAAATCAGGAATGTCCCCATTTCCCCCCGCGCTACCGGTGTGCGGCGACCCACATCTGCCCGATCGCCAGGCTGCCGTCCGTCGGTGGGAGTTGTCCGTGGATGTGGCCGTCGATTCCGTCGTCGCCGAGTTGCAGGAGCAACGCTTCGGTGAGGTAGCGGTTACAGAACACTCCGCCGGTCAGGGCGACGCGCCCGATTCCCACACGACGAACGACCTCCATGGCCGACCGTACGATCGCGTGATGGAAGGCGGCGGCGAGCAGGCCCGGATCCCACCCGCCGCGGCGGGCATCGACGAGAGAGCGGATCATCTCGCGCCAGTCCAGGCGCAGCAGCTCGTCTTCGACGACCGGCATCGGCAGCGGTTCGACGAGCTCACCATGGCTCCAGGCCGCCCACTCCAGCAACTGCGCCGACTGGGCCTGGTGGGTGTTGTAGGTGCACAGGCCGAGCAGGGCGCTGACGCCGTCGAACAGGCGCCCGAGGCTGGTCGTCACGGGTGAGTTGACGCCGGTGTCGAGCATGCCGACGATCGTCTCGCAGTCGGCGTCCGACACTTCGTCGAACAGCGGTAGGTCGCGCGGAAAATCTCTGCCGAAGGCCTCTCGCAGCAGCGAGATGCCGGTGCGCCAGGTCTGCTCGATCGCCTTCTCGCCGCCGGGAAGCCGGAACGGTACCAGCGATCCGACACGCCGGTAGTCCTCCGGGCCGCCGAGCAGGAACTCGCCGCCCCAGACCGTACGGTCCGGCCCGTAACCCGTCCCGTCCCAGGTCAGGCCGAGCACCTCGCCGTCCAGCTGATTCTCCAGCATGCAGGCCGCCAGGTGCGCGTGGTGGTGTTGCACGGCCACGCGGGGCAGATCCATGCGCTGGGCCAGGTCGGTCGTGAAGTAGTCGGGGTGAAGGTCGTGCGCCACGCGTTCGGGCTTCAGGTCGTAGAGTTTCGAAAGATCGGCCAGCGTTCGCTCGTAGGCCGAGCGCGCCTCGAAGCTGTCCATGTCGCCGAGGTGTTGCGACAGGATCACCTCGCGATCGCGCGACAGCGCCAGCGTCACGTTCATCTGGCCACCGAGCGCGAGGATCGGGGGCAGGGCACGCGGCGCGAGGATTGGCAGGGGACTGTAGCCCCGGGCGCGACGCAACATCTGTGGCCGCGGGCGCGGCCGTGTCACGACGTGCAACACCGAATCGTCCACCGGGCGCAGGATCGGCCGGTCGTGATCCAGGAAACCGTCGCACAGCCCGGCCAGTTCGCCGTGAGCCTCGTCGTCGAGGTACTGGATCGGCTCGTCCGTCATGTTGCCCGACGTCGCGACGACGGGATGGCCGAGCGCGTCCAGTAAGCGCTGGTGCAGTGGCGTGTAGGGCAGGAAGACGCCGAGGTAGGGCGACTGCGGCGCGACCGAGGGTGCGATCTCTTGCGAGCCAAGCGCCGTGCGCGGCAGGATCAGGATCGGCGCCTGTGTGGATTGCAGGAACGGTTCGGCGAAGGACGGCACGTGGACGTGGGCGCGCAGCGCGTCGAGGTCCGGGTACATCACGGCGAACGCCTTGTGCGAGCGACGCTTGCGGCGTCGTAGCTCGGCGGCGGCCCGCTCGTTGCCGGCATCGACGACCAGGTGGTATCCACCGAGTCCCTTGACGGCGACGATCCCGCCTTCGCGTACGATCTCGAGCGCGCGTTCGACGGCCGCGTCTCCGCTTGCCGAGGATTCACCGGTCGGCGATCTGAGGACCAGGCTCGGACCGCAATCGGCGCAAGCCACGGGTTGCGCGTGGAAGCGTCGGTCGAGCGGGGAGTCGTACTCGGATTGACACGCCGCGCACATCGCGAAGGCGCGCATCGAGGTGTTCGGGCGGTCGTAGGGCAACGCGTCGATGATCGAATAGCGCGGTCCGCAGTTGGTGCAGTTGAGGAACGGATAGCGGTGTCGCCGGTCCGCCGGGTCGCGCAACTCGCGGCGGCAGTCGTCGCACATCGCCAGGTCCGGCGAGATCCAGACTCGCGGCGGGCCGGCCGCCTCGCTGGCGACGATCTCGAACCTCTCGAATCCGACCGGGGGGAGGAAGCGATGGTCCGTGGCGTAGATCGTCGCCGCCGCGGGCTTTTCTCTCGGCAGGCGTTCGAGGAAACGCAGCAGGCAGGCGTGGTCGGCCTCGACCTCGATCGTCACGCCGTTGCCGTCGTTTCGGACCCAGCCCGTCAGGGCCAGATCGGTGGCGAGGCGAAAGACGAAGGGGCGAAAGCCCACGCCCTGGACCGTGCCGATCAACCGGACCTGCAACCGTTCGGTCTCCCGGTCCCGCGAGCGGTCGCCAGAGCGTTCAGCAGATTCTGGGAAGTTGCTCACCGGAGATCATGTCCAGCACGCGCGAGCCGCCGAAGCCGCTGCGCAGTCGCACGATGCGAGGATGGTTCGCCACGACCTTGCCCACCACGCACGCTTCACGGCCCAGCGGGTGGTCGCGCATCGCGGCCAGGACGTCGTCGGCGACCTCGGGGGCGACGACGGCCACGAAGCGGCCCTCGTTGGCCACGTAGAGGGGATCGAGGCCGAGGATCTCGCAGCCACCCTTGACGCTCTCCTTGACCGGTACGGCGGTTTCGTCCAGCACGATGCCGGTCTCCGCAGCGCCGGCCAGTTCGTTCAGTACGGAAGCCACGCCACCGCGCGTGGCGTCGCGCATCGCGTGGATGCCCGTCCCGGCCCGGTCGAGCATCCGTTCGACCAGTGGCCACAGCGCCGCGGTGTCGCTCTTCAGGTCGCTTTCGAATCTCAGCCCTTCGCGCAGCGACATGATGGCGATGCCGTGCTCGGCGATCGGTCCGTTGAGCAGCACGACGTCGCCCGGTGTGATCCTGCGCGGCGATACGTCGATGCCTTTCAAGCGTTCGCCGATGCCCGCGGTGTTGACGAAGATCCCGTCGCCCTTGCCGCGCTCGACGACCTTGGTGTCGCCGGTGACCACGGGCAGGTCGAGCGACAGGCAGGCCTCGCGGATCGACACGAGGACGCTCCACAGGTCCTTCAGCAGGAAGCCTTCCTCCAGAATGAAGGCCAGCGACAGGTAACGCGGCCGCGCACCGCACATCGCCAGGTCGTTGACCGTGCCGTGCACGGCCAGCAGGCCGATGTCGCCACCGGGGAAAAACGGCGGGTGGATCACGTAGCTGTCGGTCGAGAAGGCCAGCATGTCGTGATTCCAGGGCACGACGGCGCCATCGTTTAACTCGCGCAGGGCGGGATTGTCCAGCGTTGGCAGGAGCACCTGTTCGATCAGTCGCTGGGTCACCTTGCCCCCGCCGCCGTGAGCCATGGTGACGGTGTCGTAGTCCTGGATCGGTACGGGGCATTCAAACCCCATCGTTGGAATCCTCATACCTGCGAAAGGCGTGGTAGGCCGAGCACGCGCCCTCGGTCGAGACCATCGGCGCACCCAGCGGGTGTTCCGGCGTGCACCGGGTGCCGAAGGCCTCGCATTCGTGAGGCTTCTTCTTGCCCTGCAGCACCTCGCCGGCGATACAGATCGACGGTTCGGCAGCCGTGACCTTGCCGACGTCGAAGCGGCGTTCGGCATCGAAGGCGTGGTAGTCCTCGCGCAGTCGCAACCCGCTGTCGGGAATCGAACCGATACCGCGCCAGTTCATGTCGCAGACCTCGAAGACGTCGTTCATGACCTTCTGCGCCTGGAGGTTGCCTTCCGGCCGCACCGCGCGGCCGTACTGGTTGCGTGTTTCGATCTGGTCGTTTTCGATCAGCTCGACGAGCATCAGCAGACCCTGCAGCAGGTCGAGCGGCTCGAAGCCGGCGACGACGAACGGGACGCGGTATTCGCGGGCCAGCTCTTCGTATTCTCGGTAACCCATCACGGAACAGACGTGGCCGGGCGCGATGAAGCCCTTCACCTGAGCCTCGGGATCGTCCATGATCACGCGAATCGCGGGAGGAACGCGAACGTGCGAGGTCAGGATCGAAAAGTTGGTCACCTTCTTTTTCGCCGCGAGCCAGACCGACATGGCGTTGGCCGGGGCCGTCGTCTCGAACCCGACGGCGAAGAAGACGACCTCGCGGTCGGGGTGTCGTTCCGCGAGGTCGAGCGCGTCGGTCGGCGAGTAGACGATCCGCACGTCGGCGCCACGGGCCTTGGCCTGCAGCAGGTCGCCGTCCGATCCTGGTACGCGCAACATGTCGCCGTAGCTCGCGAAGATCACGCCCGGCTTGTTGGCGACGGCGAGCGCGCGGTCGATCTTCTCCAGGGGCGTGACGCAGACCGGGCAGCCCGGTCCGTGGATCAGTTCCACCGCGCCTGCGAGCAACTCGTCAATGCCGTAGCGGATCAACGTATGCGTCTGGCCGCCGCAGACTTCCATGATCTGTCGAGGTGCGGTGGCCGAGGCCCGTATCCCGGCGACGAGCTTGTGCGCGGCTTCGGGGTCGCGGTATTCGTCGACGTACTTCACGGGCGGTCTCGCGGAGGTCCCAGGTCGGCCAGTCCGTCGATCTCTTCGAGGTAGCGGAAGACCTCCTGGGCCTCCTTCTCGTCCAGCGTGCTGATCGAGAAGCCGACGTGGACGACGACGTACTGTCCGGGCTCGACGTCGGGCGTGTAGGAGAGGTTGACATCCTTGACGATGCCGCCGAACTCGACCTTGCCGCTGGTGATGCCCAGATCCGAGTGCGTCACCTCCACCACCTTACCGGGTATTCCCAGGCACATCGCTTTTGGCTCCCGTGATACGACCGGCCGGGCGTCCTCCCCCGGGCGGTGTTCGATAAGGATAGTCAAAAAGGAGGGGGCGTGGGAGGTCCCTGGGCCGGATGGTGAGAATCCGTCGTCTATTCGTCCGGCCCGGGCCGCTGCCGTCGGCGCTTCTGCTCGCTTCGCTTGCGCTTGGACTCCAGCCTGCGGGCTCGTTCGGACCGTGACACGCGGGTCTTGACCCGGCGAGCGCGTGGCTTCAGGGCCTGCTGCAACAGGGCGACGAAACGTTCGACGACCTCGCGCCGGTTGGCGGCCTGGCTGCGATGCCGCTGGCAGCGAATCCTCAGTCGGCCGTCGAGGGTGATGCGCGTGGCCAGGTGCTCGTGGATCCGTCGCTTCTGGGTTGCGGTGAGCGAGGGCGACCCGTCGACATCGAACTCGAGCACGATCTGGGTGCTGACCTTGTTGACGTGCTGGCCCCCGGGGCCGCTGCTGCGCGTGGCCGTGAGCGTCAATTCGTCATCGGGGATCGACAGGTGCGGTGTGATCTCGATCATGGTCGCGTCCGGAGTCGTTCAGGACTCGAGCAGTCCCTTCCCGTGCGGGAGCGCACGGCATCGTCTCCGATCGTCGGTTTTTGCAGCATGGGTGGATGATACCGAAGAGGGGTCAGGTCTTGAAATGCAACATTCTTAAAAAGATTTGGGGACATTCCTGATTCTCCCCGTTGCAGACTCGGATACAATCGTTGATCTCACAAGCGAGTATCAGAAATGTCCCCAAATCTTTTTAAGAATGTTGCATTTCAAGACCTGACCCCGGTCGCCCCGGTCGTCACCGTGGGCTTCGGCACGACGGTTGCGATGTGGGCTGTCGGTTATTTCTGCCGGTTGCCGGCGATTCTCATGCCCAGCCCCATCGTGTTGGCGCTGCTGCTGGGCTGTCTGTTCGGCGGGGGCTACGTCCTCGGACGCGTCGGCGGGGCGGGTACGTTCGCGGGTGGTGCGGCCGGACTCGTCACCGGTGTGCTGAACCTGCTGATCCTGGGAAGCCTGCTGGCAGGCGACGATCCCGGCCGGGTGATCCCGTCGGCACTGTGGTGGTTGCCGGGTTCGATCCTGGTCTCGGTCGCCCTGGCTGCAACGGGCGCGTCCGTCGGTTCGCGGCAGACGACGGCCAGACCGGAAGGCGTGAACTGGCTCAGCGCCTTTGCCTGGGTGGCGGTGTCGGCGACGGCGTTGTTGCTCGCCGCCGGCGGACTGGTGACCAGTGCCGAAGCGGGGCTCGCAGTCGATGACTGGCCGACCTCGTTCGGCTACAACATGTTCCTCTACCCGCTCTCCAAGATGACGGGCGGGGTCTACTACGAACACGCCCACCGCCTGCTCGGGGCCCTGGTCGGACTGACCACCGTGGTCCTGGCGCTGGTTGTGCAGACGACCGCCAAGCAGGGCTGGATCAAGCTGTGGGCCTGGCTGGCGGTGCCCACGGTGATCGTCCAGGGAATCCTCGGCGGCATCCGGGTCACGGACCGCAACCTCGCACTGGCCATGGTTCACGGCGTACTGGCGCAACTCTTCTTCGCGGGCCTCGTCGCCCTGGCCGTCTTCACCTCGTCCCGCTGGAGTCGTTCCGGCGAGCCGCTGCGGCGCGCCACGGCCGGGACCGATCGCTCGATGGGTCTGGTGCTGATCGCCTTCACGGTCGCGCAGCTGGTGCTCGGCGCATCGCAACGTCATTTCAAGGACCTGCTGCTGGTTCACCTGGTGCTCGGGCTGTCGATCGTCGTCCCGCTGGCCCTGTTCATGGGGGTCAGAGCGTGGGGCCTGAACATCGGTCAGCCGTTCCTGCAGCGACTGGGCCAGGCTCTCGTCGCCGTGATTTCGATGCAGGTCTTGCTGGGATTCGGTGCGCTGGTGGTCACCTCCGCGGCCGATGCCGGCGCGCTGTCCAGGGGCTGGGACCTCAGCATCGCGACCGCCCACCAGTGGTTCGGCGCGATCGTGCTGGCGCTGACCGTGGTCCTCGTGTGCTGGAACTACAAGCTCCTCGCCCCACCGGAATGATCCGGGCCGACGCGTTGCAATTCCTGGACCCCAGGCGTATCTTTCGGGCGATTCCAGCCCGAAACGGAGGCAGTTCGACGTGGCCGCGACCACAGCAAACCAGGCGAGAGCCGCAGAGATCCTCAAGTCGATGGAGGGGGACGTCTCGATGGTCTCGGAGCGCCTGTCCGAATGGTGGTCCAACTACCTGACCTACCATCACGACCGTTACCTGGGCACACTCGACTTCCTGGAGTCCGTCAAAAGCCGGGTGCTCGAGATCGGCAGCGTCCCGTGCCAGTTCACCTCGTTGCTGCAACAACTGGGCTACGAGGTACGCGGGATGGACCTGGCTCCGGAGCGCGTCGAGGCGTTCATCCGGAAACACGAACTCAGCGTGGACAAGGTCGACATCGAGACAGATCCGTTTCCGTTCGAGGACGGGTCGTTCGGGATGGTGATCTTCCTCGAGGTGCTGGAACACCTGCGCATCAACCCGCTGCACACCTTCCGTGAGCTGGCCCGCGTGCTCGAACCCGGAGGTCGGTTGCTGCTGAGCACGCCGAACATCACGCCCGCGCACCGGCTGATGTTCTTCTTCGATAAACCCTACCAGGGAGATCTGGTCGCGGAATTCCGTAAGCTGGAAACGGTGGGACACATGGGCCACTTCCGCCTCTATTCCTTGGTTGACATCCGTGCGATGCTCGACGAGGTCGGACTCGAGGTCGTGGCGACCAGCTTCGAGGGCGAATACGCCACCCCGACCTGGAAAACCAAGTGGATGCGCATTCTCTCCCCCCGCAAGGACATTTTCCGTACCTACACCTACGTCCAGGCCCGCAAGCGCTCCTGATCCTGCGCCCCTCGCTACTACTTAAGAGGTGGTAGGAACCGCCAATCCACCGTATACGGTTTATCGATCGTTGCGTGGATTTCGGTACCCCCTCGGTTCGGCGCACCCTTGCCGGGTTGTGCGCGAAATGCACCCAATCGATTGAAATAGAAGGACTTGTGCGCACGGGTCACGTACGCGTTGACCGAAAGGTCTAGCTGTGGCCGTGGAACTAGCCGCGAACGAGGCCTCTCGGCCTCTGGCTTCCATCCCGTGGGCGGGGTGAATGAAGAAGTATTGTAAGTATTATTTGGCCGTTCTGACGCTGGGGCTTGCCGCCTCGACTGTTTCGGCACAGGTCGTGATCAACGAGATCATGTACCACCCGCTGTCCGACCAGTCGGCGGACGAGTTCGTCGAGATCTACAACACTGGCGGAGGTACGGTCGACATCTCGGGATGGTGCTTCGACGGCATCAACTTCTGTTTCCCGGGCGCCAGTACGATCGATCCCGGACAGTATCTCGTCGTGGCCAAGGACGCCGCGCAGTTTCAGTCGACCTATGGCGCTCCGCCGGACTTCGAGTTCGCGACGCTTCCCGACACCTCGTTGAGCGACGGTGGCGAGCGTGTGGCGTTGGTCGACCCGGTCTTCGTCATCATCGACGAGGTGATCTTCGACGACGGCCCTCCGTGGCCGGTGACGCCGGACGGGATCGGCCCGTCGCTCGAGGTCATCGACCCTTCGCTCGACAATTCGACTCCACGCAACTGGCACGCTTCGGTGGCCAACTGGGGAACGCCCGGAGCGGTCAACAGTGTCAACGCCGTCGGGTTGCCTCCGTGGATCGACGCCGCCCAGCACACGCAGGACCCGATGCCGCTCGATCCGATCGTCGTCACGGCGACCGTCCTCGACGCCACGACCGTCAATCTCTCCTACAAGATCGACTGGGGGACCGAGACCCAGGTCAGCATGCAGGACGACGGCGCCTCGGGCGACGGCGCCCCGGGCGACGGTGTCTACGGCGCGACGATCCCGGGACAGCTGATGGGCTCCCTCGTCCGCTACCGAATCTCGGCCAGCGGCGCGACCGGCACGACCGGATTCCCGCGCGACGATGACACCGTGACCTATGGCGGCACCGCCGTACTGGATCCGGCGCTCAGCTCACAGCTTCCGATCCTGCACTGGTTCATCGATCCTGCCGACTACCAGGATGCGTTGGATCACCGGTTGACGGACGAGACCGAGGCGGCGGTTCTGTACTACGACGGCACGCTGTACGACGGCGTCGAGGTTCGCGTCCGCGGCCAGTCGGCGCGCCAGTGGGAGAAGCCCCCCTGGAAGTTCTTCATGCCCCAGGGGCATGATTTCGAGGCCCCGGGTTTGATCAAACGCTCGGTCGACACGTTCAACCTGCAATCGAACTACGCCGACAAGTCTTACACGCGCGAGATCCTCGCCTGGGGCAGCTTCGAAGAAGCCGGCATCCCGGCGGGTACGACGTTCGCGGCCCGCATCGAACAGAACGGCCAGTTCTTCGGGCTGTTCACCTTCCTCGAGGCTCCCGACTCGGACTTCATCGTGCGCCAGCGCCTGGATGTCAATGGTGCGCGCTACAAGGCGTTCGAGAATCTGCGGCTGCGGCTGTCGCTCACCGAGCTGCAGATGTATTACGAGAAGAAGTCGCGCCTGTTCGAGGACTTCTCGGACCTGTACCAGCTGGTGATCAACATCAACCAGCCACCCAACCAGCCGCTGCACGACTGGTTGGCCGACAACATCGACATCCCCTCGCTGCTGAACTACATCGCCGTCCAGTCGATCATCCACAACAACGATCACATCAACAAGAACTACTTCATCTACCGCGATACCGAGGGCACGCAGCGCTGGACGCTTCTCCCGTGGGACCTCGACCTGACGTTCGGTCGTAACTGGATCGGTAATTCACTGACCGACGTGATCTGGGCCGACAAGGACTCCGTCCCCGGCAGTCCGGTGACGGTCTCACCCAGCCATCCGCTGCTGGGTCGGCACGACCACCTTCCCTACCAGAAGTTGCCGCAGTTCCTGATCGACCGCGTACTGGCGTTCGATGACTACCGCGAGATGTACTACCGCCGCCTGCGCACGCTGATGGAACTGCTGCTCGACGAGGGGTTGTACGAAGCGAAGATCGACGCGATCGTGGCCAAGATCGGGCCCGAGGCGGCGATGGACGCTGTTCTGTGGGGGCAGTACGGCGAGAGCCAGGACGTGGCGACCGCCGTCACCGCGCTGAAGCAGGACTACTTGCAGATGCGGCGGCGACACCTGTTCGTGACCCACTCGATGTGCGAGATCCCGCCCTCGCAGACTCCCACGCCGCGCATCGTGATCAGCGAGATCATGTACAACCCGCCCGGCGGATCGTTCGACGAGTTCGTGGAGCTTCACAATCCTTCGACCTACGAGTCGATCGACATCTCCGGCTGGCGACTCGAGGGCATCGGTCTCAACGTGCCGGAGGGGACGGTCGTGCTGCCCGGTGGCTACGTGGTGCTGGCCAAGCACGACGCGCAGTTCCGCACGACCTACGGCGGCGGCCGGTTCGTCGCAGCCGACTACCCTGGAGTCCTGAACGATTTCGGCGAATCGCTGGTGCTGCGGGATCAACTGGGCACGGTCATCGCGTCGGTGACCTTCGACGAGGCCGGCCCGTGGCCCGTCGAGGCAAACGGCGCTGGCGCGTCGCTCGAACTGATCGACGCGACGCAATCGAACGGCAAGGTGGTCAACTGGGCCGCGAGCAGCGTCAGCGGCGGCACGCCGGGAGCGGCCAATTCCAGACGAGGCACGATCGCAGCGGTCCCGTCGTTGTTCGTCAACGAGGTGTTGCCCGACAACGTGTCGATCAATTCCGACGAGATGAGCGAGTTCGATCCGTGGATCGAGCTTTACAACGCATCGAGCGAGACGATCGCCCTGGATGGCCTGTACCTGTCGAACGATCTCGGCGTGACCGACATGTGGCAGATCCCAGGAGGCACGTCGATCTGCGGAGGGTGCTGGATGCTGTTCTGGGCCGACGGCCAGGTCGCCCAGGGAAATCGGCACGCGGGATTCACGCTGGCACCCGGCGGAGGGTCGGTCGGACTTTTTGCTGCGGACGGATCGATGATCGACTACCTGAACTACGGGTCGCTCGCCGGCGATCACGCGTTCGGCCGTTTTCCCGACGGCCAGTCCGATCTGCGCGTCTTCCCCGTCGTCACGCCGGAAGCGTCCAACGACGTTCCGCCGAGTCCCTTGATCCTCAACGAATACAACGCCGTCGATGAGACCAAGTTCCTCAACAACCTGAACTCCGACACGCACTTCGGGCGCGTGGCGGGCAACGGCGGCGACTGGATCGAACTGGTCGTCACCGTGGACCATCTGGACATTCGCGGCTGGCAACTGGTCGTGTCCAACAGGACTGGCGCGGCCGACGAGACGGTCGGGCTGCTCGATCTCACCTCGGACCCGATCTGGGCCGACCTGCGGGCCGGAACGATCATCACGGTCTCGGAAGATCTGGCGGACAACGTCTCGTACGACCCGGCATCGGACGACTGGTGGATCAACGTCCAGGCCAGCTCGACCGGCTCGGGTGTCTATATCTCGGCACAAGACTTCGACGTCACCAACAACGACTGGCAGTTGACGATCAAGGACGACGGCGGACTGACGATCTTCGGTCCGGCAGGAGAGGGTGTGTGGCCGCTGGCCGGTGTCGGCGGAGAAGAGGTGCTCAAGCTCGAAGAGGATCCGTCGCCGTACATCACACCGATCAACGACTACAACGACGGCACGTCGAGTACCTTCGGAGCGCCCAACCTGTACAACGCCGGCTCACGAACGCAGGACTTCAGCAGCCTGCGCGAGATCGGCATCGTCGGTGAGTGCAACGATCCGGACACCGATAGCGATGGTTACTGCGACAGTCAGGACAACTGTCCGGCCATCCACAATATCGATCAGGCCGACGCCGACGCCGACGGCTTCGGTGACCTGTGCGACGTCTGCCCGGGCGACGCCGCGGACGATGCCGACCTGGACACGATCTGCGGAGACCTGGACAACTGTCCGTTCATCACCAACACGAACCAGGATGACGGGGACATCGACGGCGTCGGAGACCTCTGCGACAACTGCTCGGTCACGTCGAACTCGAACCAGGCCGACGAGGATTTCGACAGCCTCGGCGACGTCTGCGACGACTGCCTGGGCGATCCGGTGAACGATCCGGACGGCGACACGGTCTGCCACTCGACGGACAATTGCCCGGAGACCGGAAACCTCAACCAGATCGACAGCGATGGCGACGGTGCCGGTGATGCCTGTGACGCCTGTCCCGACGACGCGATGGACGACGTCGATCTGGACGGACTCTGCGCCGACGTGGACAACTGCCCGGCGCTGCCGAACGTCGCGCAGACCGACGGGGACACGGACAACGTCGGCGATCCTTGTGACAACTGTATCGGCGACCCGAACTCGGGCCAGGGCGATCTGGACGGCGACGGGGCGGGCGACGCCTGCGACGCGGACGACGACAACGACGGCCTCGACGATCTTTCCGATAACTGTCCCAACGTCGCGAATGCCGACCAGGCCGACACCGACCTGAACGGTGCCGGCGATGCGTGCGACGGAGACGACGACGGCGACACCTTGCCCGACGCCTCCGACAACTGCCCGCTCGTGGACAATCTGGCCCAGACCGACACCGACTCCGACGGGGTCGGCGATAGTTGCGATTGCGAGCCCACGCTGCCCAGCATCGGCAGCGTTCCGGGTCAGTTCGGTTCGACGCTCAGACTCGACGGGTCGGGCGGCACGACGCTGCGCTGGGTGCAGAGTTGGCAGGGACCGGCCACCAACGTTTATCGCGGCACCTTCGTCATCGGTCAGGCCTGGGCCTATGACGAGACTTGTTTCCTGGCCGAGAGCATCGACTTGGAGACGACGGATGCCGCCACTCCTGCGCCGGGCAGCGGCTACTACTACCTGCTGGCCGGGCGCAACCTGTGCGACGAGGGACCGGAGGGTCGATCCAGCCAGGCTGGCGACCTGTTCCCGGCCCTTTCCTGCGGGTCGGGGTCGGGAGACGGGGACGCCGACACGGTTCCTGATCTTCAGGACAACTGTCCGCTGACGCAGAATCTCGATCAGGCCGACGCGGACGACGATTTCTTCGGTGACCTCTGTGACAATTGCCCGACGACGTTCAATCGGGACCAGGTCGACCTCGAGGGTGACGGTGCGGGAGACGTGTGCGACGACGACGACGACAACGACGGCGTGTCGGACGTCACCGACAACTGCGCCACGCTTTCCAACTCGACACAGGGCGATGCCGACGGCGACGATATCGGTGACCTTTGCGATCCGTGTACCGACCTCGACGGCGACGGCCTGGGGGACAACGGCTATCCGAACGATGGCTGCGGAATCGATCCCTTCCCGACCGATCGTGAGAACGACGCCGACGGGGACGGACTTGGCGTCGTGCAGGACAACTGTCCCGACGTGGCAAACCCCGGCCAGGAAGACATGGACGGCGACGATCTCGGCGACGCCTGCGACATCTGTCCCCGGGACTGGATGAACGATTTCGATGCCGACGGGATTTGCGCCTCGACGTGCAGCATCAGTGACCTGGCGCTGGTCGACCTGACCAATCCGGAAGAGACCATTCTGGTCACCGCTGGTTCCTCGATGAAGTACGTGACACACCTCACCGACCCCGGACTGGGAGAGACCTGGGTCGATCCGGTCTTCGACGACAGCGGATGGACGGCCGGTACCTACGGAGTCGGCTACGAGGCGACGTCAGGAGCGGCCAACCTGCTGCAGACCACCGTGGCCATCGGGGCGGCCTCGGTCTACACGCGGACGACCTTCGACATCGCCGACGTGGGAACCGTGGACAACCTGTGGATCGCGACCGACTACGACGACGGCTACGTGGCGTGGATCAACGGAGTCGAGGTCTACCGCTCACCGGAGATGCCGACCGGGCCTCTGGACTACGACGCCAATCCCGCAGCGCACGAGTCCAGCAACGGGAATCAGCCCGACTACGGTTCTCCGGTCGATATCTCGGCCGCCAGCCTGGCGGCGCTACAGAACGGGACCAACGTCCTGGCCATCGGTGTATGGAACCATATACCGGCCAACCCGCCCTCGTCCGATCTCGTGCTGGTGCCCAAGCTCAGCATGAATCGCCAATCGACGATCACCTACCAGGCCAACGCTTCCGATCCGGGAGTCGATGCCACTTGGATGGGCGAGTTGTTCGACGATTCCGGCTGGACCAAGGGCAGCTACGGCATCGGCTACGAGTTGAACCCGCCGGGTGCGGAGCAGTTGATCCGAACGGTCGTACCCGGTGCGACGTATTCGATCTACACGCGGGCCCGGTTCGAGATCGAGAGTCCTGCGGCGCTGCAGACGATCTCCCTCGGCGTTGATTACGACGACGGCTACGTCGCCTACATCAACGGTGTGGAAGTGCTTCGTTCCGCCGAGATGCCGACCGGCGACCCGCTGTGGAACAGCGTTCCTTCCGCTCACGAATCGAGCAATTCATCCTCGCCGCTGTTCATCAGTTTCGACATCACTGCGACGGCGATGGCTTCGTTGCACGCGGGGACCAACGTCCTGGCCATCGGCGTGTGGAACAGCGATCCCGGATCGACCGACCTCGTCCTGGTCCCGCAGCTGTTCGTCAACGGGGACCTGGTGGACAACTGTCCGTACGTGGCCAACCCGGCGCAAGTCGATACGGACGATGACGGTCTGGGTGACAGTTGCGACAACTGTCCCGCCGTGTTCAATCCGGTCCAGTCGGACAACGATGCCGACGGGGTGGGGGATGCCTGCGATGCGCCATGACGCCGGGCGAGCGAACTACGGCTCGGGTGGCCCCTGGGAGGCCACGGTCGGATGACGAACGCCGGACAGCGCCGGTCGTGTCGTATCGTCGCCCTGCTGA
>Ga0316197_10001627_pt1 | contig 15972 bp, 12 predicted proteins | sample OudBiesiAoxic_MG_FD_204939 | JGI IMG/M metagenome (GOLD analysis project Ga0316197, IMG submission 204939) | Coastal sediment microbial communities from Oude Bieten Haven, Netherlands - site A oxic | ecosystem: Environmental > Aquatic > Marine > Coastal > Sediment | place: Netherlands... | reverse complement strand
CCGCAAGGCGCGCGAGGTGCCCATCACCCCCGAACTCCTGCAACGCCTGCGCCGCTTCTGGTGCGCGCACCGCAACCCCGACTGGCTCTTCCCCGGCCTCACACGCCGCTGGAAAAGCTCGCAGATGACCAGGGCCGAGGCGCTCGGCGCCAGCAAGGCCCCCATCAGCAACGCCTCTGTCTGGGCCGCCATCAAGGTCGCCTCCGCCGAGTGCGGCCTGTCCAAAAAGCACGACAAAATCTGTACCCACACCCTGCGCCACTCCTACGCGACCCACCTGCTCGACGCCGGAGTGTCCCCGCGCCAGGTCGCCGCCTACCTGGGCCACAGCAGCCTCAAGCAGACCATGGTCTACCTGCACCTCACCGAGCTCAGCGAGGAGAGGGCGCGCTCCGCACTCTACACCCTGGCGGGACAAGAGAGCCCCCCGGCCCGGCGCTAGGGCGGTGTCACTAACACTAGCACAGTTACTCGGCGAGCACTGGGGAGCCTACGCCGCCGCCAACCACGCGCACCTGTGCGCGGCCCACTACCGGGCCGTGCGCAGCGTGCTCTCGTGCCGCACGCCCGCGCTCGGCGGGCAGCTCTACCAGTGCGCGGGCTGCAGGCGCAACCACTACGCCTACCACAGCTGCAACCACCGCAACTGCCCGAAGTGCGGCGCCCGCGACCAGCAGGAGTGGTCGGCAAAACAGGAGGCCCGCCTGCTCTCCGCCTCCTACTTCCTGGTCACCTTCACCGTCCCCGACGCCCTCCGCGCCGCCTGCAAAAGCCACCCCAAAGAACTCTACGACCTGCTGCTAAGAGAGAGCGCCGGCGCCCTCCAGGACGTCCTGCAAACCAAGCTCGGCGGGACGGGAGGGTTCACCAGCATCCTGCACACCTGGACGCGCCAGCTCCAACACCACCCCCACGTCCACATCATCATCCCCGGGGTCGCCTACGACAAGAAGTCCCGCACCCTCAAACCAACCGCCAAACCCGACTTCCTAGTTTACGGCGAAGTCCTCGCCGCCCGCTTCAGAAACCGCCTCGAGATCGCCCTCAAAGAACAGCACCCACACATCCACGCATCACTAACACCCGCACAGGTAGCCGCCTTCGCCAAAGAAACCAAATGGGTCACCGACGTGCTCCACGTCAGCGCAGGCAAGAGCGCCCTGCGCTACCTCGCCCGCTACGTCAGGCGCAGCGCCTTGGGCGACCGCCGCCTGCTCGGCTACAACAGGGACGGCAAGATCCTCGTGACCTGGACCTGCAGCGACACCGGCAAGCGCGGGATCCTAGCACTACACCCACACGAACTGATCCGCCGCTGGCTGCTCCACGTCCTGCCGCGCGGGTTCACCCGCCTGCGCCACTACGGGTTCATGGCCGGCGCCTCCCGCGAGACCCGCCTGCGCGTGCGCGCCCTGCTCGGGGAGTTCGGCGAGCCCGCCCCGGACATCCCAGGGCGCGCCCCCTTCACCTGCGAACACTGCCAGGGCGAGCTAGTCCTCTCGGGCAAGATCGGGCCCGTGCGCAAGCGCGGTCCGCCAGCGTGGAAACACATCCCAGAAAAAGAGGAGGTGGCACATGACTAACAAAATCACAGAGACGTCCCGGAGAAGGTCCGCAGCAACGTCCCGGGAACGTGCGCCCCGACACGATGAAAATACGCCGCGCGAGCGCCAGGGAGCACGCCCCGAGTGCAGATCTGGCCCATCCGGGAGCGAGGACACCCACGCGGCTACGGTGAGCGGGCCTAATCGCGCTGCGATAAGGCCCGCTGCCCCCGCAGAGCAGGTGGGAGGTGGACCGAGAAGCCGCCGCACGACGCAAGTCGTTGATGGAGAGCACCGGAAAGAAAGCGCAAAGGGGCACTGATCGGCGCAGAACTCAGCCGTTGGGCTCGTCCAACAACCGATAGCTACGGGGCAAGCCCGTCAGCTATCTTTGGGGTTCTGCTCAGTTCCTTATTAGAGAAATGTTATTCGCAATCGGAAATAGCAACATCGAAGCTATGAACAACGCCAGAATCCCTCGCCATGGGCAGCGCCTCAATTCAAACCAGGAAATTACGCAGATGGCGACAGTCATTATATACGCAAATCCTAATGGGATAAGCACAATCTCTAGACCCACCGCTCGAACATATTGCCCCATGGATAAAACGATCAACGAATAGCCGGGCAAAAAGACGCTTAATCCAGTAAGGATGCAGAGAGTCCCACTGGGCCTCCGTTCGGTCTTTGAGTCTGGTTTATTTCGATCGATGTCTCTTATGGCAATTTTTTAGCAGAACGTGTTGTTTGCCCACTTCGCTTTGAGGTGGGTCTTGGCTCAACGTCTTTATACCCCGTGCTTGCGTGGGTGTCGATGTGGGAATTCGTGCGGTATTGGCGGATACCCCACAGCATTGAGGTGGGGCGGGTTGGGTATCTGCCGCATGAGGGCGAAAGCCCACCGCGGATTTGAAGTGGGGTTTCGGGCGAAATGGCTTGATACCCCAAGCGTTGGCGTCTTGATCTGCGCGTGATTGATCTGTGCGACGAGGAGATTCCATTCGAGGGTCGCGGATGGGGTGTTTGGCTAGCCGAGATAGGTCGGATCGACATCGATGGTGAGGATCACGTCCTCCGGCATCGTCGTTGCAGCCACCACCTTGTTCAGGTGGGCCGTGATCAGTTTCGTGGTCGGGGCGCGCAGCATCAGCTGGAAGCGGTACTGGCCTGCAGCGCGCGCCAGCGGTGAGGCCATCGGTTCGCCCATGAAGATCCCCTCTGGGAGGCCGTCGAGCAGGCGCTTGTGTAGGGTCTCGAGGCAGAATTCGGCGCGGCGTTCGTGGGTAGAGCGGCAGGTGAGCAAGACGACATGGGTGAACGGAGGGAAGCCGAAGCCCTTGCGGAACTCCAGCTCCTGATCGACGAAGCCCTCGTAGTCGTGGTGGCGGGCGAACTGGATCGACGGGCTGTGCGGGGTCGCCGTCTGGACGATGACCTCGCCTTTCAGCTCTCCCCGGCCGGCGCGCCCTGCGACCTGGGTCAGGAGGCTGAAGGTCCGCTCGCCGGCGCGGAAGTCGGGTGTGTAGAGCCCCATGTCTGCGTTGAGGATCCCCACCAGCGTGACGCTCGGGAAGTGCAGGCCCTTGGCGATCATCTGTGTCCCGATCAGCATGTCGAGCTTGTGCGCCTTGAAGGCGTTGAGCGTGTCGCGCAGCTTGTGTTTGCGTGCCATGGTATCGGCGTCGACGCGCGCGATCCGTGCGCTGGAGAAGACCTTGCCGAGGATCTCTTCGACCTTCTCGGTACCGAAGCCGGCGAAGCGGATGGCCGGATTTGAACATTCCGGACACTTGCGCGGCGCGATCTGCTGGAACCCGCAGATGTGGCACATCAGGCGCTCGTGCTTGCGGTGGAAGGTGAGTGAGACACTGCAGTGTTTGCACTCGCAGGCATGCCCGCAGGCCGGGCACATGAGCGAGGTCGCGAAGCCGCGGCGGTTGAGAAACAGGATGACTTGCTCGCCATCCTCGAGGCGCTTATCGATGGCGCCGCGCAGGCGCTCCGAAAGGATCGACGGTGCCTTGTTCGGTCCGAAGCCGCTCTCGCGTCGCATGTCGACGATGCGGATCAGGGGCATCGTCTGATCGTCGACGCGCTTCTTCAACGAGACCAGCTGGTACTTCCCGACCATCGTGTTGTGCCACGATTCGATCCCAGGCGTCGCGCTGCCCAGCAGGACCGCGCAGGGGGCGAACTTCCCGCGCACGACAGCGATGTCGCGCGCGTGGTAGCGCGGCGGGCTGTCCTGCTTGTAGCTGCCCTCGTGCTCCTCATCCACGACGATCAGCCCGAGATTCTCCAGCGGGGCGAAGATCGCGCTGCGTGCGCCGACGACGATGCGCGCACGGCGCTGGTGGATTTTCTGCCACTCGTCGTAACGCTCACCCTGCGACAGGCTGCTGTGCAAGACCGCTACTTGCCCCTGGATGTCTGCGAAGCGGCTCTTGACCCGATCCACCGTCTGCGGCGTCAGCGAAATCTCCGGGACGAGCACGATCGCACTCATGCCGCGATCGAGCACCCGCTGCACCGCCTGGAGGTAGATCTCTGTCTTGCCGCTACCGGTGACGCCGTGGATCAAGATCGGCTTGGATCCTGCCGGGTTCTCGACCGCCTCGAGGACCTTCTCCATGGCCGCGGCCTGCTCTTCGGTCAGGGTGAGCGGCTTGGTCGCCACGAACTCATCCTGATCGTGCGGGTCGCGCTCGATTTTCAGGTCTTCGATTCTGACCCAGCCCTTTTCGATGAGGCCGCCGACCGGACTCTTCGGTGCCGTGGACGAGCCGATTTCCGAGAGCATGACCGCTCCCCCATCGTTGGCGTTCTCTAGCAGGTCGCGCAGGATCGACGCCTGCCGTGGGGCCTTGCGCGCCAGCTCGTCGATCTCGTGCTTCTTCGGCTGCTTCGCCAGCACCACCACCTTCTGAGTTTTTGCCGAATGGGCATCCGTGCGCACCGCCTCTGGGAGCAGCGCACGCATCACCGACTCCATCGGGGCGCAGTAGTATTTTGAGATCCAGCGACCGAGATCGAGCAATTGGGGGGTCAGCGCTGGAATGTCGTCAATCAGCCCATCTAGATCGCGCAGGCGCATCCGGTCTGCCTCCGACTGCGAATGCTCGATGAGCTCCGCGACGGTGCCGGTTGATTTCCGCTTCCTCAGAGACACGCGGACGCGCGCACCTACCACCACGCGGTCGCGCAGCGCCTCGGGGATCGAGTAGTCGAACTCGCGGCTGGACGAGCCATCGACCAGCACTCGGGCGGCTCGGATCATGCTAGTTTTCTCTGTTCGCACACGTCAGGCCGACCAGCTTCCCCAATCCTCCACACGCCGTCAATGGGTAGCCGCGATAAAACGAAAAAGCCCCCCCGGCCTTGCAACCGGGGGGGCTTCTAAATCTTAGATATCTCCGCTAGGGGAGATCCTCGGGATCAACTTAGAATCCGACGCTGAGCGAGACGCCGCCGTAGACTTCGTCCGGCTGGCCGCTGTTGTCGATGCCCCAAGTGCCAGCAATGTATGGCTTCAGGGTCGCGTTGTCAGTCAGTGCGATCGGGAGCGAGAGACTCGCGCCAACGGAGTTGAAGCCGCTGATGCCATAGTAGTCGTCGCCGTAGCTGATCGTCGCACCTGGCACGAGGCCGACGCGATCGCTGAGCTCGATCGTGGACTCTGCACCGAGCTCGATGTAAGAACCATCAGCTTCGAAGTCGTAGTAGTAGCCGAGGCCGACGTCGATAACACCGAGGCTCGCACCAACACTGGCGCCGAGTTCGAATGCATCGTCGTAGCCGACTCCACCACCTGCGACGCCCTGAGGGAAGTAGTACCAGATGGCACCAAGCCCGAGTTCGACACCGCCGAGGTCATAGCTGAGACCGGCGAGGAGGTTGAGCTCATCGTAGGGATCGTTCGCGAGCGTGCCATACCACGAACCGAGGTTCAGGCTAAGCGCGTCCGTGAGAGGCACACCGAGATCGATGCCACCCCAGACGAGGTTGTCTCCGAGGTCGAAACCACGGAAAATGTATTTAGTGTCGTAACCAACGCTGACTTCAGCACCGATCTCTGGTGCTGGTGCTGGAGGTGGTGCGACTGGGGGCATAGGAGTTCCGGCGATGGCCGGAGTGGCTGCCAATACGGCTGCACATCCTAGAACCCCAACTGCTGCTAGTTTGTTCTTCTTCATAGACTACTCTTCAGGTGTGATTTCTCTTTTGGTTGTTTAAGGAAGGTTTAATTTTAAAAAGAACTGACAAAATGTCAATGGCTAATTTCATTTCATTGGGAAAAACCATATCCTCTACAATCGAATTGGCTTTTTCCCACCGAGATGAAAGCTCTCAGCCTCGATCTGCGGGGTGGATCCACCGCGTCCTGAACGCCGAGAGCATTAAAATTGAACCTAAGGTTGGAATGAACCAGCACTTATAGGCATCGATTCGCCATCCGCCAAGTAAAAAACATCTTCCTGATGAATTTACGCGGGCGAGCGATCGGGAGCCGCTCGAGCCCTAGAATCCTCGGAAAACGGTTCCAGTTCCGGATTCGGCAAGTCGCAGAGGGGGTGACGTACCCGACCTCGGGGAGGGATCCGATCTCGGCTCGGAATTTAAAAATAGACTCGAGCCAGAACTCGGAACCGGGCTCCGAGTTTTACTCGAAGTCGGAGGTCATCACCGACTGCGGCAGGCGCTGCCCGAGAACGCGGGCCTGAGCGACGATCGAGCCTGGATCCGAATCGAAGCGGTAGGAGTGACAGTTGGGGCAGATGGCGACCTTGGCGGCCACGATTGATTCGCAGCCGACGCAGATTTTGTATTTCACCGGGTTGCGCACAATCTTGTCCGCGCGCCGGGCTCGCTCCATCAGGGATTCGGTGTCTTGAGTCATGTGTATCCAGTTCGTCCGAAGACATTCGAAAGATACACCCGCCTTAGCATTGCGCAACCGCTTCGCCACTTTTCTGCGCCTCAATTTTGAGAAAACAAAGTCCCCGCCGACTTGCATTCCCCTAGGCCTGTTGGAGAGTCGTCGGGATGAAACCACGGCTCTCCAAAACAATGAACTTTTTCGCATGGATGATACTGCTCGGGGGATGGGTTTCACCCGTGCAGGCACAGGTCGAGAATGAGAAGTCGAAGCCGGCCCCGAGCCGCTCGTCGGGGGTGCTCGGAGAGGACGTGATCTATGCGCGTCTCAGCCAGTTTTTCGAACTGGTGCAGGACGGCAAAGTTAAGAGTGCCTATGAGGCATTGACGAAGGGCTCGAAATCGATCAATGATATCAAACCGTTGGTGACGCAGACCGAGGCGGTCATTGTCGGCAACGGGCAGATCATTGATGCGGAGCTGTTGCGCAGCACGCGGGTCGGCAAGCGGCTGGTGCGCATCTCCTACCTGACCCACGGGGAAGTTTACCCGATGCAGTGGAACTTCTACTGCTACCGTTCCAGTGGAGGTTGGCAGGTGCTGGACATCACGGTGAACAACGATCTCTACGCAATCTTCGACGAGGAGGAGAAGACGCAGGAGGAGGAGAAACGGAAAGCCGGCGCCGGCGCGAAATAGCCAGTGGGTGCCGCAGCGTGAGCGGACTCCGGGCGAACGCGCGGCACGCGGAGCTAGGGCTTCCAAGTCATCTCCGAATCCCTTGACGCTCGGAGGGGTGCCCACTAGAGTAGCGCCCCTTCCGCAGGGGAAACCTTTTCAACCGCATCCCAATGAACATCCACGAATACCAGGCCAAGGAACTCTTCGACAAATTTGGCGTCCCGAGCCCTGAGGGGATCGTCGCCCATACAGCTGCGGAGGCGAAGGCCGCCGCCGAGAAACTCGCTGGAACCGGCGACCTGGTCGTCAAGGCGCAGGTCCATGCTGGCGGGCGTGGCAAGGGGACTTTTAAGAATGGCTTCAAGGGCGGCGTCCACCTCGTCAAGACCGCCGACGAGGCTGCGGAGATCGCCGGGAAGATGATCGGCCAGACGCTCGTCACCCACCAGACTGGTGAGGATGGCAAGCTGGTCAACCAGGTGATGATCGCCCGCGGCGTCGATATTGCGAAAGAGTACTACCTCGCCATCCTCATGGACCGTGCCACCGAGCGTCCGGTCATCGTCGCCAGCACCGAGGGCGGCGTGAACATCGAGGACGTCGCCGAGAACACACCGGAGAAGATCCTCAACCTGGGCGTCCACCCGCTAGCCGGCCTCCAGCCGTTCCAGATCCGCAAACTCTGCGCCGCGCTCGGCTTTGCCGGCGACCAGGCAAAGGCTTTCGCCAAGCTGCTCAAGGCGCTGTTCAAGCTGTTCCTCGACTGCGACTGCTCGATGGTAGAGATCAACCCGCTGGTCGTCACGCCGGACGGCGACGTGCTCGCGCTCGACGCGAAGTTCGACTTCGACGCCAACGCGCTCTACCGCCACCCAGACATCGAGGCGCTGCGCGACCCGTCCGAGGAAGACCCGCGCGAGGTCGAGGCCTCGAAGTACGACCTAAACTACATCGGGCTGGATGGCAACATCGCCTGCCTGGTCAACGGTGCCGGGCTCGCGATGGCGACGATGGACATCATCAAGTTCTCCGGCGGCGAGCCCGCCAACTTCCTCGACGTCGGCGGCGGTGCCACCAAGGAGCAGGTGACCAACGCCTTCAAGATCATCCTCGGCGACCCCAAGGTGAAGGGCATCCTCGTCAACATCTTCGGCGGCATCATGGACTGCGACATCATCGCCCATGGGATCGTCGAAGCCTGCAAGGAGGTCGACTTGAAACTGCCGCTGGTGGTGCGCCTCGAGGGCAACAACGTCGCCGCCGGCAAGAAGACACTCGCCGAATCCGGTGTGAACCTCATCGCCGCAGACGACCTCTCCGACGCCGCCAAGAAGGCCGTCGCCGCCATCGCATAAGAGACTTTCCACCTTCTACCTTCTACCTTCCCACTCAAGAAAATGTCCATCCTAGTCGATCCAGACACCAAAGTCCTCATCCAGGGAATCACCGGCGGCTTCGGCGGCCGCCACGCACAGCTGAGCCTCGACTACGGCACCCAGGTCGTGGCTGGCGTCACGCCCGGCAAGGGCGGGCAGAAATTCAGCGACACCGTCCCCGTCTTCGACACGGTCGACCAGGCGGTGCAGGAGACCGGCGCCACCGTCTCCGCCATCTTCGTCCCGCCGCCATTTGCTGGCGACGCGATCTTGGAGGCGGTCGATGCCGGCGTCGATCTCGTCGTCTGCATCACCGAGGGGATCCCAGTCGCTGACATGATGCGTGTGCGCGCTGCCATGCAGGGCGCGCCAACGCGCCTGATCGGGCCAAACTGCCCGGGTGTCGTCACCCCCGGCACCGGTCCAGATTCCCACGGCGGCTGCCGCATCGGCATCGCACCGGGTTACATTCACAAGAAGGGCAGCGTCGGCGTCGTGTCGCGCTCCGGCACGCTCACCTACGAGGCGGTCTGGCAGACCACCCAGCTCGGCCTCGGCCAGAGCACCTGCGTCGGCATCGGCGGCGACCCGATCAACGGCACCTCCCACCTCGACATCCTCAAGCTTTTCAACGAGGACCCCGAGACCGAGTCGATCATCATGATCGGCGAGATCGGCGGCAGCGCCGAAGAGGAGGCCGCCGCCTGGGCCAAGGACCACTGCAAGAAGCCGATGGCCGCCTTCATCGCTGGGGCGACCGCGCCTCCCGGACGCCGCATGGGCCATGCCGGCGCCATCATCTCCGGCGGCAAGGGCACCGCCGAGGCGAAGAAAGAAGCGCTCGCCGAAGCCGGCATCGCCGTCGCCGAGAGCCCGAGTGACATGGGCGCGACCCTGGCGAAGCTGCTCGGCAAGTAGCCGACGAGCGGGGGCATCCCCGGCCGCCTCGATCGCCAAGGCCAATCCAAACGTGGCCCAAGCATCCCTGCTTGCGGCTCTCCCGAAACGATCAAGCCCCTCCAAGCGGGCAGTCGACAGCCAGCGCGCAGCGCGACGTTCCTCCTGCTCCCTTGCATCATTCCCCTTCGATGCCGCGCTACGCCGACCATCTGTCACGTCACGGATGCCCTTGGCCCAATTGTCCAGCTCCGGCTCTGATGCATTCCGCAGTCCACAATCAAGGGACGGTGCAGAGGACGCAGTGATCAGCATTGACGTCTGCGGCGCCCGATCACCCCTGCCCCCAAAACGACGAGCCCCAGCCCCGCCACCGACGGCTCGGGGATCTGGACGAAGCTGCCAGAACCGAACGAGACTGTCGCATCGACACACCAGACCGAGATCGCCCCGTAGTCGGCGAGCGATTGCCCGGCGGGCATCTGGATGACAATCGGCGTCTGGGTGCCGTCGAAGACAGTGCCGACCAGCGGCTCCCCAATCGCCAGGCCACCGATGAAGGAGGCATCAGTATCCTCCTGTCCGAGATAGAAGAACACGTCGAGCCCCTGCCCATCGTAGGTGAAATCGTCAATCCGTAACCGTTCTAAATCCAGCACGGTCGCGGTGCCAGAGACATTGTGAAAATCGTTCGAGAAGGTCGCTCGTGTGCCCACCGTCGCCGCTTGGAGCGCCCCCATTGAGATGAATGTTAGTAGAATCACGCAGATCCCGAAAAGCATTCGATTGGCCACGACGCCTAGCCAAGCAGATCACCACCTCGGCGGCCAGCCTAATCTGGCCCGGTCTGATGATCCAGCTGAGCGGATCGGACAAGCGTTCGATGCTGGCACTCCTGCACCACAAGGAGGCAGAGTGAGATTCGTGTTAACGATACTGCCCTAAAAGCTTGTGCCCTCGCTCGATGTGTTAAATATTCAGCCTCCGATCGGAATCGAGCCGAGATTGAGTCAACGGGAGAATGAGTTCATGGATACCATCTATCTACCGGCCCGTGCGCGCCACCACGCGCGAGGTGCAGCAGGAACTTCTATGGATACTCTTTGCCTGGGTGCAAGCCCTGCGCCTGCTTCGCCCTGCGCTCGCCACTCCAGGCACAGGAGTGGAACTGCGACGGCGGGGTCATCGCCTCCGGCAGCCGTGCGAGCGACTACGCCGACATCCTGTTCGGCAGCGCCAACAATTGCTTCCCAGCCACTGCCGGACTCGCACTAGCGATGGCCAAACGATCATCCCTCCACCACAGAATCCAACTGATACTAGACAGGACCATGAGACGAAAAAAACTAACATTATTTCAAATTTTTGTACTTGGCTGTGTGGTGATCGGGCTGGCGGCGCCGCTGGCACTGGCTGGGATCGGCCCCGCGAGCGCGAGCGCGGCAGCGGGCGGGGAGCCGGCAGTCTCTGATCTGCAGAAGCGGCTCGACGAGATCCGGATCGAGAAGATCGACTTCACCGAGGCGACGCTCGAGGAGGGGACCGACTACCTGCGCAGGGTGATCGCAGAACAGGGGCACGACCCCGTCAACCTCGTGGTGCTGAGCTCGGTCATGGCGACCGATCGCCACCGGGAGACCGTCAAGCGGGTCCAGATGGAGAAACTGCGAGCACAGATGGCCGGGGCGCGGCGTGAGATGATTAAGATCGAAGGGCAGTATGCTGTCATCGCCGATCGAGAACTGCTCATGCGCGAGCTTTCGAGGGCGCGGGCGCAGCTCGAGGAATCGCAGACCGAGCTCGAGATCATGGAGTCCATGTCACCCGTCGAGATCGCCATCTCGCATCCGGAGGCGGAGTTTGTCCGTGCTGCTCTGGAGCTTGTCTTGGCATCGGAGGGCGGTAGTGAAAAGAACCAGACCTATGCCCAACAGAAGCTCGAGAAGCGCTGTGAGGAGTACATTGGGACTCTGAAAAAGCGTATCGACGGGAGGGAGAGAGCCTATGCCCGCCTGGAAGAGAAAGTGGCGCAGGCGCGCCAGGTCCAGAACGCCTACGCGGAGGCCGAACGCCAGTACCAGGACGCCCAGACTGAGATCATGCGCCTCGCGGATCCGGGGACAGAGGAGCAGAGCGGCGCCCAGCTGGTGAGTCTACAGCTGCAGGACATCTCCCTCGCGGCCGCGCTGAAGTACATCGCGCAGCAAGCCGGCGTCGAGCTGTCGGTCGAGGCCGAGGCAGTCGTGTTTGGAGAGCGGGCGGATTTTGACGAGCCGGAGACCGAAGCAGATCCGGCTGCGCGCGAACCGGATGACGGCGAGCTCCACAGCAATGAGGAAGTCCCCGCCACCCCCGACCCGCCCTCCCCGGATGGGGTCGGTGGTGAAGCAGCCGAGAGCGGAACCCGGATTTCGAGCCAGAGATGATCGACAGGCTTGCCGCGTCCGCGCCTGCGCCCGCGCCAGATTTCTAGATCTTCGCCTTGGTCATGGCGCCGCCCGGCCGTACGCGAATCCACTTGGCTCCGCTTCCGACCAGTCTCCGATCACTCTGCATTGCATTGCAAATCCAGTCTCCCGAGCTGGGCGCTTGGACTCGCAGTCCGAGTTCTGGACGGCTCCAACCGCCTCGGCTTCCTAGGCGCTGATGCGCTGATCGGTCGGCATGAGCAGGTAGCCGAAATTTTCGGACAGCTCGGCGCAGGCTCCGGATGATCCAATCCGCCGCAACCCGCGCTTCAGCCAGCGCCGCGCGGCGCGCGTGTCGTTGAATTCGCTCACTAACAATCTCACCAATCCGAGATAGGCCTCTGCCTCCTCCGGGTAGTCGGCGAGGATGCGCTGGTACTCGGCCACTGCCAGGTCGTACTGTTGGGTGAGCTGGTAGTAGCGCACCAGCCGGTAGTTCAGGGGCGGCGGCTCCGGCCTGCCGCCCGGCAGGTAGAGGCTGTCGATCCAGCGGGTGATCGGCGCGGCCAGCACGGCCATCACCTCGGGGAAGATACACACCGCCACGACGACGATCAGCAACACGCCGAACCATGTCGCCCCGACACCGCCCACGCCCTTCGCCGCCCTCGCGCCGATGGAGAACGCCGCGACGAGTGCTGCCGCTCCGACCGTCCAACGGACCCAACGCTTTGCGGATTCTCCCATCACGCTGCAAGATAGCGCAAGATCTGCAGAAGGAAAGCCTTCGCTGGACGGGTGGGATGGCCGGGGTGAGCTCCAGGTTCTGGGCAGACAGAAGTGTCTGCCCCCCCCATTAGATGCCTTCGATTTCCCAACCTTTGCGGTAGGTTCGGCGCAGGTGTTGCTCGGCCTCTGGGGCGTTCGGGAAGGTCATTGTCTCCGCGTCCCACTCGAGCTTCTTGCCTGGCTCGCGGATCGCGACGGTTCCGAGCAGGATCGCTTCAGTCATCGGTCCGGACTGCCCGAAGTGCGATTCCGTCTCGGTCTTGCCGAGGCAGGCGTCGAGGAAGTGGTGGTAGTGGTTGCGCTTCTCCAGCTTGGGGCGCGGCACGGCTTTGAATTTCTCTTTCGGCAGCAGCTGTGGACCGGAGGTGTGCGGCAGCAATAGCGCCCCCTCGGTGCCGATTAGCATCGCGAACTCCTCTGGAAAGCGCTCGCCGGGATACAAGGCCTGGATCTCCTTCGGCGGGTAGAAGTCGCCGTCGAACCACTCGAAAATGATCTCATCCCCCTCGGTGGCGTCGTTGCCGGGGAACACCCAGGTCATGTGGTCGGCCTGCGGCCACACGTCCGCGCGGCGTTTGGCGTCGTTCTTCCACGACTCCTGCACCTCAGCGATCACGCTCTTCGGAGCCTCTTTGATGTTCAGACCTTTCCACACCGCATCAAAAATGTGGCAACCGATGTCGCCAGACCAGCCGGTGCCGAAGTCCTGCCACGCGCGCCATTTCATCTGGTGGTAGATTGTCGGCGCGAACCCGCGTTCCGGCGCAGTGCCGAGCCACAGATCCCAGTCGAGATGCGCCGGCGGAGCCTCTGTCTTCTCCGGCCGCGGCCCCTCGAGGCGGTACGGTTTCGCACCGGTGCGGTTGCTGCCGAGATAGACGTGCTTGATCTTGCCGATCGCCCCGTTGCGCAGGTGCTCGACGGCCATGCGGTCGCCGAAGCCTGAGGCGTGCTGGGTCCCGAGCTGGGTCACCTTGCCCGACTTCACCGCCAACTCCGACAGCGCACGCACCTCGGCGACATCGTGGCACAGCGGCTTCTGGCAGTAGACGTTCTTCCCCGCCCGCAGCGCCGTCATCGCCACCGCCGCGTGCATGTGGTCGGGGATGGCCGCGTTGACGCTGTCGATCTTATCGCCCTCCTTGTCCAGCATCTCGCGCCAGTCGCGGTAGAGCCGCGCACCGGGGGCGCGCTTGGCCGCCGCCTCGAGGTTGTTCTTGTCGACGTCGCAGAGCGCCACCACCTCGACACCAGGATGCGCGAGGATGTTGCCGAGATCGACGCCACCCATCCCACCGACACCGATACTGGCGTGTTGGAGCTTGCCGTTCGGCGCGCCTCGAGTGAGGGCTGGGATTGAGAACGGGGCGGCCGCAGCTGTGGCCCCGAGGCCTTTGAGGAAGGTGCGACGCTTGGTGAAAATCGGGGAGTTTTCAGTCTTCATGACCGGAAGCCTAGCACGGATGCCGCAGGAATTGGCGACTTTTCAACGTCGCCTCGCCCGGGCATCCCGCAGGGGCAAGGTGCGCGCCCTTCCCCTAACCCGACCGCCCTAGCGGATGATCCCGCGCTCGCTCGATTCGATGAACTCGATCAGCTCCCGCACGAGCGGATCGCCAGCCCCGTCGGGATGTGCCCGCTTCAGCTCCCCGACCGCCTCCGCGACGTTCAGATTGCGACGGTAGATGATTTTGTAAGCGTCCTTGAGCGCACGGATCGACTCCTCGGCGACCCCGTGCCGACCGAGGCCGATGGCATTGATCCCACGCACCTCGGCGGCATTGCCATCGGCAATCATGAACGGCGGCACGTCCTGCACGATTTTCGAGCAGCCACCAGTGATCGCGTGGCGGCCGACGCGGCAGAACTGGTGCACCGCAGTCAACCCTCCGAGGATCGCATAGTCCCCCATCTCGACATGCCCGGCGAGCGTCCCGTTGTTGGAGAAGATCACACCACTGCCGACGATGCAGTCATGGGCGATGTGGCTATAGGCAAGAAAATTGCCGCCATCACCGATGCGCGTGTAGCTGCCAGGTTCCGTGCCGCGGTTGACCGTCACACTCTCACGGAAGCAATTGTTGTCCCCGATCTCTAGATGGGTCGGTTCACCCGAGTATTTAAGATCCTGGCTGCGCTGCCCGATCGACGCATAGGCATAGAAGCGATTCCCACTCCCGATCCGGGTAGGGCCATCAACGGTGACATGGTTCTGCAGCCAGCAACCGTCACCTATCTCCACCCCCGCATAGATCACACAGTAGGGACCCACTTCCACACCGACACCAATCCGGGCAGCTGGATCGATGATGGCGGTCGGGTGAATCTGGGTGGCATCGGACATTTGGGCGGCACCATAGTGGCATCCCAACCAATTTCCAGAGATCAGAACGGGCTCCCCGCCACCACCATCAACCGCCCGAACCAATCGAGAATTTGATTGGAAAACGACGCCAACTAGGCAAAGTGGTCGCAAAATTAAAACTTTTTTCAAAAAAGAGAGTTAATTTTAAAAAATCCGCTTGTGCTTACTATCGGGTGTGTTAGAATTCACCTGTTCCTGAGAGTCATCGATGACAAGATTCTCAGAACGGCGAAAGAGACGAAGTAATTGAGGTTTAGTTCATTAGATGATTAATCGCAGTCAGAAGATGCCCCAAGGCGCCCAGTTGAAGGAGATGAAAATCTTTCGCGAGCTCAGAAAGTTTTTGAAACTTTCGCAGATTCACACAAACAACAGCGCGGCCTCAACGACCACTGAGGTGCGCGGCGATTGGACTCCAGTCGCCGCCGCACCCGGTCGGGAGGCAGTCGCGTGCGCCGGGAGTCAGTCCCGATTAGAAACCAATTTCGAGTGTGCCCGAGGCCACGACGGGACTGCTCCGTCTCGGGTCTTCAGTGAGCAACCTTGTTCCGAAGTGGACGCCGGGCACACTCGTTCCTCTCCATACACAAAACTCTTTTGGTAGCGAAAATCTCCCCCTGTCCCGGTGTTCCATGGTTAGCGATCACGACTGTTGCCGGGCAGGGGGAGTATTCGAACCGAGATTGTTGGTGGTAGCGAAAATCCAGAGCACTAACAGATACAGAATTTACTTTGGTTGGTAAAGGCAATCCCCTTAACACTTCCAATACGACCCCCAGAGGCGACCTCACTCTTCAGGCCTCTGGGGGTCTTCTGTTTTCGTGATCGGGACCTGCGACTGGCGTATCGTCAGAAGCCTTGGCGAAGGAGCAGCAGCCATGAGGCAGACGCCCCATTCTGTCCGGCGCCGATGGCAATCGAATTTGGGAGACCATCTAGAATCCGACGAGAAGTCTGCGGATCATCGCCTCAGCCTGCTCGCCGTAGCTGTGTCCGAAGAGATTGTAGTGGTTGAGCACGTGGTAGAGGTTGTAGAG
>Ga0316197_10001625_pt1 | contig 15976 bp, 13 predicted proteins | sample OudBiesiAoxic_MG_FD_204939 | JGI IMG/M metagenome (GOLD analysis project Ga0316197, IMG submission 204939) | Coastal sediment microbial communities from Oude Bieten Haven, Netherlands - site A oxic | ecosystem: Environmental > Aquatic > Marine > Coastal > Sediment | place: Netherlands... | reverse complement strand
ATCTCTCCCTCAACAACAGTCTGCTCCTGCAACAGGCCGGTGCCGTCACACGCATCAGCGGCGTGTCGGTCGCGGTGATCTGCGGGCTGGTGCTGTTTGCGGGCGCCGATGTGGGCGCGTTCGTGCCCAAGGCGATCCTCGGCGGGATGCTCGCCTATCTCGGGACGATGATCCTGATCGAGGCGCTCGTGCATTCGCCGGCGCAACGGTCCCGGACGGATTTGGCGCTCGCGATCGCCATCGCGCTCGTCATTCTCTATTTCGGCTATCTGGTCGGCGTTGTGCTCGGCGTCATCGGTGCCTGCCTGCTATTTGCACTATCCTACAGCCGGATTGGTGTGATCCGGCGTCACCTGACGCGCTATGAATTGTCGAGCAGCGTGGACCGCTCGCCGGAGCAAACGCGCCTTCTCCAGGAGGAAGGCAAGCGCGTGCATGTCTTCTGGCTGTCGGGCTTCATCTTCTTCGGATCCTCGAACGGCCTATTCGAGCGCATCAAGCGCGTCATCGAGGGCCAGAAGGAGAGGCCAGTCGGCTATATCGTTCTCGACTTCAGCGCCGTGCAGGGGCTCGATACGTCGGCGGTTCTGAGCCTAGTCAAGCTGCGCAACTACTGCGAAGAGAAGGATGTCACGCTTGTCTTCAGTGGTCTGAGCGATTCCATGCATGCCGCATTCCTCGGGGCCGGCTTCTTCGGTGCCGACCGGCCGCACCAGGCCTTCGCCACGCGCAACGAGGCGGTCGAATGGTGCGAGGACATGGTGCTTCTCTATCACGAGGTTGGCGATGCCTCGTCTCATACATTCGAGTCGTGGCTACAGAGCGAGCTCGGCGGCGACATCAGCTTCGAGCGAGTCGAACCCTACATGACGCGGAGGGAGCTGGACTCAGGAGTCGTGCTATTTCGGCAGGGAGAGCCGTCCGATTCTGTCGTGTTCCAGGCCTCGGGCTGTGTCGCCATCACGATCACGGGCGAGTACGGACGTTCTATCCGCCTGCGGCGCATGCTCGGCCATACTGTGGTGGGCGAGATGGGCTTCTATCGCAATGTGCCGCGGGGGGCGAACGTGGTCGCCGAGAGCGCGACCGTCGTGTACATCCTAACCCGCGATTCCTTCGACAAGATGCAGGAAGAGGACTCGGCCGCCGCGGCCGCGCTCCACAAGCTCATAATCAGGCTGCTGTCCGACCGGCTTGAATTCGCCAACCGCGAGATTTCGGCGTTGCACTAGCGCATCGCTTGGATCAGTACCGCGACGATGCCGATATAGGTCAACTCGTGTAGGAGCTGATCAATGCCGAGCGGATGCCAGTAGCACGCGGCCGGCCCACGTGCTCCTTGGCCCAATCCACGTGGTAGTTAATCGCGAACTCGCCCACTGCGATCATCAGCACGAGCAGTCACGACGCGAGCACCAGCACTAGATACACGAACGGCGTCAGCGCGACGTGAATGCCTGTGTGAAGAACGCCGTCAGGATGGCCGTAGGTGTGCTTGTTGCTGAACTGGTAGGGGGGTCTGAAGGCAGAAGTCCGCAGCGGTGTGCTTGACGAGCAAGACGGCGACTACGGAGATACGGAAAATGGCAACTTCGGGCATGAGCGCCTTCGATCAAGAAGCTTCTGGGATTGAATTAGCGAAGTTTGGAATAGGAAACGTGCGCACTACTTAGATGTCGCTTGCGCGTTGAAGTCCCAGTTCTCTGGCGGCGGACTTGTACGGAAGGCTTTGATGCGGTCGCGATAGAGCGCGTAAACGCCCTTGAGTTTTTGGCCGCCCATTGTTTCGCATTCCTGGAGCAACGCGTCCGCACCGTCCCAGTCCCTGTTACGATAGACGGACAAGAAGTCCAGATGCTTGGCCGTAAGCGCCTTGAAGGCGTCGCTCTGACGGACCGTGTCGTCGCCCATTAAGGAGAATATGCGGGTGGCCTCGGTCTTGCCCTTCATCTTCAAGAGGTCGAGTTCGAGAAAGGCGAAGCCGGTCGCGCGCGAGGCGGTCTCTTCGCCGGCGATGATCACCAGGTCGTAGGTCTTCGACTGGCCTTCGAGGCGGGAAGCGACATTGACGTTGTCGCCGATCACCGAATAGTCGAACCGCGTTTCCGAACCGAGATTCCCGACGCAGCACAGCCCCGTGTTCAGACCGATGCCGAGCGTGACCGGCTTGTAGGTCCGTCCGGTCTGCTCGGCGGCCTGCTTCCAGCGCTCGTTCAGCACGGCCATCTCGTCGACCATGCGAAGCGCAGCGGCGCAGGCATTAACCGGATGGTTGGGGTCGTCGAGGGGTGCGTTCCAGAAGGCCATCAAGGCATCGCCCATGAATTTGTCGATCGTGCCTTCCTCGTCGAGGATGATGTTGCTCAGCGGCGTGAATAGCTCGTTGAGAAAGCGCGTGAGCTCCTCCGCGTCGAGACCTTCGGAGATAGTTGTGAAGCCGCGAACGTCGCTGAAGAGGAGCGTCATATCGCGGGTCTCACCACCGAGCTTCAGCCGGTCCGGTTCGTCTGCCAGCCGCTCGACGAGTGCTGGCGCCATGTAGTGGGAGAACGCATTACGCACACGGTTGCGCTCGCGTTCGGTCCGCAAGAATACGAAGGACGATCCGGTGAGGTAAATCGCGGTCAAGGCGATCGTCGGATAGACGGGGTCGACGAGCCAGCCCCAGCTATTGAAGGCGTGCCACGAGAACCAGACGACGAAGCCAACGGCGAGTCCCCCCAGCATGGCGCTGCCGAGCGCCCCGGCGCGATAGATGAGGACGGCGATCATGATACCGAGAACCAGGATGTAAATAAGTTCGGCCGGGGTCGCGATGTCCGGCCGCATCAGATAGCTGCCGCGAATGATTTGCTCCACGGCCTGGGCGTGCAGTTCGACACCGGGAACGGAGGACTCGAGCGGCGTCGCGCGCAAGTCGAGTAGTCCCGCCGCGCTCGTGCCGATCAACAGGATGCGACCCGCGATCTCAGCTTCGCCGAGCTCCCCGTTCAGGATCTTCCAGGCTGACAGGTAACGATCTCGGGTTTGGGCCGAGAAGCGTAGATACATCTGCCCGTTGGCGTCGGTGGGTATATCGAAGTCGCCGATGCGCACCTTCACGATGCCGGTCTGCTCGCCGAAAGACTGTTCGCTGCTCGCGCCCGAGGACTTGACGATATAGGTCGATGCGCCTTGGGCGGCGCGTAGGAGGTCGGCGGAAAAGGATGGATACAGACTTTCCTGCAGAGTTACGAGGATAGGCATCTTGCGGATGATTTGATCGTGTTCGGGGACCCAGTTGAGTGCGCCTGCGCCGATCGCGGGGGTCTGCAGCTCTTTGAGGCTTGAGGTTGCCCCCGGATAGTGAGGTGCGAATAGGCGCGGGTCGTCACCGGCCAAGGAGAACCCGGATTTGGACTCCGGCAGAGCGGTCTCGTTGCTGGGCGATGCAATGAAGCCCATCACCACGGGCGCCGTGGCAATCGTCTCCGCGAAGACCTGGTCGTTGGAGGGTAGCTGATCAAGCTCGAGCTTGAGCTGGTCGATCTGGTCCGACTGTGGCCAAAGCTGTATGGCGTTTGCCGGAGACATCCGGTCTGGCTCGGGAAAAACCATGTCGAAGCCGATCGTGGCGGCGCCTGCGTCGCGCAACTTGGAAAGGAGATCGCTCAAGATCGTCCGCGGCCATGGCCACTGGCCGATCCGTTGCAGTGACTCCTCGTCGATATCGACGATGCGAACCGGCAGCTCGGGGTCGAATTTGAGCGGCGCTAGACGCTGATAGGAATCGAAGACGAGGGATCTAAGACGCGCGACAGGTGTAGGGTCCCAGACGCGAAGCGCCAGGGACGCCAAAATCGCGGAGCCCACGATGAGGCTATAGAAAAGACGTGGACCCATGCCGCTCGTCTTCTGTCGTTTTCCGCTGGGCGAGGAGCCGGCAGCGGCCAGACCCTAGCCGTTGACACGGGCCTGTCAATTGGTGCGACAGAGAGCAGTTGGTTGGTCCAATAGAGGAAACGCCCCGAAATGGGGCGTTTCGCTATGCGTTAGTCTGAGAACCGCGAGGGGCGCAAATTGCGCCAAACGGCTTCGGTTTCGAGATCGAGATTGTCTTGGAACCTCTGCTGGGCGCTGCGCTTTTGCACTTTCTTCGCACTTCGCTTGGTCACCCTGACGTCGTTGGAATAGCGCGGCGAGCCGTCGACCCAGCGGGTAGTGCCGCGGTCGGCTAGTGCCGCGTTGGTATTCGCAGCCAGAACGGCCACGCCAAGAACGAGGCCAAAGACGGAGAGTGTCAGCTGTTTCAGCATCTCAGTCATCATCATCAGGTCCTCCGGGGCGAAAAGGCGCGGATGGGCGGTTTGGGGGTCCCTTGTATATGGTGGGGCGCGCGCGCAGGGTCAATGAGGCCGGCGCGCGGCCAAGCAGGCTGTCGGCGACCAATAACGCAGTATTTATAGTGCGGACGGCGCGTTTGGGCTAAAATCGCCTGGATGCGCCAGATTAGAATGCCGGAGAACCGCCGGCCCCTTATTCGGGGCTATCGGGGCACTGCCCCACTTAGACGGAACGACACCACCTTGCGGCGGCTGGCCTTCTCGGCTTGGCGGCTGTCGGCCCTCTTGGCCGCCGTGGTCGGCGTTCTTGCCGCAGTATGCCTTACGCAGGTTTCGACGCCCGCGCGGGCAGGGCGCTTCCTGCCCGAGGTCAAGAACCCCTATTGCGGCGTCAAGACCTACAAGCTGCGCGGTGTGGCGGAACTGGCCTCTTCCATGACGGATCGGCGCGGTCGCCCCGTCATCGTGGTCAATGCAATGACGCTGCGCGACAAGCCGAATTACAGCCAGTTCCTTCTGGCCCACGAGTGCTGCCATCACACGCTCGGTCATGTCGCCAAATCCAAGAAGGGACTCGGCCATGTGGGGCCGCAAGCCTTTTTCTACATTGGGCCTGAGTTGAAGCGTCTGGAGCTGGAAGCGGATTGCTGTGCAGTGAGGCTCTTGCGCGAGCGCCGCGAACGAGCCGGTATCAATGCGGGCGCTGCCGCGATGTCCGAATTTGGTGAAAAACCGACGGGTGCTCATTACCCGACAGGCCTGGAACGCGTCGAGACGATCCGCCGTTGCGCGCGGCTTGACCCTTAAGCAGTTACCAGAGACAGCGGTCTTTGTGTAAGACGTGAGTAAGCGCCATATCTAACAGGCGCAATCTCGTATCTGATTGCACGGCGACGTTTGTTTATCCAGCTCTGGATGCGAAGAGAAGGCGCTCGAACAGCGAGAGAGACGGCATTGATAGAAGGTGAGCCACGAACGGAGTGGATGGGCACAAGGTTGAAGGTCTTGGTTTGGGCCGCAGCCGCGTTTGCCATCGCGGCGCTTTGCTGTACGGGTCCCGCCGCTGCCGTCGGCGTGCCAGTGCTGCGCGTCTGCGCCGACCCCGACAACATGCCGTTTTCCAACGACAAGGGCGAAGGTTTCGAGAATAAGCTCGCCGAGCTCATCGCCGACCGTTTGGGGCGCGAGCTCGTCTATACGTGGTTCCCGGAGAACACCGGCTATGTGCCGAACACGACGGGGAGCAATGCCTGTGATTTGGTGACGGGCTATGCGCAAGGCACGGGGCTCATCGAGGATACGAACCCATACTACTTCGCTTCCTACGTTCTGATCACGCGCGGCGAGGATACCGACCTAGAGGGCGTGACCTCCCTAGCGGATCCCCGGCTGAAGTCGAAGCGCATCGGCCTTGTCGCGCGGACCCCACCCGCGAGTATCCTGGCCATGCATGGGCTGATTGCCGATGCAAAACCGTTTGACGATCGCTCCCGCGAGAGCCCGGCGGACGTTGCACGGGAGATGATAGCCGCGATCGAGTCTGGCGAACTCGATGCGGGCCTTTTATGGGGCCCCATCGGTGGCTACTACGCGTCCCAGTCAAGCGTTCCGCTGACGGTTGCGCCGCTGGTCAGGGAAAGCGTGGGGCCCGCCACGTTCTACGGGATCACCTTGGGTGTCCGTCCCAACGAACCGCAGTTCAAGCATCAGGTGAATAAGGTGCTGGCGGAGAACCGGACCGAGATCACCGCGATCCTGCAGGACTACGATGTCCCGGTTCTGGACCGGGAAGGGCAACTTGCCGCCGCCGTCGGCACGCCGTCGGCAGGCCGTTAGGCGTCAGCCTACATCTTGCAGATGCTCTCCGGCTCGTCGATGCCGAGCGTATCCACCTCGATCTCCGGATGGCTCGCATGGGGGAAGCCCTTTTGTGGGGAAACAGAGACCGGCACCTTCTCAGTCGCGATCAGGATCGGCTGGCGGAACTGACCGTCCCAGGGACGGAACTGCTGCTTGATGCCCTTGAAGGGTGCGAGCTGCAGGTCCGGGCCATGGATGAAGGCTGAAACGGCGGCGAAATCGTTCTTCGGCTTGCGGGTCACCGCCTCTCCGACGGTCCTTGTAGCCACATAGGCCATGTGATCGATCGGCTGCATGATCCGCTTGAAGCGTTTTTCGAAATTGTTATTCGCTTGGGTTGCGCCCCATTTCTCGTGGCCGGGGCTCCATGTGGTAGCTATCAGGCCTGTAGTACCGGCTACGACACGCGGCTGCCCGCCGCCGCGATAAGGCATCAGCGGCCCGAACTGCTGGTCCTCGTCCGCCACCACAATGACATCGTAAGCCGCCGGCGGGACAATGCTGCTGCCGGCGTTTGCTTCCTTGTGCGGCTTCGCGGGCGGGATCGGCCCCACGCCGTCCCGGCGGCCGCCGGACACGTCGACATATTCACGGACGTCGACAATATTGGCGCCGAAGCGCTTGCCCGCGCGTTCGATCGCGTCGCGATAGGCTATATCCGCATCCGTCGAGCCATGGATGACGAGCCAGTCCGTCCAACCCATCTTGACGAGATATTGAGCGAGCGCGTCGGCGAGCATGTAGCGGTCCGGCACCACGTGCATGATATTCGCGCGGCAATCCTCCTGGCGCAGCGACACATCCTCGGCGCGGATGTTGAACAGAAGTACGTCCTTGTCCTCGGCCCAGTCCGAGAGCTTCAGCAGGGTCGGTGCCGAGGCATCGACGACAATGTAGCTGTGGCCGGATTCATAGAGTTTTTTCAGGGCGTCCACCGCCTCCTCGGACGAGGATACCGTCTCCACGTCGAGCCCATAAAGATGGCCCACGAAGCGGCCGCCCGCGTTGTTCTCCTTGATGCCCATTAGGGCACCGGCAATGCCCGCATCCTCCGCCTCGACATCCAAGCGCGATGCAGGCTGCGGGGCCGCAACCTCCTCGCGCACATAACCGATATCGACCGGTATCATCTCGGGAGTCTGCTGAACTCGAACCGAAAAGCCACCTTCTCGCTCATGCGACGGCGCGTGCTTGTCGGCGGCAGAAACCGGGCTTGTGCTCACGGCGAGAAGCAGGCCTGCGGCGACCACCGCCGCACGGGCGAGAGTTCCGGCAAGTGCTTCTGAAAGCGTGTCGGTGCGCATGGCGAGACCTTGGACGCCGGGGGTTCGTTTCCTCAGAGCCCGGTTCACCCCTTGCCGGCAGCTTTCTCAGGGGGCCAAGTTCTTTTTCGGCATGGTACAAATGGCAAAACCAGTATGGCAAGTTGGAAACGACACCGGGATGAAGCGGTAATATTTTGGGTGAATTCATCCTACTCCAGGAAAATGTAGATTCTGTCGGCGAATCGCGCTCCATTTCCAAAGTCTCGCGCTTCAATGATAGGTTGGCCCTATGACGTTCTCACCTGGCGATGCAATCCGGTTTGGTTGGGAGACGTTCAAGGGACGTCCCTGGTTTTTCATTGGCGCCGTGGCGATACTGCTCCTGGCGAGTATCGCCATCAACATCGTGAGTAGCGCGATCGACAGCGCGACGGGCGGCTCGCTTGAGGAGCCAAGCATCGCGGGCAGCATCGTCAATTACGGTCTTGCCGTCCTGCTCAACATGGGGGCAATAGCCTTTTTTCTTGCCGCATACGACAGCCCAGACAGGGTGCAGTTCTCGGCGCTGTGGCATCCGCAACCCTACTGGAAGTTCTTGGGGACATCGCTTCTGGCGTCGCTAGCGGTGGCAGTGGGGCTTTTCCTTCTCATCGTGCCGGGCCTCATCGCCATGGTACTTTTCATGTTCTCGATGTTCCTGGTCATCGATCGCGGTTTGGGTCCAATCGACGCGCTGAAGCAGAGTATGGAAATGACCAAGGGCAATCGCTGGCCCTTGTTCGGGCTCATCCTCCTCATGGCGCTCATCTTGTTCGTTGGTATTCTGGCGCTCGGGGTCGGACTTATCGTCGCCGCGCCGATCGTCGGACTCGCATACACCTATGCCTATCGGCTCTTGTCCGGGGGCGCGGCTCAGATTCAGTCAGCGGACGCGCGGAGCTATGTCTGAGGCTCCTCAAACCTGATCTCTAAGACAACAAAAGCGCCCGGCGACGGGGGCGCCTTCTGAATGATTCTGCTCTGGCCGGTTACTCAGCGGGGACGAGAGGCTCGTCATGCGCCTTGCCGACTTGCGCCGCGTTGCGCGTGTTGCGGTAAACGAACGTCGTCGCGGGCTTCGCCGCTTCGGACTTGGCGACTTTCACCATCTCGGTGTGATAGGGCGAGAGCGAGCAGGCCGGGTCCGTGTTGCGGGGGTCCTTGGTGATCGCCATGGCCTGGCAGCGGCAACCGCCATAATCCACTTCCTTGAACGCGCACGACTTGCACGGCTCCTTCATCCACTCGGTCCCGCGGAATGCGTTGAACGCCTCGGAGTCCATCCAGATGTCGAGCAGCTTCTTATCGCGCACGGAGTCGAACTGCAGCTCGGGGATGCTTTCCGCCGCATGGCAGGGCAGCACCTTGCCAGCGGGTGTGATGTTCATGAAGCCTTTGCCCCAGCCGCCCATGCAGGGCTTCGGCCGTTTCGCGTAATAGTCGGGCACCACCATGTCGATGGTTAGCACGCCCTTTAGGCGCTCGCGGGCGGCTTCGACATATTCGATTGAGGCGATTGTCTCTTCGTAGGTCGGGATCAGCGCGGCGCGGTTGAGGAAAGCCCAGCCGTAGTACTGCGCATGGGCGATCTCGATACGTTGCGCGCCGAGGTCCACCGCCAAATCGATGTAGCGCGGCACGTTATGGATGTTGTGGCGATGGATGGGCGCGTTGACGGTCAGCGGCATGCCGAGCTCGGTGACCCAGCGCGCGAACTCAAGCTTCTTCTCCAGCGCATTCTTGAAGGCACCGATGCGGTCCGCGCCCGCCGGGTTCACATCCTGGACTGAGACCTGGACGTGATCGAGCCCCAGCTCCTGCAGCTTCTCCAGGCGCTCGCGCTTTACGTTGACGGCGGCAGTGATGAGATTGGTATAGAGCCCGGCATCCGCCGCGGTCTTGACGATCTCTTCGAGGTCCTTACGTGCGGTGGGCTCTCCACCCGACAGATGAACCTGCAATATACCCATCTTGCCGGCCTGGCGCATGACAGAGCACCATTCCTCGGTCGAGAGCTCATTCTTCACGCTCTCGAGTTCCACCGGGTTCGAACAATAGGGGCATTGCAGCGGGCAGCGGTGTGTGAGTTCTGCGAGCAGACCCACCGGCGCGACGGCGCAAAGCATATCGGATTCTTCCGTGCTGCCGCTCACGCCTGTCGTCGGTTCGTCGTCGACGGCAATCGCGTCGACATGTCCGTCAATCTTGAGGTCCTCGGTCATCCCATTATCCCTTGATATATCCTTTGTCGGCCAAGTCCTGGAGGAGCTCGACCACGTCGGCGGCAATAACGTCGGCGGGCGCGGAATACTCCGCGGCCAGGTTCGCGGCAATATCGTCCACGGTGCGTTCGCCGTCGCATAGTTTGAGCACCGCCACGGCGATGGCGTCTGGTGTCAGAATCCGCTCCGGCGCAAGCAGCACCCAACGGTCTCGCCCCGCGTCGTGGCGTAGCTTTAAATAGCGGGGCATCAACGGTTTCGTGGCTCGATCGACCATGAGCCGGCCGGGTTGTTTGACGTCCGCCATTAGGCTGCGTCCGGCACGAAGGCTCCGGGCGGGATCATGCCCGGCTCGACATAGGCGAGGTACAGCGCATCGAGCTGCGCCCACAAGACATGAGTCTTGAAGCGAAGCGCATCGAGAACGCCTTGCTGTGCCTCGGGCGTCCGGGCGTTCTGCTTGACATATTCCAACGCGAAATTGGCATCGCGCGGCGCCTGGGTGAGGCGGCGCTTGAAGTAGGCCATCACGTCGTCGCTGATGAAGTCGTAGTTCTCCAGCATGCCCGAGATGCGCGCCTTATGGATGCTTGGCGCAAAGAGCTCGGTGAGCGAGGAGGCGACCGCCTCGACCAGCGTCTTGTCACGTACGAAGTTCACATACGCCTCGACGGCGAAAACCGTCTCGGGCAGGGCGCCTTTCCGGGAAATCACGTAATCGCGGTCGAGCCCAAGGCCGTCGGTTAGGACGAGCCAGCGTTCGATGCCGCCTTGCTCGGCGCCTTCGCCGTCATGGTCCGTAATGCGGTGGATCCACTCGCGTCGCAAGTCGCGGTCGTGGCAACGACTCATGAGTGCCGCGTCCTTGCGCGGCACGGCAGACTGGTAGCAATAGCGGTTCAGCGCCCAGGCCTGAACTTGGCCTTTGTTCAGCGCGCCGCCATGCAGAAGCTTATGAAAGGGGTGTTTGTCGTGGTACTGCACGGCACCGATAGTGCGCAGCTCTTCCTCGAGTTCCTCAGGGCTTAGGATCTTGGTCACGGGCCTACTTCCTCATTGGGTTTCCTTGTGCGACGCTTCTTTTCGGCGCCTCGCAAGCAGTCTCTTCTAGATAAATGGGACGAGTCCTCAAGAAATCTATGACTTGTTCATGAACACGGACTTGAACTCGCATTAAGAACATCTGAAGCTGCTGACGTGCGTCGTCGGCGCAGCTTTCGCAAGCCGGAAGTCTACTGGAAGGCTCTCTTCAGTTCCATTGCGCGCTGGCGGCAAATGGCATGCCGGTGCGGGCCATGATAAGAGGATGCCCCTGCCGATGCTGAGTTTATAACCAATCGTTATCGCCAATGGTGTCTCTCCGACAGCTGCGTTACCTGGAGGCGCTTTCCCGCACGTGCCATTTCGGCCGTGCGGCGGGGGCTTGCGCGGTGAGCCAACCCGCGCTCAGCATGCAGATCAAGGACCTTGAGGACGAGCTGAAGCTCAAACTGGTGGAGCGGCGCAAATCCGGGATCGGCCTGACCGACAAGGGACAGGAGATCGCCGGCAGGGCCCGGACCATCCTCGCGTCGGTTCAGGACCTTGTAGATTATGCCAAGGGGCAGGAAGGGACGCTGACGGGCGTGCTCAACATGGGGGCTATCCCGTCGATTGCGCCGTACCTGCTGCCCGCCGCCTTGCCCGCGTTGCAGGCGCGATTTCCCGACCTGTCCTTGCGCTTGCGCGAAACTGTCACCGAAACGCTGGTCCGCGAGCTTGTAAGCGGCGACCTCGACGTTATTCTCGTAGCGTTGCCGATCGGAGACCGGGCCGTGGAGACTCATTTCTTGTTCGACGATGCGTTCATTCTCGCGACCAAGGCCACGCCGGGCAATGCGGGCGTCGAGTCCGCCACCCAAGACATGCTCGCACAGGACCGCTTGCTGTTGCTGGAAGAGGGGCACTGCCTCCGGGAGCAGGCTCTGTCCTTTTGCCATTTGGTGGGGCCCGATCTGCGCCAGAGCTTTGGTGCTTCCAGCCTCGCCACGATCATGCAGATGGTGGCGAGCGGCTATGGGATCACGCTGCTGCCGGAGATGGCGACCTCGATCGAGGTCCATCGCAGCGATGACATTCGGCTCTTGCGTTTCGCCGAGCCGGAGCCAAAACGGGAAATCGGACTTGCTTGGCGCAAAAGTTCGCCGCGGAAGCCCGAATTTATGCAGCTTGGCGCCTTGCTGTGCCAAGCAGCTCCCGTACGCTCAGAACCGGGCGGACCGCTACGACAGAGGGGAGATCGAAAATCCTAAGTACACAACTCTCTCTTCTGATGGCCGCGCTGCTGTTCGCGCGGGCCGGACTTGTGCGGCTGACGCGTCCGCTCGCCGATTACTATGCGGCGGGCCGGCTCATGCCTGCGTTTCTCAACAGCCTCGCCATCGCGGGATCCTCGGTGGCGGTCCTTGCCTTTGTCGGCGTCGCCGGGGCGATCGATTTCGGCTGGCAGGGCGCAATTTTAGTGCTTCTGGGCGCGGGGCTCGGTCTGGTTCTGGCCGGGCTTTTGATCGCACCGTATTTGCGCGGCTATGGCGGCTACACGCTGCCGGACTTTCTGGCCGAGCGCTTCAATGCCGAGAGGATGCGCCCGCTTGGCGTCTTCGCCCTTATTCTCTGTTCGTTTCCGGCGCTGGCCGCCGTTCTGCTGGGTTTTGGCCTGCTGGCCCAGGCCGCGTTGGCGCTGCCTACCGGGATCGGCGTTGCCGCCGGCATTGTCATGATTTTCGTGGCGACGCTCATCGGCGGCATGCGGTCGCTCAGCCTGTCGCAGATCGCTTACTACTTCGTGATGCTGGTTGCCGGGGTCGTTGCCGTCGTGACGGTACTTTGGCAGACAGGGTCCTTCGCGGCCCTGGATACGCTGCTGATCGATGAAGTCGTTCCAGCGTTGCCCTGGCGGCCGTTTGAACAGACAAGCCCCATCAACTCGCTCGCGCTGCTCTTCTGCCTCGTCACGGGCTTCGCCTCCTTGCCCTATCTGCTGATGCGGAGCTTCGCAGCGCCGGACGTCGGCGAAGCTCGGGTTTCTTTTCTCGGTGCTCCTATCTTCCTGCTTCTGCTTTGCGCCGCGGCACCGGCGCTCGCCGCGCTATACGGGGCGGCGTCTCTTGGCGCAGGCGATGCGCTGTCCATGATCGGCGAAGCCGCCCTCGTCGTTGGGGCCGTCGCCGCGCTACTGTCGGCAGGAACCGCGCTGACCTTGTCGACGGCAAACGTGCTGGCCTACGACGTCTACTTCAAGAGCGCGGCGCCCGACGCTCCGGTCAGCCGGCAGCTCTTCGTGGCACGTCTGTCTGTTGTCTTGGTCGCCGCTTTGGCTGGCGCGGCCGCGCTACTGCGGCCGGATGAGACGCTGATTGGCGCAGCGACGGCGTTGTCGCTGGCGGCAAGCGCCTTCCTGCCGGTTCTGGTGCTGGGACTGTGGTGGAAGCGGCTCGGCAGTGACGCGGCCATGGCCGGCATGGTCGCAGGACTCCTCGTGTGCCTGTATTACATGATCGCACCGCAGACGATCCCGTTCCTGTTCTACGAGTCGTCGAGCCCTCTGTCGGACGCGACCGAGGTACAAATCGCTGCTTTTGAAGCGTTGCGCCACGACTATTACGTCGCGGGCGATCCGGCCGCGCAAGCGGCAGTGCTGACCAAATGGGAAGCCTCGGTGCGCCCGATCGCCAACTGGCTTGGCGTGCACGGCGTTTTGGCCGGTGTATTCGCGGTGCCCGTCGGCTTCCTGGTTACCGTCCTTGTCGGACTGTTCGGGCCCGCGCCATCGGCCAGACGGCAGCGCTTCTTCGAGAACCTGCGGACAAGGCCTGCTTAATGGTGGGGCCGATTAGTTCGGGCGCTAACCTTTGTCGGGTTTCTTGGTCGTCTCTGGCGGCGGGCCTCCGAGGAGCCGGAAACTATCGCGGAAGTGCAGCGCGTCGACGCTGGTCGCGTGCTTCTTGGGGCCGGCCGAGATCAGCATGTAAATCCGATCGCCGTTGGCGACCATCGTGATCAAGTGATTGAGCTTGCCCCGTTCGTCCTCGGCTTTCGCCTCGAAGCCCGGGCGCTCGTCGATGCTCAGGGGCGTCTTGCGGCGCAGTTTCGTGTCGCTGCCCTTGGCATAGGCCGTCACCACCTTTTCGAAATAGTCTTTCTTGGGCGGGTTCGGCGCACGGCCTTCTGGATATTCGAAGACGACCACGCAATAGACCGTGTCTTTGCCGGTTTTGACTTTGTACTCGTGCTGAAGCAACGGATTCTGACCAGGCACGGGTGTGCTTTCGGCCTTGGGTTTTTCCTCGACTCCGGGAAATGAGACGACGAAACCACGCTCGGGATAATGAAACTCCTGCCACGCGTAGTCTTTCGCCGCCTGGTCCTTCGAGGCGTTGTCCGTTTTCGCGGTGTCTTTGGCCCCGGCAAGTCCGGGCAGGCCGAACACCGCGACCGCGGAGCAAAGCATTGCCACGGCCAGCGTGATACGCATACCGTGTTTGAAACCTCTGCGAGACATCACCGATCCTTTAAATCGCCGATCACTTGGTTAAAGCCGTGGACCACAAAAAGAGGGCATCCGCAAGGGGGCGGGGGGGCTCATGCCGCACATTGTCGTGTTTTGACAAGGTTGATCTCGGTACGCCTCAAGACAACAGCTATGCGATGGCAAGGTTCTGCTTTGCTGAAGCTGACGTTTTTCGGTTATGCGGCTCCCCTAAGGACGTGACATGAGGCGAAGGTTTCAGCCAACGAGTTCAATGCTCATCGCCGGCCTTTGCGCGGTCGCGATTCTCGTCCCGGCGACACTCGTACTTGCGGTTCCTGCCGGTGCGATCGCGATGAACGATTTCGACCTGCAGCAGAGCCTACCCACGCTCGGGGTCTGGGATCCGGTTGCGATCATCACGCTGCGCTTCATCGCAAGCCTCATTGGTGTCGTGCCGACGTCGCCGCTCTTGCTTGCAGCAGGGGCATCCCAAGGCGTGCTTCTCAGCAGCCTCTATGTCTTGATCGGGGCGGAGGCTCGGCGCGCTTGCCGGTTTTCTGATTGGCCGGCATCTCGGCCGCGATTTTGTCCAAAGCTGCGGTTGGCTCGACCGGGTCACCCAAACACGTGTCGGCCGCTGGCTGCTCGATGAGAACACGCCGCAGTCGCAATTGATGCTGGCCATATTCCTGTGCCGGCTGGTTCCGGGGCTGAACATGGATGCGCTCAGCTATGTGGCGGGCATCACCCCGCTCAGCACGTGGCGCTTCTGCCTGGCAAGTTTCGCCGCGCTTCTGCCCTATACGCTGCTCCTCGTTGCGGCCGGGCAGCAATTTGTGGCGTTCGGATCGGACTCGCTTGCGATAGCCGTCATCAGTCTGGTCGCGTTCAGCGCCCTCGTCACCCTGCGCAAGAAACACTTGGCGCGCCGCTCCGCGCGCGCAAAGCCGGTGCCGCTCCGCTAGGCTCTAGGAGCCGCTGCCGTCGAGTGAGCGGGCGTACATCGTCTCGACATCTTGCTTTAGGTCTCGCCGGGATGAGGCCCGCAGATAGTGCATGTGCCCGCCCGCATAATTTCGCAGCTCGATCGGGCTCGGGCCTTTCAGCGGCGGTAACTGCGCCACGAGATAGGCTGGCACGGAATAGGGCGTGATCAGGTCGGTGTAACCGCTGGCAATCAGGACTTCTAGTTTGGGATTGGCGGCGCGGGCATCCTGGATATCGTCCAAGGCTCCCGCATAGCCCTGCTTCGTGGGGCTTGTGCCGTAGTCCCAGCGATTGCTGATCTTCCGGTTGAGCAGTCTGAAATTCTCGTCGGTCTTGTAGCCTAAGTCCTCCGAGGCGTAGCGCACGAAGGCCGACGACCACAGGGGAATGGTGGCATCCAGCACCGGGTCAGGGCCGCGCGGCCAGGCGCTCGACGGGTGCGGGTCGGGGCCGCCGACGCTGCCGTCATACAGGCTCTGGACTTGCCCGCCATCCCGGTCGAATTCCTTAACGAACAGAGATTGCGGGACGCGGGCGAAATGGCGCTGAACCTTCTCCAACGGAAGACCGGTGAGTTCGGCGACCTTCGTGCTCGCGGCCTCGCCACCCTTCTGGAGCCCCGCGGCGAGCGCCACGAGGTAATCGGTCAAGGCGTAGTGCTCTACGTTCTTCAGCGCGCCTGCGAGCGCCTCGCGTGTGGTGGTTCCCTCGCTCTCCAGCCTCACGGCGGCATAGGAGGGTAGCTGCAGCGCCCAGGGAAGCGGATCGTAG
>Ga0316197_10001623_pt1 | contig 15999 bp, 10 predicted proteins | sample OudBiesiAoxic_MG_FD_204939 | JGI IMG/M metagenome (GOLD analysis project Ga0316197, IMG submission 204939) | Coastal sediment microbial communities from Oude Bieten Haven, Netherlands - site A oxic | ecosystem: Environmental > Aquatic > Marine > Coastal > Sediment | place: Netherlands... | reverse complement strand
TACACCGTCAGCGAGTATTTTTACCTTTTTACCGCGTTCGTCGGGCTGAACCTGTTCCAGTCCGCGTTCACCAAGTGGTGTCCGATGATCACATTCCTACGCAAGCTGGGCATACGCGAAGCCTGAGCGGAGAGCCGAGATGAAGCCACTACACGGAAAGACCGTCGATCTCCCCTACGACAAGGTGCTGGCCAAGACCGAGCAGGTCCTGGCCGACGAGGGCTTCGGCGTTCTGTGCCGCATCGACGTCAAGGAAAAGCTCAAAGAGAAGATCGGCGTCGAGATGGATCCTTACATGATCCTCGGTGCCTGCCTGCCGCCGATGGCCCACAAGGCGATCACGGCCGAGCCGGAGATCGGCATCATGCTGCCCTGCAACGTCGTGGTCCGTCAGGTCGAGGGCGGCACGCGCGTCGAGGTCGTCAACACCGATGCGATGGTGCAGATGTTCCCGGGATCGGACGCGCTGAAGGGCGTCGCCGACGAGGTCGGCGCGCGGTTGGACAAGGCGCTTCAGGCGATCTAGCTGTCGAAGGCTCGCAGTACGTCGAGCATCTGCTTACGATAGGTCTCGATCGCCGCACGGCCTTCATCGGTCAACCGAAAGACGGTCAGCGGAAGCCTGTTCACGAACGTCTTCTCGACGGAGACGTAGCCGGCATCCTCCAGCTTGCGCAGGTGAGCCGAGAGATTGCCCTTGGTCAGGCCGGTCTGGCGCAACAGGTAGAGAAAATCGGCGCTTTCAGCACCGTACAACTGCGCCAGCAGCGATAGGCGGGCCGGCTCGTGAACGATGCGGTCGATTCCACCGATGGGCTGCACTTCGACCTCTGGGCTGTCAGTTGGCATCGGGCATCCGATCTTCGATGACGGGATGGTCGCGCAGGAATCGGCGGAGCACACCCGCACCGGTCGTCAGGCTCAGGACCGCCATCAAGATCGCCCAGACCCGTAGATTGCCGTAGGGGCCGTCGAGGTAGGTTTCCTTGCGTCCGGGTTGAGCGGGCATGTGACCTCCAGGTCGCCATCGGTGAATTGATGTAGACCAGTCTACAGAGCAAACTAGTCTTTGTTAATTCTGTTCCTCCCAATTCTCCCCCATCCCGGTCTTTAATGGGGTCAGATCCACATTGACGGCCCGGGTCACTCCCGGTAGACCGTACCGAGGGGGCATTCGGAACTTCTTTGATCGGGAGGACCGGCAGGTCACCAAACCGGGGGAGCCATGGAATTCCGTCAGTCTTGCCTTGTCGCGATCGCTGTCGCAGCAATCCTGGCGGGTCTACCCGCCCAGGCCGAGGACGCTTCGATCCGGGGTCGGTATCGGGTTCGAGTCCATTCCGAGACGGCCGAGCAGATCGAGGTGACCGTGCGGCTTCAGTTGTTCAATCGAACGTCCGTCGCCGTGGAAGGTCTCGAGCCTCTCTTCGTGGCCACGCTCAATTCCAGGGAAGTGCTGGGCTCGGTTTCGCCAGTCAATCTCCCGGCGGTCGGAGTCGCCAACATCGAGAAGCGCTTCGTCATCCCTCCCCACGAGTACGCGTTGTGGGCGAAGGGCGCAGCGCCCAAGCTGCTGGTTCGCGGGCCCGACGCATCCGGCATGTCGCGACCGTTTCGGGTTGACCTGATCCGCGATGACGAACTCGAGTTCGGTGGAGGCGGCCAGCCGGCCACCGACGGTCCTGTGGACATCGAGCGCCGAACCTCGACCGAGGAGGGGCGGCCATGACGCGTCTCGGACAGATCGCGGCCCTGTTCGTTCTTCTTCTTGCTGCCGGGGGGCCGATCGTCGCGGAGTCACGATGGGAGGTGGAGTTCATCGGGGGCGGCGGCCCTGACGGACTGCCGGCACTCGAGTCCAATCTCGGAGGCCCTGTTGCGGTCGCCCACGGGCCGGACGGAAGCCTGTACATCGGCACCAAGGAAACGGGTCAACTGTTCAGGCTGGGCTCCGACGGGCTGCTGCATCTGGAGGGGCAGGAATTGCGAATCGACCGGGTGGGCGAACCTTTCTTTCCACCGGTCGACATGGAACTGGCCCCTGACGGGAAGATGCTGATGGCCACGGACGACGGAGTCTACACCTGGGATCCTGCAACGAGAGAGCAGAGTTGGGTCTCCGGAACCGAGTCGATCTGGACAACGTCCGTCGAAGTGGACTCCCAGGGAAGAATCTACTACGCGACCTCGTCTCCGTACAATTACAGCAGAAGTGGAACTGTTCATCGCTACGACCCTTCCGACGATAGCTTGACGCTGATTGCCGGTCTCCTCTGTGATCCGTGGTCGCCGTTCTGCGACCAGGAGACCGGTGAGGGAGCGTCCGCCGATCAGTTCTATCTGCTCGGACCCAACGGTCTTGCCCTGGACGGCCTGGGCAATCTGTACATTTCCCATCGATCGAGGATTCGCCGCGTCGACCTATCCGAGGGCACGATCTGGTCCGTTGCCGGGACGGATTCGAGTGGATTCTCCGGTGACGGAGGTCCGGCCTCGGAAGCGGAACTCGCCGGGCCGAGGGATATCGACTTCGACACCCTGGGAAATCTCCTGATCGCCGATGTCGGTAACAACCGCGTGCGGCGGATCGACGCTCAGACCGGGGTCATCACGACCATCGCAGGCAGTGGAGAGGCCGGATTCTCGGGCGATGTTGGTCCGGCCGTCCAGGCCGCTCTGGACCATCCTACGGGTCTCGCGCTCGACGCATCGGGCGATCTGCACATCGCCGATGCCGCCAACCTCCGTGTGCGTCGCGTTGACGCCGTCGACGGAATGATCGACACCGTCGCAGGTAACGGGAACCTGTACTACAGCGGCGACGGCTATCCGGCTACCAAGGCTTCGATCTGGGGTGAGCGGATTCTCGTCGATACTATGGGAAACGTGTTCATCGATGAGACCCAGGGATACCGCGTGCGGCGGATCGATGCCGAGACCGGCATCGTCACAACCTTCGTCGGAACCGGGGAATACGCCAACGAAGAACAACCGGACGGCGTCCCGGCATCGGAAGCACTCGTTGCCAGCCCGATTCTTCTCACGTTCGATCCCGAGCGCAATCTCTACCTGCGTAGCTCGGACGGAGCCCACCACTCAAGCAGAGTAAGGGTGGTCGATGCCGAGACCGGGCTGATCTCGACGATCCCCGGCGTTAACACCATAGCGTTCGGTCCTGACGGTCAAGCGTATACCAACGACCTGAGGCGGATTTCGACCGTCGATGACCTCCAAACCGGAGAGACGACCGTGATCGCGGGCAGTGGAGACAATCGGTACAACGGTGAAGGAGTGCCGGCCCTGGAGGCGGGGATATGGCCCGTGAGGATGGTCGTGAACGAGGGCGGCGATGTCTTCTTTACGGACTTCGCGGGACCTTTCGTCCGGAAGCTCGACAGACAAACCGGTCTCGTGGAGACCGTGCTCGGCGGTGGAACGCCGAACGACGGGATGCCCCTTGGCCACAACGGCACGTTCGTCGCGCCCGCACTGGGTGTCCTTTTCGATGGCGGGCCGAAACGCCCGGTTCTCGCTCCGGATGGCAGCCTCTGGTTCACGATCATCTGGGCGAACTCGGTGTCTCGCCTGGACTTCGTATCGGGCCTGGCCCGGCACGAAATAGGTCACGGGTATTGGTGGCCGGGAAACACCCCGGAACCGCCGAGCGAGGTCAGCGACACGCTGCGCCCTGAAACCCACACCCTCGCGCCAGACGGCACCGTCTATGTTCGGTCGGGGAGACAGTTCTTCAAGCTCACCGACACGAATTTGCCTCCAGCCGCGATCGCCGTCGCGCCTGCGACCGTGAGTTGTGCCTCCGCGAGCGGGGCGACGGTCAGGTTGGACGGGTCCCTTTCCCACGATCCGGACGACTCGCTGGAGGATCCGTCGACTTTGGAGTCGTACCGGTGGTACGAGGAGTTCGGTAGTCCAGGTGAGCGCATGATCGCCAAGGGTGCCATCGCCGATGTCGAGCTAGCGATCGGAGAGCATTCGATCACGTTCGTGGTTCGAGACGTAGCGGGCGCGAACGGTGTGGACCACCTCGACGTGCGAGTTGCCGACGACGAAGACCCGGATGGCGATGGGATCGGTTCGTGTTCGGACACATGTCCGCAGGTCGCGGATCCAGACCAGGTCGATACCGACGGTAACGGTCTCGGCGATCCTTGCGATTCGTGTTGGCAGGTTGCCTCGACGGATCCCGATGCCGACGGAATATGTTTGCCGCAGGACAACTGTTTCGATCTGGCGAACGCGGACCAGGCAGACACGGACGCCGACGGCATCGGGGACGCCTGTGATCTGTGCCCGGATCTGTTCAATCCGGACCAGGCAGCTTACGAGTCGTGTCTCCGAGTTGCTCCGCCCGCGGGCGAGTGTCGGAGCGTCACGGTGGATTCGGCCGGTGAGGGGCGACGCGGTAAGGTCATGCTTGGCCGCGTGGACCGGCCAGCGCCGACCAGCCTGAAACTCAAGGTTACGCACGACACCTGTCTGGGCGAGGCCGATATTTTCGAGTTGTACCTCAACGGAGGACTGCTGCTAAAACGACCGGCGCCGATATTTCCTTATTATTACTGCAGCAGATCGGATACCTACGACATCCTCGATTCCGCACTGATCTCCTCTCTTTGGGTCGAAGGGGGGATGAATGAGATTCGTTTCGTCAAGGACGGCGCCTGGACTCGCGTGCGCTTCGTCTCGGTGTTATGGACCGAGGGGACCCGGAACAGGGGAGAATGCCTGATCGGTTGGTCAACATGTGCTGCACTAAGTTCGACCGACCCGGAGCCGGTCGATCAGGCAGTCACCTTCCAGCACGACACTGTGGTCAAGACTCCCTTGTCGACGCAGGAATATGGCCCGGACCCACTGTCGGTGTCGTTCGAACTCCCTGCGGAGGACTACGACGAACTGCAGGTTTGCGTCAGCGCGACGAAACCGGGGGGCGGAGGGGCCTTGCTGGCGGGGACACGGACAGCGGAACTGATCGAGATCGATCCCTTCTCGGGCAACGCCGAACAATTTGCGTTGATCTCGATCCTCGCCGAGGACTTCGACTACGACCGGACGACCGGAACGGGCTATGCGGTCTCGGCGAACCAAACATTCGGTGTCAGGTTCGACATCCGCGACGGGACTCTCGCGGGCCCACTGGTCGAGGTCCCTCGGGCCTACGAAACGGTTCAGTTCGCAGGTGCCGATCTATACGCGGGAGCCAGTTTCGAGTCCCGCTACGAAGTCCGGCCGACCTTGCGCAAGCTGAATCCCGACGATGGATCCACGAGTGGCGGTTTGGGAGGAATGTCGGATGGATTCATGCGCGGACTTGCCTACAGCGAAGCCGACGGGGACCTCTGGGGCTACTTCGCAACCCGCAACAGGTCAGACGACGGCACTCTGCGCCGTCTCGATTTCGACGCAGAAGATGAGTGGATCGTCGGAGATCCGGGGATCGGACTTCGTAGTATCACCGTCGGCCCGGATGGTTTGATCTACGGAGTCAGCGGTCTCGAATCAGAGGGCACCCCCGGCGAACTGTATTGGCTGAACACCGACAACGGCGCGGCGACCCACATCGGCGATACCGGCTTCACCGACGTTTACGCGCTGACCTACACGGGAGAGCAGGGTGCCGTGGACTGCATCGATTTCTTCCACGCGGGTGAACAGCGACTGGCCATCAACGCCTCGTGTGGTCCGCCCGTCGCGGCGGTCGCCCCCGTTCTCACGGTTGAGTGCACCTCGGCCGTGGGTGGACTGGTCATGCTGGACGGGTCGGCATCGACCGATCCGAACTCGAGCCCCGGGACCAACGACGGGATCGATTCGTTCGACTGGTACGTGGGCTACGGCACAGCGGAGGAGAGCTACCTCGGCTCGGGAGAACAACTGGTCGCGCCCGTTCCATTCGGTTCGCACGCGGTCACGCTGCGCGTGACCAATCGCTTCGGCGAATCGTCCACCGCGGCCACGACGGCCACCGTGATCGATACACAGCCACCAACGCTCTCGGTGACGCTCGACCCCGAGACGCTCTGGCCACCCAACCATCGCATGGTCCCCGTCTCGGCCGCCGTGACCGCGACGGACAACTGCGGTAGTCCCGAGTTGCGCCTTGTCTCCGTGACCAGTAGTGAACCCGACGACGCGAAGGGCGGAGGTGACGGTCACACGAGCGGAGACATCCAGGGTGCTCTGATCGACACCGCGGATCTGTCCTTTGAACTACGGGCTGAGCGCTCCGGTCGCGGAAACGGTCGCGTGTACGAAGTCGTCTACCAGGTGACGGACGTCGCGGGGACGACCGTCCTGGCGACGGCGCGCGCCGTGGTACCGCACTCCCAGGGCGGTGTAATCGAGCCCGTCGACTTGACATTGCACGAGTCGGCAGTCGGTACCATGACCTCGTGGGAGGATGTGGCTGGCGCGACCTTCTATCACGTGGTCCGCGGAGATCTCGGTTCGATCCGACTGGATGGATCATCGCTGGACCTCGGGACGGTGAACTGTATCGAGTCCGGGTCGCTGGACAACTCGACGCAAGGCGGCGAGGATCCGACGCTGCCTCCCGCTGGGGCGGCCTTTTTCTACCTGGTCGAATTCCACGACGGGTGGAGGTACAGCACCTACGGATCCGAGAGCGTTGGATGGCCACGTCTCGTGACTGGTGAAACCTGCCGGTAGATCCGAGTGCCCCACGAACGGGGTGTCTCGGCAACAAGAAGGGCGCCAGGGCCCATGAACGGGGAGTTTCGGCAATGAGCCGGAGGTCCGCCCGGGATCGATTGCATCGCCCTCGTCCCAATCTCGCGGCCCGCGTGGGCGGCCAGCCACCCACGGTTCACGGAGCCAGGTCTACACACGCGCCCGTCTCGGCGACGCGTTCGGCACCACCCGAACCCTGTCCCCACGATCCGGGGCCGTCGAGCGTGCCCTGCGTCCAGCGATAAAGGAACCAGAAGACCTCGCCGGGTTCGGGCTGTTCCGGGTCCTCGAACCCCACGGTGGTCGTATCGGTCGAGTCGTTCTCGAGGCACACGACCGTACCGAGATTGACGGTGTCCCCGTCGCCGGCCTGTAAGCTTGCGAGGTCTCCACGGAGCACGTCGTAGCTCACGCCGCGCGGATCGGCCTCCCACCGCACCACGGTCGGCGTAGAGGCAGACGGTTCGAAGTCCGGCAGACCCGAGAAATCGACGAAGAACACTTCGGAGTTCAGGTCGTCGTTGCGACGAACCCCGTTCAGATCGCCGACGAACACGGCTCGATCGCCCGTCTCGTCGACGGCCACGGCAGGGTTGTTCCGCAGGGTTCCGCTGAAGAACCCTTTGGAGCGAGCGTCGGGCAACCCGTTCGCGCGTTCGATGCGGCCCGATCCGAGTTCGATGCGGTACAGCGTCTGCTTGCCATCGGAGACCGGCTCGAAGAACGCGCTCGTCGAACGCCAGTACACGTAGTCACCGTTCCCACTGATGCGCGGCTCGGAATTCTCGCCAGCGTCGGTGACGGTCAGTTGTTGAGTGCTGTCGGTACCGGCGTGGAACAGGAATATTTCCTGGTTTCCGTCCGCGTTGAGGCCGAGGGGATCTCCCGAAGACTCGTAGACGACGAGGCCGCCATCGGCAGACAGATCCGGCAACGTGGCACCCATGTCCGTGACCTGCTGCAGCCCCGTTCCGTCGGTACGAACTCGAAACACCTCGAACGACAGGTCCGGGTTTGTACCGAATGGATCTGCGCCCGAGTGATAGGTGACCCATTGACCGGCATGATCGACGCGGGGATTCTTGCGACGACCATCTTCGTCGTCGGTCACCTGAGAGATGGGTCCGCCGTCGATGGAGACCTTGAACAGTGGTACGCCGGCGACGCCCGAGAGAATCGAATAGAAAACCACGTCGCCCGCAGTCTTGGCCACGACCGAGTAGCTCTCGAGCGTATAGGCTGCTGGCGTGAGCCGTGCCAGATCCGAGCCGTCGGATCGAATCCGGTACACCCGGAAGTCGTTGCTCGGATCATCCCCGATGAGGTCCGTCCCCGAAACGAAGGCGATCGTCCGTCCGTCGCCGGTGATCGAAGGATAGTAGATGTCGGCGTCCATGGTCAGCGCCGTGGACGTGGCATCGTCCGTCGACATCACGTGAAGGTTGAAGTCTTCGTAGGCACTGAGGATGATCTGGCCCTTGCCGAAGACGACCCGCCGCCCATCGGTAGTGATGTCGGGCTCCCAGTGAATCGCGGTGGGCTCGAGGTCCGTCAGCTGTCGGACGCCGGTTCCATCGGTGTGGATCGTCAACAGCTCCTGGGAGCCATCCGGGTTGTCGGCGCCGGGGTACTCACCGCTGATTGACTTGAACACGACGCGGGCATCGGCGCCGGAGACGATTGGAACACCGAGAACGTTCCCGGGCGGGTTGAATGACAGTTGCGTCGCTGCGCCGCCAGTGATCAGGATCTTGTACAACTGGTCCGTGTTGCTCGCGTCGTCGGCGCTGTAGTAGATCCACTGCCCGTCGTCGGTGATCGATCCCACGAAACCCTCGATCAGAGAGGATGGAGCTCCTCCTGGCCATTGGATGGCGCTGACGGAATAGGTCGAGTCCGAGGAGTCCAGGGCGGTGTAGGCGATCCACGAACCGTCTCCGGCGAGTTTCGGCCTGCCCGACGATAAGGCGCCCGTCGTCAGCTGGACGAGATTGCTGCCGTCGGGATCGACGCGGAACAACTGGCACATCCCGCTCGGATCATCGGTGCTGGCGAAAGAGATGCGCCCACCGTCGTCGCTGATCGTGAAGCCGCAAAAGCCCGCGTCCGCATTGGTGATGGTCGTCAGCTGTGTCAATCCCGCGCCGTCGGCCCCCACCAGAAACAACTGTGGAAGTCCGCCCGGATTGGTCCCGAGCGGATCAGTCGTGTCCATGTACAGGACACGGTTCCCCGATCCCGAGAGCAGCGGGTCGAGACGCGAATCCCCGGCGGGACGATTGGTGAGTTGTCGAATCGTGACGCCGTCGATGGAGGCGAGAAAGACGTCGTCGCCACCGTCGGGGTTCTGGCCGAGCGGATCGGCCGCCGAGACGAAGGCCGTCCACTGTCCGTCGTCACTGACCGTCAGGTCGCAGCAAACGGAAAATGGAACGATGTCGAAGCGCGAACCTCCGAGCAAGTCCCAGCCGACGGCTCGCACGCGGTTTCCCTGGTTGGTGCTCGTGACCTCGCTGGTCACGGCGACGACCAAGTTGCCTGAATCGTCCACGGCGTAGTCCCCGACGAACTCGGTCGGAGTGTCGGTCAACTGACGCAGCACCTGGGCGTGGACCGGGAGTCCTGTCAGGATCAGAAACATGATCGCCCAGAGGAGGCGAATACCGATGCAAACCGGGCGGCCCTGCCGGTCCACGGATCGCGTTGTCCCGGGAAGTGGATCGACCATGGCTTGCCTCCTGAACGGAGTTTCCGGTGCTTTCGCACGGAAGTCAATCAATTCCTCGGAAGCCTCGACGCCGGGACGGGCGAACCGATCGAGCGCGACCGCATTGCGGGCGGCTCACCGAAGGTCTACGCCTTGCCGCTCACCGCCGGCCCGGGTTCGAGGTTCTCCTCCGGGGCCACGGGCGGATGGGGCGGAAACGTGGGCCCCCTGGTGTTATGATTCCGCTTCCGGTCACCGTGCCCTCAACGAGGTTTTGGAGCTTTGCCATGATGAAGAAATTCGTCCCGGTCCTCATCTTTCTCTCGCTGCTCGCCGCTCCGGTCACGCTGCTCGCACAGGATGCGCCGGCGGAGCCGAAGGACAGCGGGGTCAAGGAAGACGTCACCGTCACCCTGATTCAAGTCGACGCGATGGTGATGAACAAAAAGGGCCAGACCGTGCCCGACCTGACCAAGGACGATTTCGAATTGAGAATCGGGGATCAGGTGCTCGACGTCGATACGATGGATGTCTTTTGTCCCATCGGTGCGACCGACGATCCATTGCCGATCAAGGGCAAGACGGCGCCAGAGATGATCGGCCCGGGCGTGAAGCGCAAGATCGTCATGGCCTTTGATTACTACTTTCTCGAGCACACCGTCCGAGCCCCGATGCTCGAGGCGGCCGCCTCGATGATCGATGCCTTCAAGCCCGACGAAGAAGAGGTGATGATCGTCGCGCTGGCCTGGGGCGTACGCATCGAGCAGCGCTTCACCAGCGACAAGCGACAGCTCCTCGCCACGCTGCAACGCATGGAACACGACAAGACGCTGTGGGCGTTCGAGTACACCACCGGGACGACGAGCAAAGAGTACTTTTCGGATCTCATCACCTTGATGGATGTGCTGGAGGGGCATGACGGTGCCAAGGCGGTCGTGCTCTTCTCGCAGGTGCAGTCGGTCCGCGCGAGCCTCTCGGACCTCTGGTACAACGATGTTGCCATGCACGCCGCAGCGTCTCGCAGCGTTATCTACCCGTCGAACCCCGATCTGCTCATGGCTTCCGGTCACGGCTCCGATACCCTGGTGCGGCTGGCCAACCAGTCCGGCGGTCGCATGCCCTACTTCACCAACGACCTGTCCGTTCCCTACCGTTGGGCGCAACGCGATCTGTCCTGCCGTTACACTATCGGGGCTTACCTCGACGCCGAGCAGGGGAAAAAGAAAAACAACATTCACTTGACCGTGAAGAAGCCGGACACGCAGCTACGACATCCGGAAATGATCAAGTTCTTCACCGACGCCGAGCTAAAGGAAATGCGACAGAAGGCTGCTTTCGTCGATCCCGGGCCCTACGAGCACCCGCTCGTGCGAGCGTTCGCCTTCCCGGCCTACCCGTCCAGCGCCACCAAGTGGGACACCCTGCTCAGCGTGCACTTTCCCATGCCGGTTGCCGACGGTCCGAGCGAAGTCAACGTTCAGGCCAGGATGTTCCGCGACGGAGCCAAGATCGGCAAGACGTACAAGAACCAGTTCATGGTGGATCCGCCGGAAGGAGGCGGTGACACGCGACCGGTGACGGTTGTCGGCGATGCGCAACTCAAGGACGGCGCCCACGCGATGACCGTCGTGTTGTCGCGACCCGACGGTGAGGAGATCGTCACCGCCGAGGCCAGGTTCAACGTGCCCCAGGTACTGACCGACCTGCTGATCCTGCGCGGCCCCCTGCTGGCCCGCGTCGTCCCCGGGGGAATGCTCGTCCAGGCCGACCCCAAGAACCAGGCGGACGACACGCGGCTGGAGAGACTCCTCGGACCGGACAGCACCTTCGAGCCCCTGCTGGTCCACGAGATCAAGGCTTCGGAAGAACTGCTGTCGTACTGGAACGCCTGTGTGCAGGGCACGGTCCGACTGACGGGCGATGCCGTCATCAACCGCCGCTTCATGACCGAGGACGGCGAACTCGCACACGAACTCGAGCCGATTCCGCTCGATCTGAAGTCGCAGGCCAAGAAGCTCTCGTGTCAGGACGAACTGGAGATGCTGCCCGCGAACACGTTGGCGCCCGGCGAGTACGAGTACGACGTGACGATCACCTACACGAACGGTGACCTGATCTCCGCCAGCCGCGTACCGCTGCTCGTCCGGTGAAACAGACCGGCCGCGAGCCGGACCGGGGTCAGTAGACGGCTTCGAGAGCCGAGACCATGATCCGTAGACAGGGCTCGACGTCGCACTTGCCGGCGTGTTGCTCCATGTCCTTCACCGCCTTGTCGACCGCTTCGGCTTCCGCGGCCGCGATGAACATCTCGGCATCCCACGTCGGATAGCGACCGTGCTGCCACGTAGCGCCCGGCTTGCTGCCCACCGCATGGGGCACCTTCAGAAAGCCCGCGATCCCCGCGCGCACCAGGATGTCGCGCACGGTGTCGGACAGGTCGGAACTGCAGAAAATCGTCAGTTGTTTCACTTCGTCTCCTAGATCACTCTATCGACGGGAAGCACCAGTGCGCGCACTCCCTCGCCCCCGGTGCACCGGGCACAGTATCTATCGAGAGCCTCGACAAGCTCATCGATCTTCGATCCTTCGACGACGACAAAGACCATGCACGACGAGCCGGGATAGGCTCGCGTACCCAGGCGTTTGCCGGTCGTGCCCGCGCCGCGCACTTCGCTCAGCTCGGTGTAGCCCTCGAGGTGGTGTTCGTCGAGGAGTTCCCGCACCTCGTCGATGCGGGTTTCGGGACAGATGATCAGCACCATCTTCATCGCCGTTACTCCTTTTCACCCGCCGCTTCCGCGGGTACGGCGACGGCCGATTCTGGCTGGATGCGCTTCATGACCACGTAGAACAGCAACGGGATCAACACCAGCGTCAGCAGCGTCGACGCAAACACACCGGTCATCAGCGCCACGGCCAGACCCTGGAAGATCGGATCGAGGATGATCCCCAGCGCGCCCGCGATGACCGTCGCCGCCGTCAGGAAGATCGGCATGAAGCGTACGGCGCCGGCCTCGAGCACGGCCTCTTCGAGCGTCATTCCGCGCTCGATCGACAACTGGATGAAGTCGACCAGCAGGATCGAATTGCGCACGATGATGCCGGCCAGCGCGATCATGCCGATCATCGACGTCGCGGTGAAGAAAATTCCGCTCAGGGCGTGGCCAGGCAGGATGCCGACGAGGGTCAGCGGGATCGGCGCCATGATCAACAACGGGATCAGGAACGAGCGGAACCAGGCCACGACGAGGATGTAGATCAGTACCAGCACGGCCGCGAAGGCGATCCCCAGGTCGCGGAAGACCTCGTAGGTGATCTGCCACTCGCCATCCCAGACCACGGCCTCGGCGTCGCCCGCCAGAGGGTCGTCGATCATGCGCTCGGTGACCTTGTAGCCCGGGGCAAACTCGATCTCCTGAACGCGCGGCGACATGTTGAGGATCGCGTAAGCCGGCGATTCCTCGGTGCCGGCCACGTCACCGATGACGTAGGTCAGGGCGCGGCCGTTCTTGCGGTAAAGGTACGGGTCGGCCGTCGTCTGCTCGACGCGCACGACCTCCGACAAAGGCACGATCGAGCCCGAGCGAGAGATCAGCCGCAGGTCGGCCAGCGCCTCGGGACGCGTCCGCTCGGCTCGTGGCAACGTCACCATGACCGGAACCGCCTCACGCTCGCTTCCCGGGTGGGCCACGACGGGTGAGAGGCCCTCCACCGCCAGGCGCAGGGTCACCGCGATCTGCTCGGGGTCGACGCCGGCCAGCGCCGCCTTTTCGCGATCGATGACGAATCGCAACTTGGGCTGGTCCGCCTCGACGTACCAGTCGCTGTCGACGACGCCCTCGGTCGTGTCGAAGACCTCGAGGACCTGTTCGGCGATGGCGATCTGTGTCTTACGATCGGGACCGTAGACCTCGGCCACCAGCGTCGAAAGCACCGGTGGGCCAGGAGGGATCTCGGCGACCTTGACGCGGACGCCATATCGCTGAGCGATCTCGAGGACGATCGGACGAACCTTCTTGGCCATGTCGTGGCTCGAAAGCTCGCGCTCGCTCTTGTGCAGCAGGTTGACCTGCAGGTCGGCGACGTTGGGTCCACTGCGAAGGAAGTAGTGCCGAACGAGACCGTTGAAATTGAACGGCGCCGACGTGCCGGCGTAGACCTGGATGTCGCGGACCTCGTCCTCGAGTACCAGACGGTCTGCCATCTCTCGAGCGGCAGCCAGCGTCGCCTCGAGTGTCGTGCCCTCGGGCGCATCGACCATCACCTGCAGTTCGCTCTTGTTGTCGAACGGCAGCATCTTGACCGTGACGACCTTCAGCGGCACCAGCGCAACCGACGCCAACAGCAGTACGATCACACTGCCGAAGATGATCCAACGATAGAGAGGCTTGCGAATCAGTGGGCCCATCACGCGGCGGTACATCCGCGCGTGCAATCCTTCGGCTTGTTCCAGCTCGGGGTCGACGCCGGCCTCGCCGTCATGGCCCCGCAGCAAGCGGAAGGCGATCCACGGCGAGATGGTGAAGGCGACGAGCAACGAAATCAGCATGGCGAAGGACGCCCCGACGGGGATCGGCTGCATGTAGGGGCCCATCAGGCCCGATACGAACGCCATCGGCAGGATGGCCGAGATGACGGTGAAAGTGGCCAGGATCGTCGGGTTGCCCACCTCGTCGACGGCGAAGACCGCCGCTTGAAGCGGTGGGAGCTTTTTCATGCGTAGATGACGATGAATGTTTTCGACGACAACGATCGCGTCGTCGACGAGGATACCGATGGAGAAGATCAACGCGAAGAGGGTCACGCGATTGAGCGTGTAGCCCCACAGGTAGTAGATCAGCAGGGTCAGGGCCAGGGTCACCGGCACGGCCACGCCGACGATCAGGCTTGCGCGCAAGCCGAGGAAGATCGCCATCAGGATCACGACCGAGATCGTGGCCACGATCAAGTGCAGGATCAGCTCGTCCGATTTTTCCTTGGCTGTCTCGCCGTAGTCCCGAGTCACCGCGATCGTGACTTCCTCGGGCAACAGTTCGCTGCGCATGCGTTCCACGCGCTCCGTCACGGCGTTGGCCACGTCGGTAGCGTTGGCACCCTTGATCTTTGCCACGGAGAGGGTGACCGCCGAGCGTGACGGCTCGCCGTGGGCGGCGTGAAGCACGTACTGGTCCGGCTCGGCCGCGCCGTCGTGAATCGTCGCCACATCGCGCAGGTAAACGGGCTTCCCGTCGGGAGCGGCGAGCACCGTCCATCCGACGTCCTCCGCTGAACGCAGGAACTCGCCGGTCTCGATCAGCAACTCCTCGTCGGCCGCGCCGACGCTTCCGGCCGGTAGCGACACGCTCGTCTTCTGCAGGGCCTGCATGACGACGGCCGGCGCCAGTCCGCTGGCCGCGAGGCGGGCCGGGTCGAGTTCGACGCGGAATTCTCTCTTCAGGCCGCCAATCAAGGTCGTCGTCGAGACGTTGGGGATCTGTCGGATGCGCTCTTCGACCTCGGCGGCCATGCGCCTGAGCGTCAGCGGATCGTATTTCTCCGACGAGAACGTCATGGCCAGGATCGGCACGTCGTCGATCGAACGCGGCTCGATGCTGGCCGGCATCGCACCGGGGGGAAGGCCGGCGTAGACGTTGGCCACCTTGTCGCGCACGTTGATCAGGGCGCGCTCGGGGTCCCAGTTGACGTAGAAGCGGACGATGACCATCGCGCCCGAAGGCTGCGAGATGGCGTAGACGTAGCGCACACCCTGGATTTCCCGCAGGGCACGCTCGAGCGGTACGGTGATCAGCCGCTCGACGTCCTCGGCTTCCGCGCCGGGCCAGCCGACCGACACGTCGATCATCGGCACGACGATCTGCGGCTCTTCCTCGCGCGGAGTGGCCATGGTGGCCATCAGCCCGAGGATCAGTGCCGCTATCGCCAGCAGCGGCGTCAGCTTGTTGGTGATGAATGCGCCGGCAATCCGGCCCGAGATGCCCACACCGGTCATCAGCGCACCTCGATCGGCTGCCCGTCGCGAAGTTGCGACGTGGGTTCGACGACGTAGCGTTCGCCCGCGGTCAGTCCGGTCAGCACCTCGACCGAATCGTCACGCGTGCGGCCGAGCGTGATCCAGCGCAGACCGGCCGTCAGGCGGTCGGTGCCCGCCCCATCGGCCACGAAGACGCCGGTCAACGGCCCCTTGTTCACGATCGCCGTTGTGGGGACCGCGACGGTCGGCCGGGCTTCACCGGTCAGACGCAACCGAGCGAACATCCCCGGGTGCAGGAGACCATCGGGATTGTCCAGTAGTGCTCGCACCGTGACGGTGCGGCTGCGCGGATCGGCCGCGCGAAGCACTTCGCTCAGTTTCCCGAGGAAGTACTCACCCTGGAATTCGATCTCCACCGGGGCGCCGATGACAAGTCGGGCCGCGGTCGATTCGGGCACCTGGGCCTCGATCTTGACCTTCGAGACATCGTCGATCACGAACAACGGCATGCCCGGCGAAGCCATGTCACCGGCCTCCACGCGCTTCTCGAGCACGAATCCGGCGAACGGGGCAGTGACCTCGGAGTAGTCCACGTAGACCTCGGCGACGT
>Ga0316197_10001622_pt1 | contig 16004 bp, 11 predicted proteins | sample OudBiesiAoxic_MG_FD_204939 | JGI IMG/M metagenome (GOLD analysis project Ga0316197, IMG submission 204939) | Coastal sediment microbial communities from Oude Bieten Haven, Netherlands - site A oxic | ecosystem: Environmental > Aquatic > Marine > Coastal > Sediment | place: Netherlands... | reverse complement strand
GGTGGTGCAGGGAACGATGCGGCTATTGTCCAGCAAACGGCACTGGTTCCAACCGACCAGGGCCCGGTCGGTGCCATCCCAGAGCGGGAAGAACGCATTGAAGCGCCCGCCCGGAGAGGGTTCGGCGTCAGTGCGCACGGTGTTGAATGCTATCGAGGTTTGCGCCGGGCCTGTCAGGATGCCCGCATTTACGGCCGTCGGCTGGGTGTTATTGACATAATTATCCACATCGATGCTGATGATATCGCTGCCCTGGAAATTTCCGGAAAATGGCTTCAACAGAGCGGTAATCCCGCCGTCCGGTAATTCACGCGGCTGCAGGTACTGCACTGTCGTTCCATTGGTCCCGGTATCGTGGCTGTCAGCGCCGTACAGAAGCCGCAGATTGGTGCCGTCGGGGTACATCTTGTAGAGGTGGATGGCGCTGTTGTTGCCCATATTGTCCCAGCGTGAAAACACCACTTCACCGTTCTCCAGTACCACGGGATCCAGATCATGACTCTGGTTATACGTTATCTGGTGGATATCGGATCCGTCATCATCCATGACGTGCAGCACCAGCGCGGGTTCGTTGCGATTTTCGTCCAATGCTGAAAACTGGGGTTTGCTTTCGTCGAGTAGCGTGGCCTTTGCCGTGCGTTGTCGCGTCGAGGAAAAAATGATTCTGCCATCGGGCAGGTAGTGCGGTGCAACATCCTGGCCCGCTTCGGCGTTGATGTCGGATGTAATCACTCGATTCAGGGTATCGGCGGCAATATCATATTCCCATATATTCCAGGTCGGCTGGTCTTCCGGGTCAGCGCCTTCGATTTCGGGCAGGTGTAGTGCAAACAGCAGTTTGCTGCCGTCGAAAGAGGCTTCGACGTCTTTTACATCACCGAGCCCGCCGGTTATGGCAAAGCTTACATTGCGTTCGTTGGCGCCTGGTGAGGCCAGGTCGCGGAAAATAAGGTCGGCCCCCTCGTTGAAGTTTGTCGGTTCGCGAACGTCATCGGGATCCATATCCGGATCCATGTCCGGATCAATTACCGGTACCGGTTGGCGAACGTAGGCGATGCCAAAGTCCTCAACCAGCGGGTCCAGGCCGGCGCTGCTGGTGCCACCGCTGCCACCACCGCTACCGCCACCACAAGCCGACAGCACCGACAGGGACAGTAACAACAGACCGGTTTTAATACCGGTTGCACGGGTTGCCGGAGTTTCTGCTGGCGTGCTGGCCATAGCACTCTCCTTATCAGTCAAGCCCATTGACGCTGCCATTTTGTGACTGGGTTTCATTACAAGCTGCCCACTATCAATTTTCCGCCGCCAGACTGTTTGTTTAAGCAAAAACCACGCCTTGTTCTGTTTCCGCCGGTTATCGCCGCTGCACACCTTAGTTATATGCGTGAATGGTTGCGGGCAGTTGATGCTGGATCGTCACATCCCTGGCGCTTTGTGACGCAATAGGGCAACCACGGTGACGAATATAGGCCGCATCCCTTTCTCTGATCCGAGAACCAGGTCACAGAATTGAAACCGGGCGATTTCCCCGCTGTTGCTGCGCTGGCTGGTTTTTATATGGTGGTTTTTAAGAAAGTGATCGGGTTTGCCGTTGGCCTGTGGACGGGTTCACAGAATGGATGCTGTAGCTGTTCTACATTCGCTGGCAGGAAAAGTTCGAACTGGCTGGATCGGTTCTTGCTACCGGTATAGCCGTGACAGATAACGAGCAAAGAGGCGTCCCATGTATAAGACGTACGCGAAACAGAAGAAGGCTTGGGGACTGGTCGGCGCTGTTGTACTGGCGTTGGCGGGCCCGGCGTTTGCCGCTGACGAACACAGAATCAAGGCTAAGAGGATTCACGACCGGCTGGCCGGCGTGCCACCCAGTGAGGCGGTTCTGGATGCCATGGAAACTAAGATCGCCAATGATCCGGGGAACGGTGTCGGTCTAATCGAGGCGGCCGAAATTGCTATGCAGAACCCCGCCTTTTATAACGTTACGCTGAAAAATTTCGCGACACCCTGGACCAACGAAGAGCAGGATGTGTTTGCGCCGCTCAACGATTACACGGCGACGGTTATCGGCATGATCCGCGACCGTGAGACGACCGACGGGGTTCCGTTCACCGAGCTGCTGTCAGGAGACATCCTCTATGTCGGTGATGATACGATTCCCGGCGTGTCCGACTATTCGGACAGCAATAACGATCACTATGAAGACCTGGAAGCGCAGGGTGTCGACCTCAGCGACGCGAACAACCTGTTTAAAGTCACGCAATCGTCCCGCAACGGAATTCCCTCTTCTGCAACAGCCGGCGCGATGACTTCGCGCGCAGCTTCGGAAGCCTTCTTTATCGCGGGAACCAACCGCGCCATGTTCCGCTTTACCCTTTTGAATCACCTGTGTAACGACCTGGAACAGGTCAAGGATATTACCCGAACACCCGATCGCATTCGCCAGGACGTGAGTCGCAGCCCCGGTGGAGATAGCCGTATTTTCCTGAACTCCTGCATTGGTTGTCATAGCGGCATGGATCCCCTGGCGCAGGCGTATGCCTATTACGACTTTGACGAAACCTCAGGCCGGCTGATGTATACAGAAGGTGTGGTACAACCTAAATACCACATCAACGACGGTAACTTCAAACCCGGTTATGTGACCCCTGACGACCGCTGGGACAACTACTGGCGCAGTGGTCCCAGCGCTATCCTGGGTTGGGATCAAAACCTTAGCGGCAGTGGAAACGGCGCCAAGTCGATGGGTCAGGAGCTGGCCGCCAGCGATGCTTTCGCACGTTGCCAATCGATAAAAGTGTTTCGCAATGTCTGTTTCGGTGAGCCGGACCAGGACGATCTTGTCGCGCTCAAGGGGGCTTTCGAGTTCGACTACAACATGAAAGATGTTTTTGCCGTAGCTGCCAGGCGGTGCCTGGGCGACTGACGAGAACAAGTTGAGGGGAAAGGCCTATGAATCCAACCATCGAATTCTTATCAATCGGTCCGGGTGCCCGGCGGCTTCGCAACGCCGTGTTATACGGTGGACTGCTGTCGGCTGCGCTATTACTTAACGCCTGCGGCGGCGGTGCGTCAACTGAAACCAATCCGGTTACCGGCATCAATACCACTGTCGCGACTTCGAGTTATAACGGGCCCAATGCGCTCACCGAAGACATTCGCGCGTTCCAGGTCAATGTGTGGGAACGCTTGAGGGGAACGGATCGCTGTGGCGCCTGCCACGTCGAAGACAACCAGTCACCCATGTTCGTGCGCGGGGATGATGTGAATCTGGCGTACGCCGCAGCAAATCCATTGATTAATCTGGACTCGCCCGCCGACTCGCGCCTGGTAACAAAGGTCGCCGAAGGACATAATTGCTGGTTGCCAAGTGTTGCCGCCTGTGCCACGGCAATTACCGGATATATTGAAGACTGGGCGGCTGGAAGCTCTGGTGGGGAACGCGAGATTCAGCTCGTTGCGCCAGCGCAGAAAGATCCAGGCGCCAGCAAAAGTTTTCCAGCTGATGTTAGCCAGACAACGTTTGAAACCACGGTATGGCCGCTGTTGAGGGCCAACTGCGTGGGATGTCATATCGACACGTCATCAACGCCTCAGCAGCCGTTTTTCGCCAGCATAGATCTGGACGAGGCCTACGAGGCGGCGAAATCGAAAATGAATCTCGATGACCCTGAACCCCTGATGCAGGCGGATAAAGACGCGGCGACATCGAGGCTGGTGGTTCGTCTTCGGGACGAGTTCCACAACTGCTGGACCGGTTCCAGTGGCGCGGATTGCGGGCAGGACGCCACCGCGATGCAGCAGCAGATTTTCAATCTCTCGCAGTCGATCCCGACGAATCAGGTGCAAGCGCCGACCCTGTTCAGCAAGGCGCTGACACTGCCGGACGGCATCGTTGCCTCAGGTGGCAGCCGTCACGAGGCGGATGTCATCGCCCTGTACGAGTTCAAGACCGGTAGTGGAAACATTGCCCTCGACAGCAGTGGCGTCAGCCCGGAGTTGCACCTGACGCTCCATGATGACGTTGAGTGGGTCGGCGGCTGGGGTATTCGGATTATCGACGGTAGGGCTCAGGGCTCGGTGGCCAACAGTAAGAAGCTGCACGATCTGATCCAAGCCACCGGCGAGTATTCCATCGAAGCCTGGGTCGCGCCTGCCAATGTGACACAGGAAGGTCCCGCCCGGATTGTCACCTATTCCGCGGGTACGGACGCACGAAACTTTACGCTGGGCCAGACACAGTACAACTATGACTTCCTGCAGCGTTCCAGCACCGCCGACGGCAATGGCGAACCGGCGCTGTCCACCGCAGATGCTGACGAAGATCTGCAAGCGACATTGCAGCACGTGGTCCTGACTTTTGATCCACTCAATGGCCGCCGCATCTATGTGAACGGTGAATTTACCGACGATCCCGACCCGGCGCCGGCGGGACATCTGAACGACTGGGATGACAGCTATGCCTTTGCGCTGGGTAACGAGGTATCCAACAACAGGCTATGGATGGGTACTATCCGCATGGCGGCGATTCACAATCGCGCACTGACCCAGGAGCAGATCCAGCAGAATTTCGAAGTGGGTGTGGGTGAGAAATTCTTCCTGCTGTTTGGCATCGGCGACGTGGATGGCGTGCCGGACGACAGCTACATCATGTTCGAGGTGGCACAGTACGACAGTTACAGCTACCTGTTTGACAAGCCGACCTTTATTAATCTGGATCCGACTGTGATGCCCGGCAGTATCCCGATTCAGCGGATGAGTATCGGTATCAACGGCAAGGAAACCGATGTCGGGCAGGCGTACCGTAATCTGGGCGTCAATGACACCATAGAGGACAGCAAATATGATCCGGCGACCGGGCAGCTTCTGTCCGGCCTGGGAACCATCATTGCCCTGGAAAACGGGTCGGCCACCGATGAGTTTTTCCTCACCTTCGAAATCCTCGGCAATGAAGACAATCCCTTTGTCGACAATCCGATAACGGTGCCACCGGACCTGCCGACCCCGGCTACTGTATCCGATATCGGTGTGCGCACCTTCGACGAGATCAATGCCTCGATGGCGGCCATCACCAAAGTCGACCCGCAGGCTGTGAAAGTCACCTTCGACGTGCTTCGTCAGCAGTTGCCGATGGTGGAGACTGTGGAGGGTTTCCTGTCTGCGCACCAGATGGGGATTTCGCAACTGGCCTTCGCCTACTGTAATGCACTGGTCGAGGACTCCGGGAAGCGCTGGGGTTTCTTCAATTTCCTTGAAAGCACGAGCGGTGACGCCTTCTTCGGCGGAAACGTATCGGCGGCCTTAGGTAGCGGACACTCGGTTGCGAAACAGCAGATCGTCGGCGCATTGTTCGACAAAATGATGGGGCTGGCCGAAACCGGTACCGACTTGAGTACTGCGCCGGTCTATGAAGACGTCAAAATCGAGCTGATCGGCTACGACCTGGCGGGATCACTGGTCAATGCCAATAATCTGTACGACAGTCTGGCCGCGAACTGCCAAAGCGCTTGTAACGACCCGGAGCGGACGCGTGCCATTGTCAAGGCCATGTGCTCCTCGATCCTCGGCAGCGCAGCGGTGTTGGTGCAATGAGAAACTGGTGTTTAAAGAATAAGCGTGAGGAATGAACCATGAGTAAACCTAAACAGCCTCTACACCCCGATGCGCCGCTGCTGCACCAGAACCACTCGCGCCCGGCGACGCGACGCGACTTCCTGCGCCAGGGTTTCCTGTCGGGTATGGGCGTGACTCTGGGCGGTTCGGTATTCGGCCTGTTCGCCCACCCGCGCCATGCGCGGGCGGCCAATCCCGATCTGTCCCAGGACATCAATGACCTGGCCGATGCGATACAGTGTCAGTTGGGTGGCGGAACTCTGAATCCCCTGCCCGTGATCTGTTTCGACCTGGCCGGCGGGGCTAATATCGCCGGCTCCAATGTGCTGGTCGGCAGAAACACGCAAATGGATTTCCTCACTACGGCGGGTTACAGCAAACTGGGCCTGCCCGGCGACATGATCCCCGGTTTGACGGAGACGAATCCCACGGCCACCGGTAATGGTGACCACACCGATACCACACTGGGTCTGGCGTTTCATTCCGACAGCGCCATGTTGCGCGGCATACTCGAGAAAGCGCCAACGCGCGGAGCGAGTGTGAACGGGGCTGTGATACCGGCACGTTCCGACAATGACACCGGTAATAACCCCCATAATCCCATGTACGGCATTGCCGCGGCGGGTGCCGACGGCGGTGTGGTCACGCTGATCGGTTCGCGCAATTCGGAATCCGGGGGGAATTCCATGCCGGCGGAGCCCATCAATCCCGAGATCCGCCCCACCAAGGTGGACCGGGCCAGCGACGTGACCGGCATGGTCGATACCGGCGACCTGACCGCTGTCCTGAAAACCAAGGAAGACGTGGTGGCCGTCATGGAGTCCATCGCCCGTATCAGTAACCGGAAGCTGAGTCAGGTCACCGCCTATTCGGATATCAACGCTGACCTGGTGGTAAAAGATCTGGTGCGTTGCGGTTACCTCAAGTCGGCCGATCTTGCGGCGCGTTTCGCCGACAGAGACATCAACCCGGCGACGGATCCGCTGATTGTCGACAATGCCAGCGGTATCTTTACGGTAGCCGAATTTGACGGCGACCGTGAATTTGAGAAAACAGCGTCGGTAATGAAGATGGTCATCGACGGCCACGCCGGCTGTGGCACCATCACCATGGGTGGCTATGATTACCACACCGGCGACCGCTCGACCGGAGAAGTCCGCGATCTGCGTGCCGGCCGTTGCATTGGGGCCTGTCTGGAATACGCCGCGCGGATGGTTACACCGGTCATGATCTACGTGTTCAGCGATGGCTCTGTGGCCAGTAACGGTACGCTGGATAATTCTGCCGACGGCCGCGGTAAAGGCGTCTGGACCGGGGACAATTCCTCGACAGCCGCCTCGTTCATCCTGGTGTACCATCCGTCCGGCCCGGCAACGGTGTTGCGCGATCAGATCGGTTATTTCCGCGCCGATGGGTCGGTAGAAACGGCGTCAAGTCCGGCAGCCAATAACGTCAACCTGCTGGCTGATACCGTGGTGCTCAACTACCAGCTGTTGACCGGGCAGGTGGCGCCCGATCCAAGCAATGTGTTACACGCGTTTGGACCGCTGCCCTGAGTGAGTTCACGGGACTGTCTACGCGCGCTCGGTGCTAATGTAACGCCGCCTCGGTGATCGCGGAAGGGGCGGATTGCGAATACGGGAACAGATTTAAAATCTGCCCCCGTTTTTGTGTCCGGTTCGCGCGATAACCCACGCTTCCACCCGTTCAGCACCCGCGTTTTTTAAGGTGCGAGCCAGTTCGTTGAGTGTGGCCCCGGTGGTCATCACGTCGTCGATCAACAGCATGCGACGTCCGTCCAGGAACCTGGATACCGAAAAAGCATTGCGCACGTTCTGCTTGCGTGCGCTGGCAGGCATATCGGACTGGGCGGATGTCGCCTTGTGACGCTGGCAACAGCGCGGGTCCAGTCGATAACCCTTTTCCGACAGCGAACGGGCAATCTCCAGTGCCTGGTTGTAGCCGCGTTCTGCCAGGCGTTTTCGATGCAGCGGTACGGGTAATACGATGGCAGGCCTTTCCTCATTTTCCACCGCTAGCTTGCTGGCGAGCAATTCACCGAGAAAACGGGCGGTGGCAAGATCCTGGGCAAACTTCAGGTCCTGAATCCAGCGGTCGACAGGCGGCCGGTATTCAAACAGGGCCGTACATCTGTCAACTGAAGGTTGTGTTTTTATACAATTAAAACAGAGAGTAATGCCGGCTTCCCGGGGCAGTGGCAGGGCGCAACGGCTGCAGCTATGAGCGAGCCAGGGCAACTCTGACAGGCACGCCGGACACAGTTCCAGGCCGGGTAGACCCGCTGCCCGACACAGTCTGCAAGTGGAAGGAAAAAGTACAGGTTGAAGCTTTTTTAGCCAATTGTTAACCATTGCTAACCATCCTTGGTTGACAGGGGGGTATACTAACCGCATATTGCGGATAGTGATTTCATTGTAACTGATTGAAGTATATATCCGAATCCGTATTTTCCGGCCTGATTATCCTGGTAACGCCGAGCCTGTCTGGAGCAGGTCTGCCGATTGCGGAGTTAACACGGCTTTATCGTGATAGAAGATGGGACGAACTGGAGCTACTGGTACCGAGTCATGAGTCAGACAGTCATTGATAGTCGTCACCCGGGGTCGCAGAACAGCCCGCTGCGCTTCGACTGGCAGAAAGCTGAAATCGAGGGGCTGTTTGAACTGCCGTTCAACGATCTCATGTATCGCGCCCAGCAGGTGCATCGCGACTATTTCGATCCCAGCGAGGTCCAGGTCAGTACCCTGTTGAGTATCAAAACGGGTGGATGCCCGGAGGACTGCGCCTACTGCCCGCAGAGTGTGCATCACGAGTCCGTCCTGGAACCGGAAAGCCTCATGGCAATCGAGGCTGTGGTCGATGCCGCCAGAACGGCCAGACAGGCGGGTGCCAGCCGCTTCTGCATGGGTGCCGCCTGGCGCAATCCGCGCGGGCGTAACTTCGAGCGTGTGCTGGAGATGGTGGAACGGGTGCGGGCGGAAGGGCTTGAGACCTGCATGACGCTTGGTATGCTGGACGAGCAGCAGACCCGGCGGCTTAAAGACGCGGGGCTGGATTATTACAACCATAACCTGGATACCTCGCCGGAGTTTTACGGCGAAATTATCAGTACGCGCAGCTACCAGGATCGCCTCGACACGATTCAACGCGTGCGTGATGCCGGTATTAACGTCTGCTGCGGCGGCATTGTCGGCATGGGGGAAACGCGCGCCGATCGGGTCTCGCTGATGCAGCAGCTGGCCGGACAGAAGCCGCACCCGGAGAGCGTGCCGGTCAACCTGCTGGTGCGGGTGGAAGGTACACCGCTCGCCGAACAGGCCGATCTGGATGCGTTTGAATTTGTGCGTACCATTGCCGTGGCTCGCATACTGATGCCGCAATCCCGCGTGCGTTTGTCGGCGGGTCGCGAACAGATGAATGATGAACTGCAGGCGCTGTGCTTCCTCGCCGGCGCCAACTCGATATTCTATGGGGAGAAATTACTCACCACCCCCAACCCGGAAGCCGATCGGGACCGGCGGTTGTTCGAACGCCTGGGACTGCGGCCTGCCTGAGGCTTCATGCAGAATCTCGCCGCGGCGCTTTTCGAGCGTAAACAGCACCAGCTTTATCGCACACGCCAGACCCTGGACGGTCCGCAGGATGTTGTTGTTCAAATCGACGGTCGAGAGTATCTGTCTTTTTGCAGCAATGATTACCTGGGTCTGGCCAATCACCCGCGGCTGATCGAGGCCTTCAAACAGGGTATCGAGCGTTTCGGTGTCGGCAGTGGCGCCGCACACCTGATTACCGGTCACAGCTATGCCCACCAGGTACTGGAGGAAGAACTGGCCGAGTTTGTCGGCCGGCCCAGGGTGTTGCTTTTTTCGACCGGTTACATGGCTAACCTGGGCGTCGTGTCTGCGTTGATGGGAAGAGGCGACAGTGTGTTTGAAGACCGTTTGAACCATGCCTCCCTGATTGATGCGGCGTTGTTGAGCGGTGCCCGGTTGATTCGTTTCGCGCATAAGGATAGTGAAAATCTGCACAGGAAAATGGCGCAGACAGGCACCGCTAAGCGTCTGATCGCCAGCGATGGTGTATTCAGCATGGACGGTGACTGTGCGCCGCTTGTCGATCTTGCCGATGTGGCGGCTGCTGTCGACGCCTGGTTGCTGATCGATGACGCGCACGGGCTTGGCGTGCTCGGCAAGCAAGGTTGTGGCTGGTGTGTGGATCAGCTTCCAGATGCGCCTGACAACACCATACTGATGGCAACCCTGGGTAAAGCCTTTGGTACCTTTGGGGCGTTTGTCGCGGGGTCTGATGAACTGATTGAAACGCTGATACAACAGGCGCGTACTTTTGTATATACCACCGCAGCTCCACCGGCGCTTGCCTGGGCAACACGAACCGCACTACGGCTGGTCCGGGAAGGTGACGACTTGCGAGAGAAACTGCGTGAGCTGGTCCGGTACTTTCGTAGCGGGGCGGCTGAACTTGGTCTGCCGTTGATGCCGTCTGAAACACCGATTCAGCCCTTGCTGGTCGGAGCAGCCGGTGCGGCACTGGAACTGAGCGAGGCCTTGCGTGAGCGAGGCGTTCTGGTAACCGCGATCAGGCCACCGACAGTTGCAAAAGGTGCTGCACGCCTGCGCATTACGCTTTCTGTCCGACACCAGCGGCTGCAGCTGGACCGCCTGCTGGAAACGCTGGCGTCCTGTTATGGTAAAGCATCCTGTGCTGCACGTTGATGTACAGGGTGATGGGCCTGACCTGGTTCTGCTGCATGGCTGGGGTATGCACAGTGGTATCTGGTCGAGCTGGGCAAGGCAGCTCGGCCAGTACTTTCGCATACACCTGGTCGACCTGCCGGGACACGGCGACAGTCCCTGCCAGTGGCAAGGCGGGCTGGACGATTGGGCGACAGCTGTGCGGGAGGTGGTGCCGGAGCAGGCCTGGTGGCTGGGTTGGTCGTTAGGTGGCCTGGTTTCGCTGGCGGCGGCGGGCACTCATCCGGGAACTATCCGTGGTCTGGCGCTGTTGGCGACAACGCCAAGATTTGTGGCCACCGCAGGCTGGCAACAGGCTGTGGATGAGCAGGTGTTTGATCGGTTCGCAAAACAACTGCAAGCGGATGTTGAACGGACCCTGCTGCGTTTCCTGTCCTTGCAGGTAAAAGGTGCTGAGCACAGTGGTGAAACCTTGCGCTGCCTGCGTTCCGAGTTGAGAAAAAAATCACAGCCGGATAGCGAGGCACTCAGCACCGGTCTCAGGTTCCTGCAGCAAGCCGATATGCGTCATGTGCTGGCAGCACACGAAATACCGCTGTTCTGGTTGCTGGGCGAGCGGGATGCGCTGGTACCCGCCGACGTGAGGCATGAATTCCCTGCTATTCAGTCATCGATGATTTCCGGCGCCGGTCATGCGCCGTTCCTGTCACACCCCGATCAGTGCACCGGGCAGCTGAAACACTGGTTGTTAAGCGGGAAAAGGTACAGGCATCATGCAGCCGGCTGACCAGGTTCCGGATAAAATGCTGGCGCGCCGCAGTTTTGAATCGGCCGCTGCAGCTTATGACCGGGCCGCTGCTCTGCAGCAGGAAGTCGGTAAACGCCTTTTGCAGCGCCTGGATCTGGTGAAAATGCAACCGAACCGTATTCTTGACCTGGGATCGGGTACCGGGCAGTGCATTCCCGATCTTTTCTCACGTTATAAAAAAGCACAGGTGGTGGCGCTGGATATCGCCTTGCCCATGCTGGAGCATGCACGCAAGCGCGGCCGCTGGTTGCGCAAGCCGCGTTGTGTCTGTGCCGACGCCGAAAGTCTGCCCTTTGCCGACAGCAGCTTCGATCTGGTATTTTCCAATCTCATGCTGCAATGGTGTGTAGAGCTGGAGGTGGTGTTCGCCGAGTTGCAGCGTGTGTTGCGGCCGGGGGGGTTACTGCTGTTTACCAGTTTTGGTCCCGACACCCTGGGCGAGTTGCGCGGCAGCTGGCAGCAGGTGGACGGTTATAGTCATGTTAATGCTTTTCTGGATATGCATGATGTCGGTGATGCCCTGGTGCGTACGCGCTTTGCAGATCCCGTGATGGATGTGGAGCGGCTCACGGTAACTTATCCGGATGTCTGGAAACTCATGCGTGAACTCAAGCAGATCGGTGCACACAATGTAACCGCAGGAAGGCCTCGTGGCCTGACGGGTAAAACACGCATGCAGCATCTCGTTGGAGCGTATGAACAATATCGCAGTAACGGTGTGTTGCCTGCCAGTTATGAAATCGTTAACGGGCACGCCTGGTCGACCAGCAGTGAGTGCGGGATTTCACTGGAAAGCATAAAAAGATGAAGAACCACGGATACTTTGTGGCTGGTACTGACACGGGCGTCGGTAAGACTTGCGTCAGTCTGGGATTGATGCGGGCGTTGCAGCGGCGGGGTCACGTTGTGGTGGGTATGAAGCCGGTGGCGAGCGGCTGTAGCCAGACCTGCTGGGGGCTGGTCAGTGAGGACGCCCGTCAGTTGCAGGCTTGTGCATCTTTTAATGTGCCGTATCAATATGTTAATCCCTACGCCTTTGAGGCTGCCGTGGCGCCGCATCTGGTGGCGCAGTGCGATGGCGTGCACATAGAGATTCCGGTCATTAAGAATGCATGCCAGGAACTGACCACCGAGGCCGACCGCGTGGTGGTGGAAGGTATCGGCGGCTGGCTGGTGCCGATCAACGACAATCAGACCATGGCAGATGTGGCGCTTGCCCTCGACTTGCCCGTGATCATGGTGGTGGCGATTCGTCTGGGTTGCCTGAACCAGGCGCTGCTCACGGCGGCGGCCATCCACAGCTCAGGATTGCCACTTGTAGGGTGGATCGCCAATCGCATCGATCCGGCTTGTGAGCAGCAGGATGGCAATATCACGACACTGACACAACGCTTGCCGGCACCCTTGCTGGCCGATTTCGCTTACTCGGATAATGCCGTCCGGCTGGAGGAGCTGGCCGGGCGAATTAATCTGGATTTACTGCCGGCTGCTTAGGGGCCTGTTAACACATTGTCGGCATCTGTTTGCACCAGCAGCAAAAAACAATAAATAAGTTAATTATAATATAATTAATAATGGTCTTCTGTCATAACTAGATTTTATATCCATACTTTTTAAATTTTTTTGTAACGCTTTTAAACGTTGCTGTAGCATGCGCTACTCTCCGGGGCTGAGATTTCCGTCAAAAGCCCACGTCACAAAAAGAGATAACGCCTTGGTCGCACGGCAGGTTGATAATTTTCAGGGCTCCAGCCGGTTTCTGATTCGGCCGAACCGTTCGCTTCCCTGGCGGGGCGTCGTGCGCTTTTATATAGGTATGGTGATGGTGTCTTTCGGCATTGCCATCGCTTTTGCACTCAAGGGGGCGTGGCTGATTTTGCCGTTTGCCGGTCTCGAGATGCTGGTTTTAGGCGCGGCTTTGTACGTAGTTGCGCGTCGTGGTTGCTGTTGGCAGGTGGTATCGATTCACGGCGACCATATCGAGGTTGTCGACCATGATTCGAAGAGCAAACGGCAGCAAACATTTATACGCGCCTGGGCACAGGTAAAGCTGGAGCAGGCGCGGATCAACGGCTATCCATCAAGGCTGACCATCCGCTCGCATGGCAGGGCTATTGAAATCGGAGGATACCTGGCCGATGAGGAAAAGCAGCAGTTGGCGCTTGAGTTGCGCCAGGCGATGCGCCCGTCGAGTTTTACCGGCCTGGGGTCAATGTCATACCAGGACGCTGTTATTTAATTGTTTTAAATAAAGAATCACGCATTTTGGAGTTGGAAGGAGAAATATTGGCATGTTGCTATCAAAAGTGAAACAAACGCTGACTGCGCTTGCAGGCTCGGCGTTGCTGGTTTGTTCAGGAGGGGTGTCAGCCGACTACGGCTTGAACCTGCCCCGCGGTGTTACATCGATCAGTAAGGAAGCCTACGACCTGCATATGCTGATTATGTGGATCTGTGTGGCTATCGGTGTCGTGGTGTTCGGCGCCATATTCATTTCCATACTAAAACACCGCAAATCGAAAGGTGCCAAGCCGGCAACGTTTCACGAGAGCACCACTGTAGAAATTATCTGGACCATAGTGCCGTTTTTGATTTTGATCGGTATGGCGATTCCTGCGACCAAGGCTCTGGTCGCCATGGAAGATACCAGTAACCCCGATCTCAGTATCAAGGTAACCGCTTACCAGTGGAAATGGGGTTACGACTACATGGATGAAGGTGTCAGCTTCATCAGTTCCCTGTCCACACCAAAAGATCAGATTCTCAACGAGCAGGAAAAAGGCCAAAACTACCTGCTGGAAGTCGATAATCCGCTGGTCGTCCCGGTGAACAAGAAAGTGCGTCTGCTGCTCACGGCCAACGACGTCATCCATTCCTGGTGGGTGCCCGATCTGGGTATGAAAAAGGATGCCATACCGGGATTCGTCAACGAAATGTGGTTCAGGGTTGACGAGGAAGGGACTTACCGGGGTCAATGTGCTGAACTCTGTGGTAAGGATCACGGTTTCATGCCGATTGTCGTCGTTGCCAAGAACGATGAGGATTATCAACAATGGGTGACGGCACAGAAAACAGCGATGGATGCCGATGCCGCCGCTGCAGGTCGTGATTGGAACATGGCCGATTTGATGGAGCGTGGCGAGAAAGTCTACAACACCAGTTGCGCAGCCTGTCACCAGGCCAACGGCGAGGGCATTCCCGGCGCGTTTCCGGGGCTAAAGGGCAGTGCAGTCGCGACCGGTCCCATACCTGCTCATATCGACATCATTATCAATGGCAAGTCCGGGACAGCGATGGCTGCCTTCGGTGGTCAGCTCAATGATATTGATATTGCTGCAGTCGTTACCTACGAACGTAACGCCTGGGATAACAACACGGGTGATCTGGTTCAACCTTCAGAAGTCAAGGCAGCCCGCTAAGGGCCGTGGAGGATCTATTCAAATGAGTACTGCTACTACACACGATACACATCACGAAGATCATCCCAGTGGTTTGCTGCGCTGGGTTTTCACTACTAATCACAAGGATATCGGCACGCTTTACCTGATATTCGCGCTTATCATGCTGTTCGTCGGCGGCGCCATGGCCATGGTCATACGTGCCGAGTTATTCCAGCCCGGGCTGCAGTTTGTGGAGCCGCAGTTCTTCAACTCCATGACCACCATGCATGCGCTGATCATGGTGTTCGGCGCCATCATGCCGGCGTTTGTCGGGTTGGCTAACTGGCTGATCCCGATGATGATCGGGGCACCGGACATGGCCTTGCCGCGCATGAATAACTGGAGTTTCTGGATCCTGCCGTTTGCCGGCGTCATGCTGGTCAGCACGCTGTTCATGGAGGGCGGGGCACCGGCGGGTGGCTGGACCATGTACCCACCGCTGGTTCTTCAGACCGGTGACGCATTTCCTTTCCTGATCTTCTCGGTTCATCTGCTGGGTATTTCATCCATCATGGGGGCGATCAACGTTATCGTCACCATCGTCAACATGCGGGCTCCCGGTATGACGATGATGAAGATGCCGCTGTTTGTCTGGACCTGGCTGATTACCGCCTACCTGCTGATTGCCGTTATGCCGGTGTTTGCCGGCGCGGTGACCATGTTGTTAACCGACCAGTTCTTCGGCACCTCGTTCTTTAACGCCGCCGGTGGCGGTGACCCCGTCATGTTCCAGCATATTTTCTGGTTCTTCGGGCATCCCGAGGTGTATATTATGATCCTGCCGGCGTTCGGTGTGGTCTCACAGATCATCCCGACCTTCGCCCGCAAGAGGCTGTTCGGTTACAGTTCCATGGTTTATGCCACCGCATCGATCGCATTCCTGTCTTTTATTGTATGGGCGCACCACATGTTTACTGTCGGCATGCCGTTGACGGGTGAGCTGTTTTTCATGTACGCAACCATGCTGATTGCCGTTCCGACCGGTGTGAAGGTGTTCAACTGGGTGTCGACCATGTGGAAGGGTTCCATGACCTTTGAAACGCCGATGTTGTTCTCCCTCGGTTTCGTTGTCCTGTTCACCATTGGCGGTTTCTCCGGCTTGATGCTGGCGATTACGCCGATTGATTTCCAGTATCACGATACCTATTTCGTCGTCGCACACTTCCACTATGTGCTGGTGACAGGATCGCTGTTCTCACTGTTTGCCGCGGCCTACTACTGGCTGCCGAAGTGGACCGGCAACATGTATGATGAGAAACTGGGTAAGCTGCACTTCTGGCTTTCGACCATATTCGTCAACGTCCTGTTTTTCCCGCAGCATTTCCTCGGTCTGGCCGGTATGCCTCGGCGCATTCCGGATTACTCGGTGCAGTTCACCGAGTTCAACCAGATCTCCAGTCTCGGTGGATT
>Ga0316197_10001621_pt1 | contig 16013 bp, 10 predicted proteins | sample OudBiesiAoxic_MG_FD_204939 | JGI IMG/M metagenome (GOLD analysis project Ga0316197, IMG submission 204939) | Coastal sediment microbial communities from Oude Bieten Haven, Netherlands - site A oxic | ecosystem: Environmental > Aquatic > Marine > Coastal > Sediment | place: Netherlands... | reverse complement strand
TACAATAAATCTGTCATGGAAACAACTTCCTACGATAGTTTCTTCGTGGATAACAAGAATTTCGAAAGAAAGTTTTTTTCCATCGATCTCATTTAATGTAGCAATACAACTTAATTTATCTCCTACTAAGTTAGCTTTTAGATGTTTAGTATTTACAGATATACCTACCGTGGTATTTCCTTTATCTAAATATTTTTCAACACTAAGAAATGCTGTTTTTTCCATAAAAGCAATTAAACTGGGAGTAGAAAAAACATCTAATCCGCCAGATTCCATTTTTATAGCAGTTTCCGATGAATTCACAATTTTTTCTAATGTATAAGATAGATCTTTTTTTAACATTGTATTACCTCCTCTACTTTAAACTTTCGAAATTATACTCTATTTATTTACAGTTGTCAATGATTAAAAAAAAGAAACTCTTAAATGAAGAGTTTCTTTAAAATTTGTTCTAAGCTATAGAAAAGAAACTTTCTTGAAATTCCTTAGATTTAGCAATGGTGAAATTAACAGTTTTTCCAATTAGAAGGGAACAAATAATAGCATAAATAACTGTATTAAACCCTAAAAAATAAGCTGAAATTAAGATCACTATAGAGTCTGCTACCATCATTACATTTCCTACAGGAAAATTGAAAAGTTTATTAAAAATCTGAGCTACAATAACAGTACCACCAGTATTACTACCAAAAGCTACAGCCAATCCAATTCCAATTCCGATGCAGATAGCTCCTGCAACAACAGCGATAAATTTAAAAGTTAAACTATCAGTAGTAGAGGGAACAAATCTTAAAAAACTATGGGTAAACCATTCATAGAATGGAAATAATATAAGTGCATATGTAGTGGTAAGAGCATATTTTTTTCCTATAATAATAGCTCCTAAAATAAATACAGGAATATTAAGTAACAACATAGCTTGAGCTATAGAAAAATTTGAAAAAAGTGTATTTATTAAAATTGCTAATCCTGTAAATCCTCCAGCAGTAAACTTTGCAGGTCCTAAAAAATTAGTTATACCCATTGCTGCTATAAAAAATCCTAGATTAATAAATAAAAATTCCGTTAGATGTTTTTTTCTTTTTGACATTACTTTGCACTCCTTTTGTATAGTTATTTTAGTCTTAAAGTTGTATTATATACTATTTTATGAGTCTTGTAAATAAGAGAATTAAAATAATTTAATGCGTGTAAAAGGCAGACTAAGAGTTATAAAACTTAGTATTTTTTAAATAAATAAAATCTGTTGAATAAGGTGAAAATTAGGGATATACTAGAAGTAAGAAGTTTACCATGAATAGCTCAAATAATAAAGAAAATCAAGTGTATTATTAGGAGAAAAATAGAATCTAAGTTAATTTGAGAAATCTAAAAGAAAAAAAATATTAGTGTTGATTTGTTGTAAAAGAAAGACTTTTGCAGAATGAGGCAGGGAGGATAAAATATATGAAAAAAAGGATTTTAATATTAACCGGAATTTTGGCATTGGGGATAGCATCCCATTTTTATATAAATCAAAATTATATAAAAAAAGAAAAAAAAATAGCTTCACAAAAAATGATTTCACAAAAGGTCCAAGAGAAAGAAGTTGAAATAGAAGAAAAAAAAGACGAAATTAAGGAGGCAGTGGTAAAGGTGGAAAATAAATATAAATGGAATTTAAATGACATATATAATAATTGGTCTCTATGGGAAAAAGATTTAATCCAAATGGAAAAAATGATGGAAGAGATTAAAGAATATAAAGGGAAAATATCTGAAAATTCTGAAATTTTTACAAAGTTTTTAAAATTACAAGAAAAGGTAGATATCTTATCTTATAAAGTTTATCTGTATCCAAATATGAAAAAAGATTTAAATGGAGGAGATCAAAAAGCTGGAGAAAATCTACAACGGATCATAACGCTATTTAGTCAGTATAGTACTTCTACAGCGTGGGTAACACCAGAAATCTTGACTATCCCAAGGGAAACTATGGTTAGCTGGATAGAAAAAAATCAAGATTTGAAACCATATGAATTTAATTTGATGGAACTTTATAGATTACAGGGACACATATTAGATGCAAAATCAGAAAAATTGATCTCCTACTATGGTCAATATCAGGGAGCTCCAAAAAGTATATATTCGGAGTTATCTACCACAGATATTAAATTTGGTGAAGTGGAATTTAAAGACGGAACTAAACTACCAATGACCTATGGAAATTATAGTAAAATTATGGCAACTAATCTAGATCAAGGGGATAGAAAAAAAGCTTTTGATACTCATTATAAAACTTTTGAAGATTATAAAAATACCTATGGTGCCATATATAGAAGTTCATTACAACGAGATTTTGCAGTGGCTCAAACGAGAAATTATAGTTCTACTCTAGAAGCTGCTCTGGAGCAGAATAATATACCTACTTCGGTATATGAAAACTTAATAGAGGTTGCTAAAACAAATAGTGAACCGTTAAAGAGATATGCTAGACTTCGAAAAGAAATACTGGGATTAGAAAACTATCATAGTTACGATGGTTCGATTCCATTGGTTGATTTTCAAAAAGAATATGAGTATGATGATGCAAAACAATATGTATACGATTCTATAGCTCCCTTGGGGCAAGATTATAGTTCTAAGATGAAAACGGCAATAAGTGATGGTTGGATAGATGTATATGAAAGTAAAGGAAAGAGAAGCGGTGCATACTCAGTAGGAGTATATGGTGTTCATCCATATATGCTCATGAATTATAATAAAACTTTAGATAATGTATTTACATTGGCTCATGAATTAGGCCATACTATGCATACCCTTCTTTCTAGTGAAAATCAGCCATTTGCAACTCATGGTTATACTATTTTTGTAGCTGAAGTGGCTTCTACATTTAATGAGAGGCTATTACTTGATCATATGTTAAAAAATACTACAGATCCCAAGGAAAAGATTGCATTATTACAGCAAGCCATTAGAGGGATAACTGGGACATTTTATTTTCAATCTCTTTTGGCAGATTATGAGCTCCAGGCACATAGATTGGTAGAAGATGGAAAACCTGTAACACCAGATGTACTCAGTAAAATTATGTCAGACTTATTTAGAGAATATTATGGAGATTCAGTAGAGACTGATAAAATAATGGAAATTTTATGGGCTAGGATACCACATTTCTTTAATTCACCATATTATGTCTATCAATACGCTACTTGTTTTGCTTCATCATCTGTATTTTATGACAGAATAACTAATGAGAGTTATAGTGCGAAGGAGAGGGAAGAAGCACTAGCAAAATATCTTACTCTTTTAAAATCTGGTGGAAATGATAATCCCATGAACCAATTGAAAAAAGCAGGAGTAGATCTTTCTAAGAGGGAAACTGTAGAAGCTGTTACCAAAGATTTAGATAAACTCTTAGATCAATTAGAAGAAGAAATAAACTTAATTAAGTAACTAATAAAAAAGACGAGAAATTAATCTCGTCTTTTACTGTATAAATATTAATTACATGTAGATTCCAATTCCAGGTCCGATAGGTAATCCTAACATCATCCAGATAATTAGTAAGATTGACCAACCAATTAAGAATGCCATTGAGAATGGTAACATGATAGAAATCAATGTTCCCATAGATCCTTTTTTATCATATTTTTGCATGAATACAATGATCATTGCAAAGTAACTCATTAATGGAGAGATAATATTTGTAGTTGAATCTCCAATTCTATATGCTAATTGTGTAAATTCAGGAGTATATCCTACTCTCATTAACATTGGGATGAATACTGGTGCTAAGATAGCCCATTTAGCTGAAGCTGATCCCATGAATAAGTTTAAAACTCCTACTACTATGATAAATCCAATGATTAAAGGTACTCCTGTCATTCCTGTAGCTTCTAATAAACTTGCCCCTTTTACAGCTAAGATAGTACCTAAATTAGAGTAGTTAAAGAATGCAATAAATTGTGCAGCGAAGAATACTAATACTAAGTATCCAGACATAGTTGCCATAGATTTACTGATCATTCCCATAACATCTTTATCAGATTTGATAACTCCTATAGACATACCATAAGCTAATCCTGGTATAGCAAAGAATAATACAATGATAGGAACTAACCCGTGTCCTAAGAAGTTTTTACCTAATATAAAGTATAATGGAATTAAGCAGAGTGTCAAGGCAATAGTTGCTAATCCAGCAGCTCTTAAACCTTTCTTTTCTTTAGCAGTAACTTCATCAAATTCTAAAGTGTCATCTCCTTCATACTTTCCTAATCTAGGTTCAACAATTTTTTCTGTAACAAACCACCCAATAATAGCTATTAGGAATGTAGAGATAAACATAAAGAAGTAGTTTGCAGTAGGTGCAACTTCATATGTATGATCTAAAAGTCTTGCAGCTTCTGTAGAAATACCACCTAATAATGGATCTATAGTACCGATTAATAGGTTAGCTGAGAATCCTCCTGATACACCAGCAAAGGCTGCTGCTAATCCTGCTAATGGATGTCTACCAAATGATAAAAATATTAATGCTGCCAATGGAGGTAACACTACATAACCAGCATCAGATGCAACGTTTGACATTATCCCTAAGAATACTACCATTACAGTAACTAACTGCTTAGGAGTAGAAAGTGCAGTTTTCTTTAATAAGATTGCCATTAATCCAGATCTTTCACATACACCGATACCGATGATAGCTACTAAAACTGTTCCAAGGGGAGCAAATCCAGTAAAGTTTGTAACGATATTTGTGAAGATATAGTTAATTCCTTCGGTATTCATCAAAGATCTAGTTTGGATAACCATATTTTCCATTTGCATTGTTTTTCTATTTATCCCTTCAAATTCAACTGACCAACCTAATGCTGCTCCTATTCCAGATATAGCTACCATTATAAGTGCTAAGATACCAAATAGTGTTGCTGGATGCGGTAATGCGTTACCACCTTTTTCAATGATATTTAAAAATTTGTCGACGAAACTAACTTTTTTCTTTCTTTTAATTGTTGATGTAGTCATGCATTCCTCCTTTGATTTTTATTAATTGTATTAGTTTTCTATTAGAATTATATTAGGAGTATAACTTAGATAAAAGAGAAAGTCAAATAATTTAATTTGAAAACAGGATGAAACAATCTATAAAGGAACAATTAATGTAAAAATTATATTTTGTTATCGATAAAAGGTATTTTAATTGACGTTTATATCTTTTTATTGGTATTTTTCAATAACTAAAGTGTTGCTAAAATTAAGACTAAAATTAAATAAAGTTAATAAAAGTTTAAATTGAGGGAAAAAATAGGTAGGATGAAAGGGTTTAATCTTAGAAAAAATAGATTTAAAGTAAAAAAAGTACACTTTAGCTATTTTTTTATGATAGACTGAATTATAGGTAAAATAATAAATATTAATGATGAGGTGAAAAATGAAAATGATTTTAAAATATATAGGGAAAGTTATCTTGTTTTTTTCTAAACAAGTATTACAGGCAACCTTAGTGGTGATAATATTTTTAGCCATTATAGCAGGAGTAATAACGGCTACTTTAACTGAATATAAAAAAGAAGTTGTAATTGAAAAAAATACATATTTAGAACTTGATTTTTCTAAGGGAATAGTTGAAAAAGAAGGAGGAGGGTTACTTGAATTAGAAAAACCTCTAAGATTATACCGTGTATTAGAAGGTATTGAGGCAGCTTCAAAGGAATCTAATATAGACGGGATATACATGGATATTGATTATGTAGACCTTTCAGCTAACCATATAGAAGAAATTGGTGAAGCATTGGACAAATTTAAAAAAAGTGGAAAAAAAGTATATGCATTTACTAGAAATATAAATAATCAAAATTATAGATTGGGGATATATGCTACCAAGATAGTTATGCCACCAATTCAATCGGCTATGATAGATTTGAGTGGGTATTATAGGGAGTTTAATTATTTTAAGGGGTTAGCTGACTATGTAGGTATAAAATTTAATGTGGTACATATAGGAGATTATAAAGCCTATGGAGAACAGTATTCCAAAGACCAGATGTCGAAAGAATTTAAAAAAGACATTAAAAGGGTCTATGATAGAGTATATAACGATAGGATAAAAGAGATATCAAAAAGACGAGATATAGAAAAAATAGCAATGAACAAGGCTATATTAGGTGGAGAGTTAGTCATGAGAAACCCTATATATGGTGAAAAAATAGGTCTTATAGATGGACTCAGTTATCAGAGTGAGTTTGATAAAAAATATGAAGTGGATAAAAAAATATCTTTAGAGGATTATTTAAGTACTATAAAAAGTATTGAAAGAGAAGATAAAATAGCACTGATATATGCTTCTGGAGACATCATCTATAATAAGGGACATGGAAATGAAAATAGTATAGATATAAAAAGTATGAAAAATGAACTAAAAAAAGCAGATGAAGATGAAGATATCAAAGGAATAGTACTAAGAGTTAATTCTCCAGGAGGTTCAGCTCTTGTATCTGAAATAATTCATCATGAGATATCTAAATTAACTAAGCCAGTTTATGTATCTATGGGAGGAGTAGCAGCATCAGGAGGCTACTATATATCTTCAGGAGCAAAAAGAATATTTGCTACCAAATCAACTATAACAGGATCTATAGGAGTGGTATCTGTAATACCTGAGATAAGTAGATTAATAGAAAAAACAATGATCAATGTAGAAAAAGTGGAAAAAGGGAAATACTCTGGAATGAATTCTTTGACAACAAAGATGACATCAGGAGAGTTTGAAAAAATAAGGGTATCTAGTCTTGGAATATATGATGAATTCAAAGAGAGAGTTAGTTCAGGAAGAGATATTCCTTTAGATAAATTAGAAAACATTGCAGGAGGAAGAATCTGGTTAGGAGAAGAGGGAGTAGAAAATGGACTAGTCGATGAAATTGGTGGACTAGAAACTACTATAAAAACTCTAGCATCAGATTTAAAATTAGGAGATTACCAAGTAATTGAAATAACAGAGAAAAAAGGGATGTATGAAACTTTAATGGGATATAAAAATATATATAGCAAGGTTAAAAGTTTTGTAAAAGCTCCTATGATGGGAACTACACGGTTTGAGGCGAAAAAACCACTTTTATTGATGCCTTATGAATTTAATTAAATTATTGACACTGTCCTAGGTGGATATGCTATACTTTTAGAAAGTATGAAGAATTCTTCAGAAAGTATTAACAATATTTTATGAATAAATAGTAACTTGTTTTATAGCTTAAAAATATTGTGATAAATAAGCAAAAATTACATTTAAATAAAGAGAATGAATAAAGGGAGGAACAACAATTGGTTAGAAAAATTAAATCTAAAGGAAATAAAGCGGCAGGAAATCAAGGGGATATCTTAAAGCAAGCACAAGTAATGCAACAAAAGATGTTAGAAATTCAAGAGGAATTAAAAGGTAAAGAATTAGAAACTTCAGTAGGTGGAGGAGCAGTAAACGTTAAGATTAATGGACAAAAAGAGATCCTTTCAATAAATATCTCAGATGAAATCTTAAAGGAAGCTGTAGAAGATAACGATAAAGAGATGTTAGAAGATCTTATTGTATCAGCAGTAGGAGAAGCAATGAGACAAGCTGAAGAATTAGCAGAAAAAGAGATGTCATCAGTAACTGGTGGAATGAATATTCCTGGATTATTCTAAGAGTAATTTCAAATTATATCTAAAAGAGCTTTCGAGCTCTTTTTTTTTGCACAATACCATGTTATTTTTTTTTGATTTGCAGTGATTTTTTACTGGGAATATAAAAAAGTTGTGCTATAATAAGTGGTATAACTAAATTTTATAGTTAGTAAAGGAATAGGGAGTGAATCGATGAAGGAACAGAAAAAGTATAAGATATTTGGATTACTGATTTACTATATCTTAAGAATTTTATCTAAGACTTATAAAGTTGAAAAAATAAGTGCCGAAGGAGTTATGGATGAAAATGCAGTATATGTTTCATGGCATAATAAAATAGTTCCTATTACTGTCATTATGGACAAGTTAAAGAAGAAAGCTGCTCTTGCCAGTGCTTCTAAAGATGGTGAATTAATAAGTGTTCCTCTAGAAAAATTTGGGTACAAAGTAGTCAGAGGTTCTAGTGGAAGAGACGCAGTTAAAGGTCTTTTAAAGATGGTTAAATTCTTAAAAGAAGGATATATTGTAGGGACACCAGTAGATGGACCAAAAGGGCCAGTATACAAAGTGAAACCTGGAATGCTATTTTTAGCTCAAAGATCTGGTAAAAAATTAGTTCCAATTGGTGCTGCATCTAAAAATAAATGGGTGTTCAAAAAAACTTGGGATAAGATAGAACTACCCAAGCCATTTTCTAAGATAGTTTGTATATTAGGAGAACCTATAAGTATTGCTCCAGATGAAGATCTAAATGTAGTGGCATTAAAAGTAGAAAAAATCTTATTAGAGCTAGACAAGCAAGCAGAAATTAAATTAAATATTAAAAAATAATAAATATTAAAACAGAAGGAGATATATTATGAGTAAAAATTTTTATGTGACAACACCTATATATTATGTAAATGGAGATCCCCATGTGGGAAGTGCTTATACAACTATAGCAGCAGATGTATTAGCTAGATATAAAAAAACAATGGGATATGATGTGTTTTTCTTGACTGGTTCAGATGAACATGGTCAAAAAGTCGAGGAAAAAGCCATTGAGATGGGATATACTCCTCAAGAGTGGACAGACAAGATGTCAGTTAGATTTAAAGAGATGTGGGAAAAATTAAATATAGATAACAATGATTTTATCAGAACAACTGAAGATAGACATAAAAAAGCTGTACAAAAAATAGTTCAAAAAGTATACGATAATGGAGACATATACAAAGGATCTTATGAGGGAAAATATTGTGTTTCATGTGAAACATTTGTTCCTGAAAATCAAATTGTAGGAGAAAATGGATGTCCAGATTGTGGTAAAGAACTAAGTGTAGTAAAGGAAGAATCATATTTCTTTAAAATGAGTAAATATCAAGATATGTTATTAAAACATATAGATGAAAATCCTGAATTTATCCTACCCAAAAGCAGAAGAAATGAAGTTATATCTTTTATAAAGCAAGGTTTGATGGATCTTTCTATCTCAAGAAATACTTTTGATTGGGGAATTCCTTTAAAGATAGATCAAGATCATATTACCTATGTATGGTTTGACGCACTTACAAACTATCTAACTGCTATAGGGTATGAAAACAATGAAGATATGTTTTCTAAATTCTGGAAAGATGGAGAAATCGTACACCTATTAGGAAAGGATATCTTAAGATTTCATGCTATAATCTGGCCTTGTATGCTATTAGCAGCTGGGGAAAAATTACCTGAGAAGATAGTAGCTCATGGATGGTGGACTGTAGCAGGAGAAAAGATGTCAAAATCTAAGGGGAATGTAGTAGATCCTATCTCAGAAATAGAAAAATATGGTGTAGATGCATTTAGATATTTCTTACTTAGTGAAGTTCATTTTGGAAGTGATGGAGATTATAATACCACAGCTATGATAAATAGGGTAAACGCAAACTTATCTAATGACTTAGGGAACTTACTAAATAGAACTTTAGGAATGTATAATAAATACTTCGGTTCAGTAGTTGAAGCAGGAGAAGGCCACGAGATCTATGATGATGAAATTAAGGCGTTGTGGGAAGAAACATTGGTAGAAGTAGATAGATATATGAATACTGTGGAATTTTCTAAAGCACTAGAAGCTATATTTAAGTTTGTATCAAGAATGAATAAATATATCGATGAAACTATGCCTTGGGCTCTTGCTAAAACCGATGAAGGAAAACCTAGATTAGCAGTGGTACTAAAAAACTTAGTAGAAGCGTTAAATAAAATAGCAGTAATGGTATATCCATATATTCCAGAATCAGCATCTAAGATGTGGGAGCAACTAGGAATTGATGGAGATATAAAAACTGCCAAGGTAGAAGATATTAAAGCATGGGATATATTAGAAACTGGACATAAATTAGGAGAAGCGACTCCTATCTTTCCAAGACTGGAAAAACCTGTAGAGAAAGTAACGTTAGATATAGATGAAAACTTGGTTATTGAAAATCCTATTGATATTACTGATTTTGAAAAAGTAGAGATGAAAGTGGTAGAGATATTAGAAGCAGAATTGGTAGAAGGTTCTAAAAGATTGATAAAATTCAAAGTAGAGACAGGGTCTGGGATCAGACAAATAGTATCTGGAATAGCTAAAACCTATAAAAAGCCAGAAGAACTAGTAGGAAAAAAAGTTATGGCAGTATTGAATTTAAATTCAGTAGAGTTACAAGGTGAAATATCACAAGGTATGTTACTGACTACAGTGGAAAAAAAGAAAACTAAATTAATCTTTATAGATGAAGCTGTAAAAGTAGCTAGTAAGATAAAGTAGTTCAAAACTTATTTTTTTCATAAAACCTGTAGAAAAGATAAGAAAATATCCAGTATTTGGAGGTAAAAAGATGATGAAGATTACAAAAGCAGTTATACCAGCAGCAGGATTAGGAACTAGAGTATTACCTGCAACGAAAGCTCAGCCTAAAGAGATGTTGACTATCGTAGATAGACCATCATTACAGTATATAGTAGAGGAGTTAGTAGAATCTGGAATAACGGATATAGTCATAGTAACAGGAAGAAATAAAAATTCTATAGAGGATCATTTTGATTATTCATATGAAGTAGAGAAAACTCTAGCAGAAAAAGGTAAATTAGACTTATTAGATAAGATAAAGCATATATCTGATATGGCTAATATATTCTATGTAAGACAAAATCACCCTTTAGGATTGGGACATGCAATATTAAAAGCTAAACCATTTATAGGTGATGAGCCATTTATTATCGCTCTAGGTGATGATATTATGTATAATGAGGAAAAACCTGTAACTAAGCAACTTATTGAAAACTATGAAAAACACGGTAACAGTGTAATAGGAGTTCAAGAGGTAGCAGATGAAGATGTATCTAAATACGGGATTGTAAAACCAATTAAAAATTTAGATGAAGACACTGTCTTGATGGAAGACTTTATAGAAAAACCGAACTTAGAAGATGCACCTTCTAAGATGGCTTGTTTAGGAAGGTATTTATTGACTAGTGATATATTTAAACATCTAGAAAAGCAAGGAGCAGGTGTAGGTGGAGAGATACAACTTACAGATTCAATCTTAGCTATGATAAAAGATGGGCAAGATGTAGGAGCATATAGATTTAAGGGCAAAAGATATGATATTGGTAGTAAACTAGGTTTACTTAAAGCTAATATAGAGTTTGGTCTACGTAATGAAGAGACAAAAGATGGACTGAATGAGTATTTAAAAACAATAAAATTATAATAAAAACAAGGGGTGTAGAAGGGGGAAATCCCTCCTATACTCTCTTTTTGTTTTAAAAAAAGTGTTTGATATGGTATAATTATGAGTAAAAATAACGAAGGCGGGTGGAGAAAAATTGAATATTAATCAAATAGTAGCTGAAGAGTTAAAAATCAAAGTGGAACAAGTGGACAATACGATCAAATTATTGGATGAAGGAGCTACAGTTCCTTTTATTTCAAGATATAGAAAAGAAATAACAGAAAACTTAGATGAAATAGTGATAAGAGAGATCTTAGAAAAAATTACTTATATGAGAAACCTCGAAAAGAGAAAAGAAGAAGTTATAAAATTAATAGGCGATCAAGGTAAATTGACAGAGAAATTAAAAACAGCCATATTAGGAGCTAAAAAATTACAAAAAGTAGAAGATCTGTATCTACCATATAAAAAGAAAAAGAAAACTAAAGCCGATATAGCTATAGAAAATGGTTTAGAGCCTTTGGCTATGTACACAAGGAAATTAGGAATAAAATTCTCTGATATAGAGGAAGAAGCAAAAAAATATATCAATGAAAATATCCTAGAAATAAAAGATGCTATAGACGGAGCTAAATTGATTTTGGCTCAAAATATAAGTGAAAAAGCTAAATACAGGGAAAATATAAGGGAAAGAATGTTAAAATTTGGAGAAGTTAATACAACTTTAGTCAAAAAAAATAAAGAGTTAGATGAGAAAAAAACATATGAAGATTATTATGAACATGTGGAAAATGTGTCTAGAATGCCATCTCATAGAATATTAGCTGTAAATCGTGGAGAGAAAGAAAAGATTATCTCGGTGTCTATCAAATTAAATGATAAAACTAAAGAGATGATAGAATTTCATCTACTCAGCGAATTCATAAATAGAGATCTAAAAGAATTTTATCTAGATGTAGTAAAAGATTCTTTAAGTAGACTTATTTTACCCTCTGTAGAGAGAGAAGTTAGAAATATCATGACTGAAAAAGGTGAGTTAGATGCTATTAAGATATTTAAAGAAAATCTGAAAAATCTATTATTACAACCGCCTTTAAATGAAAAAAATATCTTAGGCTTAGACCCAGCATATAGAACAGGATGTAAAACTGTTGTTATAAATTCAGATGGATTTTATCAAATGGATGATGTATTATACCTAGTAAAAGGAATGCATAATCCAGGGAAATTACAGGAAGCTAAGAAAAAAATATTGGGATATATAGAAAAATATAAGATCGATATTATAGCTATTGGTAATGGAACTGCATCTCGTGAAACAGAAGCTTTTGTAGCAGAACTATTAAAAGAAGTAAAAGAAGATGTAAAATATCTTATTGTAAATGAAGCAGGAGCTTCGGTATATTCTGCATCAAAAATTGCAGCAGAGGAATTTCCTGATTTTGATGTAACAGTAAGAGGAGCTATATCTATAGCTAGAAGAATCCAAGATCCATTAGCTGAACTAGTAAAAATAGATCCAAAATCTATCGGTGTAGGGATGTATCAACATGATGTAAATCAAAAGAAATTAGAAGGTTCTTTAGGGGATGTTATAGAGGGCGTAGTAAACTCAGTTGGAATAAATGTAAATACTGCATCTTGGGCATTACTAGCTTATATATCAGGTGTAAAGAAAAATGTAGCGAAGAATATAGAGGAATATAGAAAGGTAAATGGTAAATTTACAACTAGAAAAGAATTACTAAAAGTTAAAGGGTTAGGAGCTAAAGCTTATGAACAAATGGCTGGGTTCTTGATAGTACCTGAAAGTAAAAATCCACTAGATAACACTATAATTCATCCAGAATCTTATAAGGTTGCTGAAAAAATGTTGAAAAATAATAAGACTACTTTAGCTCAGTATAAAGATGATTTAGAAGGCGTAAGATCTAACTTAAAAACTATGGATTTAGAAGAGTTTATAACAAAGGAAGAAGTCGGTAAGGAAACTGCAAAAGATATCTATGAAGCATTGATTAGGGATAGAAGAGACCCTAGAGATGATATACCAAAACCACTCCTAAAGTCAGATGTATTAAAAATATCTGATCTTAAAGAAGGAATGGCACTAGAAGGAACTGTAAGAAATGTAGTTAATTTTGGGGCTTTTATCGATATTGGATTAAAAAATGATGCACTTCTGCACATATCTAAATTTGAAAAAAGAGTAATAGATATGACTAGCGAACTGTCAGTAGGAGAAATAATAAAGGTAAAAGTGGATAGTATAGACCATAATAGAAATAGGGTAGCATTAACTAAGAAAGGACTATAAGATGAAACTTAAAAGAGATTCGTTACTTTTTAAAACAATATTATATAATGACTTGTCCATGCTACTTACTGGACTGACAATAATAGGATTAGTTGTTATTTTTGTATTCAAAGAATTGGAAAAAAACTTTTCTATTAAAGCTGTAGAAAAGTTTCAAGTGATAGAGGATATGTTGGATATAAGAAATACTGAATTTATTAATGAACTCACAAAATTTACGAATTCTAAAGGATTTGTAGAAGAAGATATTTTTACGAATTCTATCCGAACAGCAGAAGAAAATAAAAAAATATATGAAAATATGAAAAAAGAATTGATCTCTAAAAACTTTAGTCTCTATCATGAATCAAGATTGACAATAATAGGAAAAGATGGATCGATATTAGATGTAAATGGCATACATCCTGAGATAAATAATGAATTTATAAAAAAATTGAGAATAATAAAAAATAAATTATCTGTGACGATAGATTCTGTCATGTATGATGAATTGAAAGAAAGATTTTATTATGAAATTGTAGTTCCTGTAGAAGAAAACAAGGAGATATATGCTATTTTAGTAGAAATCCCTTTGGAAAAAGATTATTTTAGAGGGAACAAATATCTTATGGTAGCAGATCATGATGATGTAGAAGATATAGGGTTGTATCAAACTAGGGAGCCCTTGTCTTTAACTGTTATGGAATTAAATAGGTTAAAAAAGGAAAAATCTAAGCTGATAAAATTAAATGAAAAAAAATACAATGTTAAAAGTTTGATTTTAAAAGGGATAGACTATAATGTTATTTCTAGGCCAGTATTAAATTCTTTTGGTAGGGAAGTTGGTTATCTGGTACTAAGTTTAGCAGAACCAGCATTGACTAAGTTTAAAACAGGAACTATGTCTTTAATAATATTAGCTACAATAATTTTAATTTTGCTAAATTCATTTATAATAAATGGGACATTTAAACAACTGTTGATGCCTTTAGAAGAATTGTCTCTAGCTGTAGATGATATTGCATCGGGAAATTTGGACAGAAATGTAAGATTGAACGGAACCAGTGAGATAAAACTTCTGAGTCTTGCTACAAAAAAAATGGTAGAAAAATTGAAAAATAGTAACTTTATACTAGAAGACCAGAATGAAAAATTAAAAACTTATATTCATAGGGTAGAGGGAGTAGAAAAACTTCTCCTAGGCGTAAGAAAAGAACCTAGTGACAAAGGGATTGTAGATCTAATATTAAAAGGATTCACCTCTGGAGTAGGATTAAATTATGACAGAGCGATATTCTTTGAATATAGTAATGAACACGGATGTCTAGTAGGTAGTAAGATAAGGAAAAATAGAAATATAGTGAAAGAGGATAAACTCTCTAGTTTTGATCTGAGATATGAAACTATGAAAGAGATAGTTCCATTGATTAAGATAAAAAATGACGATAACTTATTTCATAAGGCTATATTAGAGAAAAAAATTATCTTTGAAAACAGAAGAGGGTATAAGATCTATTTAGGAAGTGAACTTCTTATGGGATTTGGTCTAAGTAACTTTATGATCTTACCTATCTTTAATGGAGATAAAAATGTTGGTTGTATATTGGTAGATAATTATATATCTGGTAGAAGAATAGAGATAGAAGATGTAGAATTATTCAATGTAATTCTTTTAAATGTTGGAATACACTATGAAAATCAGCAGATTGAACTGGAAAAAATAACTAATGAAAGAGATATAGCCATAGGGCGTATGTTCAAAAAAATCATCTATAGGAGAAATAAAGTAATTGAAAAATATACTCTTATGATGATGAAACTTTATAAGAACGATCAAATAAATAGTGGTGCTTTTAAAGAGTTTAGAGATGAGATATGTAATATCAATAGGGAAGACTCGATATTATTTGATTATTCCGATAAAAAGGAGTATAATTTTGAGAAATTAAAAATCAATAAATTCTTAACTGAAGTAGTAGAAAGTTATGTTAGATGTAATCCAAATAGAGATATTTCTCTGTTTTTAGGTGAAGAAGCCACTTTCTTAGGAGATTCTATAGAGCTCACAAAAGCATTTCGTGAAATTATAAATAATGCATTAAATGCCATAACTGGGGTCACAAATGGTAGAATCAATATAATATCTAAGATAAATGATGAGAACATAAAAATAAAAATTCTTGATAATGGATCAGGAATATCTACAAAGGCTTTAGGGGAAAACTTATTTGAACCATTTGCCAGTGGAAGTGAGGAATCATCAGGGCTGGGCCTTGCTATTGCTAATAAGATAATCAGCAGCCATAGAGGGATTATTAAAATAAAATCAAAACTCGGTGAAGGAGCAGAGATAAAAATAATTTTAAATAGATATAAGGAGGATATGAATGTCTGAA
>Ga0316197_10001620_pt1 | contig 16015 bp, 18 predicted proteins | sample OudBiesiAoxic_MG_FD_204939 | JGI IMG/M metagenome (GOLD analysis project Ga0316197, IMG submission 204939) | Coastal sediment microbial communities from Oude Bieten Haven, Netherlands - site A oxic | ecosystem: Environmental > Aquatic > Marine > Coastal > Sediment | place: Netherlands... | reverse complement strand
CCCTTTCTTGGCCGCATCCTTTTTATTCAAGCCTTCCTCATCCATCAAGCGGTAGACATTCTCAACAACCACAATTCCATTGTCAACCAGCATTCCCAGCCCCATGATTAATCCAAAAAGGATCATGGTGTTCATCGTATACCCCAAAGCATCCAGTATCATTAAGGACAATAACATTGACATAGGAATAGCGAATCCAACAAAGAGCGCGTTTCTAAAACCTAAAAAGAACAACAATACGGTAACCACCAGAATAATTCCAAAAACAATATTGTTTACCAGGTCATCTACCTGTCCTATTGTTTTTGAAGACTGATCATTCGTAATACTGATGTCCAGATCAGATGGGAATACGTTGATTCGGGCATTGTCTACAATCACCTGAATTTTTTCGGCGGCGGCAACCATATTCTTTCCTGCTCTTTTTTTCACATCCAGCATCACTACAACCTCTCCAAAATCTCTCGCATAGGTTGTTTTTTCTTTTTCCTGGAAGGTGACTTCAGCAATATTTTTAAGATAGATTGGCTTGTCATTTTCAGTTTTAACCACAAAATTCTCTAAATCTGAAGGCTTTTCTATTTCTCCGATTATCCTGATGGTTCGTCTTTGCCCGCTTGAAACAAGATTTCCAGCGGACATCGTTATATTTCCATTATTAACTGAACTGATGACGTCATTAAAACTTACTTTTGCCGCCATCATTTTATAAATATCAACAGCTATTTGAACCTCTAAGTCCTGTGCCCCTCTAATATCTACTTGTTTAATCTCCTGAAGACTTTCGATTTCATCTTCCAGATATTCAGCATATTTTTTTAATTTTTCTACCGGATAATCTCCTGAAATATTGATATTAAGAATTGGCATTTCCTCTGAAAGATTCAATTCAAAAACGTTTGGTTCAACCTTGGCTCCATTAAAAGTAGGCCAGTCTTCACCTGCGGTCTCGGAATCAATTTCATCCTTTACTTTTTGCTTGGCATCGTCAACATCGATTTTTTCATCAAACTCAACAATAACCATTGAATAATCCTCTTGTGAGGTTGAGGTAATTTCAACTACATTACTAACTGTTTTCAGTTTTTCTTCTAATGGGTCCGTGATCAGTTTTTCAACATCTTCGGCAGTATTTCCAGGATATATGGAGCTCACATAGATCTTTGTTTCCTTGATTTCAGGAAAGCTCTCTCTTGGCATACTATTGAAGGAGGAAAAACCTGAGATCAGAATGATCAGAATGACAACATAAATAGTGGTTTTATTGTTGATCGCCCAGGAAGATAAACCAAACTCTTTATCCAGTACTTTTTTCTGTTTGACCATAATTATGATTCTTGATTGATTATTCTGACTTTTTGACCATCATTGACACTTCTTGCGCCTTCTCTGATGATTTCCATACCGGGTTCGAGGCCTTCGATTACCTCGATTACATCGCCCTGAGTCAAACCGGTTCTTATCACAATTTTTTCCGCTTCGGCATCAGTGTCATTATTCTTATTTTTTATAATATAAATATATTGTTCTCCACTGGCATTTTCCGAAATGATACTTTGAGGAATCAACAAGGCCTGTGGGTTTGAATAATCGTTTATTCTAAGTTTTGCAGTCAGGTTAGGTTTGATCGATTTTTCCTTGTTGGGGATGGAAACCTCAACTTTAAAAGTCCGGTTGTTCGGGCTGATAAACGAGCCAACCTGACGTACCTTTGATTCTATTTTTTTATCTAATACAGGGAACTCAACTTCTACTCTTTTGTTTTTGGTGATGTTTGACACATATTTTTCCGGTACATCGGTAACAATGTACATGTTTTCCAGATTTACGATTCTCATAAGTGGTGTCTGTCCAGGCATAACCACGCTTCCCTGCTCAGTCAAAACATCGTCAATAGTCCCTGAAAATGGAGCGGTTATAATCGTTTTGGAAACTTGTTGCTCCAATTGGGCAATTGCCATGGATTGTGCCTCATAGTTTGATTTGGCCTGAAGGTATTGCATTTCACTCCCAATTTTTTGATCCCAAAGTCGCTGTTGGCGTTCAAAGGTAGTCTTTGCCAGTTCCAATTGAATCTTTAGTTGTGCCAGTTGCTGACTTAAACCCCCATCATCAATTTTGCCCAGGACCTGACCTTTTTTAACCCACTGTCCTTCTTTAACATATACATTAATAAGAATTCCTGAATATTCAGGATAGATTACCAGCAAGTCTTTTGTAGTGACATTGCCTTGTAACTCGAGGTAATGTATAAATTCTTGTTCCTCTACTATAAATGTGGTGATGAGCGGAATTTTCGTTACAGCATCAAGTTGAGAAATAGCAATATCAAGGCGTTTGATTTGCTCTTTAATATCATTTTGCTGAGTCACCAATTCCGTTTTTCTTATCCGGATGGACTTTAGATCGTTGGATTCAATTAATGATTCTATGGTTGATTGATCCTTCTTTTCGCAAGCAGAGAAAAGAACCGTGATGATGATTAAGGTGATTATTTTATTCATTTTAAAATAAATTAAGTGCATTTTCTAATTCTACTTTTGATTGTATGATCTCCAATATGGATTGAATATAGACCTGTTGGCTACTGTATAGTTGATTCTGGACATTTGTCAGATTTATACTTGAACTCAGTCCTTCAAAAAATTTAATCTGTTCTTTATCGGCAATTCTTTCAGCAAGAACGAGATTGTCGCTCGAAATTTGAAATTGGTCCAGCGCAAACTGGTATCTGTTTTTGGCAGATGAAACCTGTAGCTTCAATTGTTCGGAAGTCTCATTTCGATCAATTTCAGATTGCTTCAAATTGATTTTGGCCTGTTGTGTTTTAGCACTTCTCTGCAGGCTGCTGAATATGGGTATTTTAAGACTTACGCCAAATAATGACGAATCGAACCAATCTCCATTGTTTTCAAAGAAAACAAAATTGTTATTATTGGCGAACTGGGAATAATTAACAAAGGCATTTAAAGTTGGCATACCCTTAGTTTTTTCCAACTTCACCAGCAATTCATCAAACTCCACCTTATTATCCGCAATTTTAAAATCGATATGATTTTCTAAGTCAAATTGTGAAGAAATGATGTTAAGATCAGTACTTCTTAGGGCGAGATTTTCGAGATTATCGGTTAAGATTACGGTCTGATTAATTGGGATTCCTAACGTTATGTTGAACATTTGATTGGAAATATACTCCAGCCTTGTTGATTTGTTCAACTCATTATTGATATTAGACAAGGTAATTTGTTGTTGCTCGAAGTCTTGTTCCTCAGCGAAGCCATTGTCCAGCAGGGCTCGTGTTTCATTTAGATTCTTTTCGAGAACCGCTTTGTTTTTTTCGAGTATCAATATCGTCTCTCTGGCAACAAGAACGGTACCATAGGCATTGATAACGGCTTCCCGAATGCTCTGATCGGTTTTTTCCTTGGCAAGATTTGAAATCTTCAAATAAGTATTGGCAGATTGCAGTCCAACGATATAAGAACCATCAAATAGTACTTGATTCATGGACACTGTGGCATTCATATTTTGTTTCGCTCCAAAAACTACCTCCTCAAATTCCCCGGGAGTTCCACCTACTATTTCAGCAGGAATAAAAGTAACCGCTTGTTTGAGCCAATTCTGGTAATCTATAGTTCCATCTATTTGAGGAAGCCCATAGGCAGTTGCTTCCCATTTTCGTTTCTCGGCGGCCTCAATATCTAAAGCAGCATTTCTTACGGTATAATTATTCTCTAGAGCATAATCCACTGCTTCATCCAGGGTAAACGAAATAGATTCCTGGGCATGTAAAGCAAATGCCAAAAGGAATATAAATCCGAATGTAAATACTTTGTTCATTTTTTCAATATGTTTAATAAAATTTTAAGTCCTTTTTCTGTGGCAATTGCCCTGGTGTGATATTCTAAAAAATCTCCTTTTAAATCGGCAACATTGAAGTCATTTAAAGGGAATAATTCAAAGTTCATCAGCCCTGCATTACCGTTTACATAAAACCGGGAGATGATATCCAAATTGATTTCTTTCCTGTAATAACCTAGACTAATCCCTCTTTTTAAATTGTCCAGAATACATTGATTGATTGATTCAAACTGTTTTTCCTTGATCTGTTTAAAAATTCTCGGATAGTATTTTTGCAGCTGATATTGAGGAGAGGATTTCTCGTTTTTCAACAGTTCCATGACTAAAGACTTTATGTAAAAAAGTTCTTCAATTGGATTATGTTCTCCGTTACAGATATCACAAATCCCATTATTGATCTTCTCCATGATGTAAAAAGTGGAGGCTTGAACCAATTTAAGTTTTGTTGAAAAATGCGAATAGATGGTTTTTTTTGAGATCCCCATTTCAGCGGCAATATCATCCATGGTCACGCTTTTGAAACCCAAATTCAAAAAAAGATCAGATGCCTTCGCTAGTATTTTTTCCTTCATAAGCCGGCAAATATACGCACGGGAAACTTTAAACACAAATAAAGTTTCCTAAGTTTACATAAATTTAACAATTCAAATTTTACAGGCTTTGTTTTATCAATAGAATCATGTGGATTTTAAAAGGAGAATGAAATTAAACCAAAAGAAAACGCTTGGTTTATGGAGAATATTTATTTTTACAGAAAATATTTATTGTGAATTTAGCCCCATATAAAGATGCGTTTCTGGAATATTTAAAAGCAGAAATCATCAAAGATGAACCCAGAAACCTCTACCTGCCTATAGAATATATTCTCGAGTTGGGAGGAAAAAGGCTTAGGCCGATCCTTGTTTTGATTGGTTATAACTTATTTCGAGATGATTATGATCAGGCTATGGAGGCAGCATTGTGTCTGGAAATGTTTCATAATTTCACCTTGATTCACGATGACATAATGGATAAGGCTGATTTGAGAAGAGGAGAAGAAACGGTACATAAGAAATGGAATATCAATACCGGGATCCTTTCGGGGGATGCCTTAATGATCTTGTCGTATAAAAGACTGGAATATTATAAAGGAGAAAAGTACATGCATTTGATGTCGCTTTTTAATGAAGTGGCACTTGAGGTATGCGAAGGTCAACAAATGGATATTGATTTTGAGACTAAATCACAGGTAAGTTTAGATGAATATTTTAAAATGATCAGTTATAAAACAGCAGTCTTGATTGGTTGTGCCTTAAAAATGGGAGCCATAATTGCTTCAGCTGAAGAATCAGATCAGGAAAGTATGTATCAATTTGGATTGAATCTTGGAATAGCCTTTCAACTTCAGGATGACTATTTGGACTCTTTTGGATCTGAAGATTTTGGAAAGAAAATAGGGGGAGATATTGTGGAGAACAAAAAGACGTTTTTATACATAACGACCATGGAAAAGGCAGATAATTTGGATAGAGAAAAACTTCTTAAACTATTCGCAAATGACATTGAACCGGCGCTAAAGATTAAAGAAGTTAAGCAGCTTTACAGGAAATATAAAGCAGACGCTTTACTTGAAGAAGAAATAGAAAAGTTCACTTTTGATGCCTTTAAGAATGTTGAAGCGCTATCAATGGACGCATCCAAAAAACAGGTGTTGATTGATTTTGGAAATAAACTGATGAAAAGAAAAAATTAATGGCAATAGAGAATAATACTGCTCATCTGCTTGTTCAGGAAATTGAAGAGAAGCAATTACTTGTGGAATTAATCGGTCAGGTGAACAAAGATTTTATACTCGCAGGTTTACCTTTTCGGCTGGCAGAAAAAGCAGGTGTCATGGAGGTTGTTTCCGAACTTAGATCCATACTGTTTAAAATGATGACTCATAATTTTGGCGATTATCTCAATTTGTTATACCGTGTGGATGTTTCAGAAAATAAAATAAAATCGCTGAAGGAAATCGACCCGGAGAAAATTGCCAATGCGGTTACGCAAATGGTTTTAGAGCGGGAATGGCAAAAAGTTTGGCTTAAAAATAAAAGCCGATTACGGGATTAAAGGCGGATCCGTAAACGCTTCTTTCAGCGTCATAGATAACATCATATCTGAAACCAAATGAAACGGGACCTGACACAAACGAAGCCCCTAAATATATGGCATTATTCCAGTATTCATCGGCGGCATACCCCCCTCTATTGGTTTGTAATCCTTCATATTCAACTGATAATTGAAGCATGGGAACAGGCCTTACTGCAGCCATGACACTTGCCCCAAATGAATTTTGATTATAGCCAAAAAATTCGTCTTTATAATCTGAATAAATGTAGGTTACACCAAAACCGGTGAGAAACTTTGGAGAGACATTGTAATACGCTTTGGGCGCAATAAGAATATCCGTGCCACCATTCCAAAAGGAAAGACCCAGATTACCACCAAAACTCCAAGATCTTTCATAGGTATAATTTTTACGTTCCTGGGCCCCGGTATTTCCTTCATTGCGGCTCTCCGATGTATTTGTAGTAGTCTGATGAGGATTCATTTCCTCTTCCTCCTGGGCGTTGACAGAAATAAATATAAAGCAAAAACAAATTAGTAAATATAGTCGGAAACCCATTTAATTCTTTTTTAAGGGATTAGTATTTCTATTATACATTATTCAAAGATAATTATTGTACATAACGTAAAAAAACAGTAATATTGCACTCCAAATTTGGACCCATAGCTCAGTTGGTTAGAGCACCTGACTCATAATCAGGTGGTCCCAGGTTCGAGCCCTGGTGGGTCCACCCAAAAGCCTGAAATTTTATTTCGGGCTTTTTTTATGCTTTTCTTCCTTGTAATCTATTAGTATTTAGATCATGTGGATGGACTTTCTTTTCTAATGTAATTTTATTCATTTCTATCAAATTATTAATCTAAAGGGATACATTGAGGGGTCCTTTTTAGGAAAGGGGTCCAAAAAAAACACATAAAAATTCCAACGATCACCGTATGATTTTTATCATGCTCAATTTGGGCATGTATTCATATTTTTATACTAGGGAAAATGAGGAGCACTGTCAGCTACTGTTTATTTAAACTATCATAACACTATTATTTACTTAAAACGTCACTTATGCGCATACAAGTAAAAGATTTTATGTCGGCTCCCGTCATAACTGCGATGGAAGAACAAGACGTTCTAGAAATTAGAATTCTTATGAAGGAAAAAGGAATTAACGCTATTCCGATTGTTTCGTATTCCAATGATACACTAAAGGTTGAAATGACTATTCAAGGCATTATCACTGCAACAGATATAAACAAAAAAGTGAATGAAGATACAACTGTGGCAGATATTATGACTTCTTCAAATATTCACATTGTTCATCCAGATGCAAGCGCGAAGGCGGCTTCCAAGATGATGCTAAGGCATAAGGTGCATCATATGATTGTGATGCATGAAGGAGAAATAAAAGGTATGATTAGTTCTTTAGATTTTGTGAAACTAGTCGCTGAACATTCGCTGGGATAAAACAATTTACCTGCCCAACATTTTAACGGCTATGATTATTATCATAGTTAATGTAATTTTATAAGCTTATTTTTACGAATTACATAATCAGTATGCCAAATATGTATCTAAAATTAAGAATATGGCAAAAGTCAGAGGAGCGATAGTAGTTAACACAGAGGTCTGTAAAGGTTGTGAAGTCTGTTTACCGGTTTGCGAAGAAAAAGTAATAAGCATGTCGAAAGAGGTTAACCGAAAAGGATACCATTTTGCCTATATGAGTAATCCTGATGCATGTACCGGTTGTACCAATTGTGCCATAGTTTGCCCAGATCGGGCAATTACGGTATATCGCTTAAAAGTTTAAATGCAATTTCATCAAAAAGTTATTATGTCTGAATTAAGATTAATGAAGGGTAATGAAGCTTTAGCAGAAGCCACTATTAGAGCAGGTGCAGATGCCTATTTTGGATATCCAATAACACCACAGTCTGAAATTATTGAATATTTGATGACTGAACGTCCTGAAAATAGGACAGGTATGATTGTTTTGCAGGCCGAAAGCGAAATTGCTGCAATTAATATGGTATATGGCGCAGCCAGCACTGGAAAACGTGCAATGACATCATCCTCGAGCCCAGGAATTTCTCTTAAACTCGAAGGAATATCTTATCTGGCTGGCGCAGAACTACCGGCTGTTATAGTTAATGTATCTCGAGGTGGACCAGGTCTCGGCACCATACAACCATCTCAGGCCGATTATTTTCAATCAGTGAAAGGTGGTGGCCATGGAGATTATCAACTATATGTATTAGCACCTGCCTCAGTTCAGGAAATGGCCGATTTTGTTTCTGATGCATTTGATATTGCTTTTAAATATCGTGCTCCTGTTTTAATTCTTTCTGATGGATTGATAGGTCAAATGATGGAGAAAGTTGTTCTGAAAGACCATAAAGATAGGATGCCAGATGAAGAGATTATAGAAAAATATGGTGATTGGGCTACTACAGGAAAGAAGGGTAGAGAAAGAAATATAGTAACATCACTCGATTTACAATCGGAGAAAATGGAGGCCAGAGTTCATAGATTACAAAAGAAATATGAACAAATGGAGAAGGAAGATTTACGTTATGAAGAAATACAATGTGATGATGCAGAATATCTATTTGTGGCATATGGTTCAAGTGCTAGAATCGCTCAAAAGGCAGTTCAGCTTGGACGAGCGAAAGGAATAAAAATAGGTTTATTAAGACCAATAACCTTATTTCCTTTTCCTAAACAACCACTTTTTGAATTGGCAAATCAGGTTAAAGGAATTTTAAGTGTAGAATTGAGTGCTGGGCAAATGGTAGAAGATGTTCAACTAGCCGTAAACGGCAAAGTGCCAGTTGAACATTTTGGAAGAACTGGAGGAATCATTCATACCCCTGAAGAAATCTTGGAAGCCTTAGAACAAAAAATCATGCAAGATGGAAGTAAATGATATCATAAAACCCGAAAATAAAGTTTTTAGTAAAACATGTTTAATGACCGATGCAAACTTGTCTTACTGTCCAGGTTGTGGTCATGGAACAGCACATAATTTAGCTATGGAGGTCATTGACGAAATGGGTATTGTTGAAGACACTATTGGAGTTGCTCCTGTAGGATGTTCGGTGCTGGCTTATGATTTTATGGATGTTGACATTACACAGGCTGCTCATGGACGAGCTCCGGCTGTTGCGACTGCTATTTCAAGAACGTGGCCTGATAAATATGTTTTTACCTATCAAGGTGATGGTGATTTAGCCGCAATAGGTACTGCTGAAACAATTCATGCCTGCAATAGAGGTGAAAACATCGTAATTATTTTTGTTAATAATGGCATCTATGGTATGACTGGAGGGCAAATGGCGCCTACAACATTGTCCGGTATGCGTACTTCAACCTCTCCATATGGAAGGGAAATTGAAACTATGGGGTCGCCTCTCAAAATAACCGAGTTAATTGCGAATTTACCCGGGACATATTATGTAACACGACAAGCTGTACATACGCATAAACATGTCAGGAAAGCAAAAAAAGCAATTAAAACAGCATTTAAAAACACTCGGTTGAAGAAGGGTTTGTCTTTTGTGGAAATCGTATCAAACTGTAGTTCAGGATGGAAAATGGATCCAAATGAAGCAAATATATGGATGGAAGAAAATATGTTTCCATACTTTCCTTTAGGCGATATTAAAGTCAAAGGTAAAATGAAATAAATGTCATGACAGAAGAAATTATTATAGCAGGATTTGGTGGTCAAGGGGTACTATCCATGGGGAAAATATTGGCTTATTCGGGTATTATGCAGGACGAAGAGGTAAGTTGGATGCCATCATATGGTCCAGAAATGAGAGGAGGAACTGCAAATGTAACCGTTATATTAAGTGATGAAAGAATAAGTTCACCATATTTAAAAGTATATGACACAGCGATTATATTAAACCAGCAATCCATGGATAAGTTTGAAAAATCAGTGAAACCAGGTGGCGTTTTAATATATGATCCCAACGGTATCGTAATGCATCCTACTAGAACGGATATTGATATCTATCAGGTCGAAGGGAATCGATTGGCAACAGAAATGGGTAATAAAAAAGTATTCAATATGATAGTTTTGGGTGGATTTCTTAAGATTAGACCCATAGTAAAATTGGATAATGTGATTGAAGGCTTAAAGAAATCGTTACCAGAACGCTATCACAATTTAATTCCTTTGAATAAAAAAGCCATCACCAAAGGGATACAAAACATATTTTTATATAATGTAGAAAATCAGTTAACTAATCATTTATAATTTTTCTATCATTAATTTTTCTACAGTATGACCTGCTTGGAATAAGCGTTTTTAAAGATGTTTTATTATTCCTGCATTTAGTATATATGCATCGCTTTTTTTATGAATAGGATTCTTCCAGCAATTTCATATTTAAGAATAACCACTCTGTTCCATTATTTTTCTGAAGGATTCCTTTTTTATTTATGTTAAAAGAATTAATTTTACATTTAGTGTGTGAAAATGTTGCTGACATTTCAATGATTAAATCAATTAATAAAAAAATAAACTAAGGTTGTTGATATTGTTTTTAATCTTTTCATATATTTGCAACAAATTAGATTTATTTACGTTATAGAAAATCTAACAGAGAAAATATTCATATGGCAAATAAATACTTTAAGGCAATACTTTTTTTTGCTTTTTTTATAGTAGCAGATATAATGTTGGCTCAGGGGCCACCACCACCACCACCGCCTTTAGCACCGATTGACGGAGGGATATTGGGTTTATTCGCTCTTGGTATTGGCTATGCCGTAAAAAAGATTCACGACCATTCTAAGAAGTGATTACTTCACTAATAACCTGGCTACATATTTACCTATTACATCAAATTCTAAATTCACAGCATCATTTACCTTGATCTGATGAAAATTAGTATGTTCGTAGGTGTAAGGGATAATAGCGACGCTAAAACTGTTTTCTTTCGAATCCACCACCGTAAGACTTACGCCATTAATGGTTATAGATCCCTTTTCAATGGTAAGGTTATTATATAAAGGATCATATGAAAATGTATAGACCCAGCTACCATCCATAGTATCCACCTTTTTACAGGTGCCAACCTGGTCAACATGACCTTGAACAATATGGCCATCTAGACGAGAGCCTAATTTCATGGCTCTTTCGAGATTGACTTTGGATCCAATCTTCAATTCTCCGATTTTGGATTTATCAATGGTCTCTTTTATGGCAGTAATCGTGTGGTTGTTTTCGCCTAAATCAACAACGGTAAGGCACACGCCATCATGAGCCAGACTTTGGTCAATTTTAAGCTCCTTTGAGATACCGCTTTTTACTTTGATGTGTAAATTATCACCTTCCCTAATTAATCCAATGACCTCTCCCAATTGCTCAATAATTCCTGTAAACATGTTCTAATTTTATTATTAAATTTGTGATTCGATAAATTTGAATTACCTTTCAAAATTAAGAATTATTACATAGCTGAATGAAAAAAAAGCATAAAATAAAAGTAGGAATTTCTGTAGGAGATTTAAGCGGAATAGGAATTGAAGTCATACTTAAATCATTTGAAGATAGCAGGATGCTGGACTTTTGTACTCCGGTTATATTCGCCTCATCAAAAGTGATCAGTCATCATAAAAAGGTTTTAGGCATAAATACCAATATCCACGGCATTGATAGCCTAAATAAAATTCTTCCCAAAAAATTGAATTTACTCAATGTTTGGAAGGAAATGGTGGAAATTGAACTGGGAACACCCACTGAAATTAGTGGGAAATACGCCTTGCTGTCACTGGAAAAGGCCGTTGAGGCACTTAAAAATGAAGAGATTGATGTTTTGGTAACCGCGCCAATAGACAAGAATAATATACAGTCTGATGATTTTAAATTTGAAGGGCATACGGAATATCTTGAAGATCGGCTGGAGGGTGAAAGCCTGATGATCTTAGTGAACGATAAACTCCGTGTAGGATTAATTACTGGTCATATTCCCATCAGTGAAGTAGCGCAAAACATTAGTCCTGAATTGATTAAAAGAAAGGTTGAAATAATGTATTCCTCTTTGGTACAGGACTTTAATATTTCAAAACCGAAAATTGCGGTTTTGGGACTAAATCCACATTGTGGGGATCAAGGTGTGATTGGAACGGAAGATGATGAGATTGTGAGGCCAACCCTTGATGAAATTCAAAAAAAAGGACAACTGGTGTATGGCCCGTTTGCAGCTGACAGTTTTTTTGGAAACGAACATTATAAAAGTTTTGATGGGGTATTGGCTATGTATCATGATCAGGGATTGGCTCCCTTTAAAACCTTGTCATTTGGCAAAGGTGTTAACTACACTGCGGGGCTAAATAGAATCAGAACCTCTCCAGATCATGGAACTGCTTTTGAAATTGCCGGAAAAAATAAAGCAGATTGCAATTCCTTTAAGGAGGCTATATTTACGGCAATCAAACTATTTAAGGATAGAGAAGAGAATATTTTGCTTTTTGAGAATAAGCTGGAAATCCAGAAACAAAAGAAATATCAACATTCTAAATAAATAGTTTTTATATACTTATAATTTTTATTATCTTTGCGCGCTCAAATTTATGTTCAGATGAAACTGTCAAATGATTTTGTGTTGTCTTTTTTTGGTTTAAAAGAGGGTTTGCACAAATATGAATATAAAATTGAAAAACAGTTCTTTGAGTCTTTTAATTTCGATGATTTTATAGAAGCAGACCTTAAGGTTACTCTTGATTTAATGAAGAAATCAACCTTATTGGAATTGGATTTTGAAAGTAACGGAATGGTTGTTGTTCCTTGTGACATTAGCAATGAGCCCTTTGATCTCCCTATTAACGGAGAATTGGATCTCGTAGTTAAATTTGGAGAGGAATATAATGATGATAACGAGGAAGTGTTGATATTGCCTCATGGTGAACATCAGTTGAATGTGTCGCAATATATATATGAGATGATCGTGTTGTCAATTCCTTCTAAGAAGGTACATCCGGGAATCAAAGATGGCTCTTTACAATCGGATATTTTAGATAAACTCGAGGAGTTGAGCCCAGATAATAAGAATGAAAAAAATAATACCGATCCCAGGTGGGATGGTTTGAAAAAATTACTAATTGATAAAAATAAGTAGAGATGGCACATCCTAAAAGAAAAACGTCAAAACAAAGAAGAGATAAAAGAAGAACTCACTATAAAGCTGTAGCTCCTCAAATTGCCAAAGATCCTACAACTGGCGAAGCTCATCTATATCACCGTGCCCACTGGCATGAAGGTAAATTATATTATAGAGGTCAGGTTTTAATTGATGCTACCGAGAATCAGGCATAACTAAAGATTTCAAAAAATATTTAAAAAACCCTCAATTTTGAGGGTTTTTTTATTTATTTAGATCTGAAACTGACAAAAAATGTGATTTTTTGATGATTTTGCAAACTTTATTTTATTACTTTTGAGCCCTGTTTTATCATTTCACTCACATATTTTATTTATAAGACAGCAAATAAATAGACATGAATAAAATTACTGCTGCCATTACCGCTGTTGGGAAATATGTTCCTGACTATGTTCTTACCAACAAGGAGTTGGAAACCATGGTGGAGACAAATGACGAATGGATTACTTCAAGAACAGGAATAAAAGAAAGAAGAATTTTAAAGGAAGCAGGTAAAGGGACTTCTTTTTTAGCAATTAAATCCGCTGAGAACTTAATAGAGAAATCTAATCTAGACCCAAAATCTATAGAGCTCGTTATTTTATGTACCGCTACACCGGATATGCAAGCGGCCTCAACGGGTGCTTTTGTGGCAACAGCAATTGGAGCAGTTAATGCATTTGCCTTTGATTTGGAGTCAGCTTGTTCGAGCTTTTTATACGGCCTTTCTGTTGCCGCAGCCTATATTGAATCAAAAAGATATAAGAAGATATTGTTAATCGGAGCTGATATGAATTCTTCGATGATTGATTATACAGATAGAGCGACATGCATCATTTTTGGTGATGGGGCAGGAGCAGTGTTGGTTGAACCTACTGAGGATGGAAATGGCTTACAGGATGAATACATGAGGTCGGATGGTTCAGGAAGGGAATTTTTAAATGTTGCAGCTGGCGGTTCTGTTCTTCCGGCATCGGAAGAAACGGTTAAGAAAAGGCAGCATTTTGCCAGACAGGATGGTCAAACAGTATTTAAAAATGCTGTATTTAATATGGCCGATGTTTGCGAGAAAATTCTGGATAAGAATAATTTAAATCATGAAGATGTTGACTGGTTAGCAGCGCATCAGGCAAATAAAAGGATAGTGGAAGCTACGGCAAGAAGAATAAATCTTGATGCTTCAAAAGTAATGTTGAATATTCAAAACTATGGAAACACAACTTCCGCAACATTACCGCTATTATTAGCAGATTATGAAAAGCAACTTAAAAAAGGTGACAAGATTATCTTAGCCGCTTTTGGTGGTGGATTTTCCTGGGGATCAATCTATTTTAAATGGTGCTATAATTCATAAAATCATTCAAAACACTACATTATGGACATAAAAGAAATTCAAAATCTTATTAAATTTGTGGCTAAGTCAGGCGCAAATGAAGTGAAGTTGGAGATGGGTGACGTTAAGATAACGATCAAAACGGGACCAACGCGCCATGAGGCAAATTATATGCAACAACCTTCTCAGATTCAAGTGCCAATTCAGGCTCAGCCTGAAGTTAAGGTTGCTACTACGGTTGCAGAACCTGTGACTGAAGCAGCTGAAAAGGCCGATGATGATTCAAAATTCATAGTAATCAAATCTCCCATTATCGGGACACTCTACAGAAAACCATCACCTGATAAGCCAGTTTTTTGCAAAGTAGGTGATACAATTGAAGCCGGTGATACCGTTTGTATTATTGAAGCTATGAAACTTTTTAATGAGGTGGAATCTGAAGTATCAGGTAAAATTGTAAAAGTTTTGGTAGAAGATTCTTCACCGGTGGAATTTGATCAGCCTTTATTCTTGATCGATCCTTCCTAGCAATTTGCTATATTTTAAAAGGGATAATGATTATGAATCCTTATCCGAGATTCATTACTAATGTAATTTAATAAATTATGTTTAAAAAAATATTAATTGCAAACCGAGGGGAAATAGCTTTACGCATTATACGTACTTGTCGGGAAATGGGTATTCAAACGGTAGCTGTTTATTCTACGGCTGATGCTGAAAGTTTACACGTCAGATTCGCAGATGAAGCGGTGTGTATAGGCCCACCACCCAGTACTGATTCATATCTTAAAATTTCAAATATCATTGCAGCAGCTGAAATTACCAATGCAGATGCTATACACCCTGGATATGGTTTTTTGGCTGAGAATGCCCGATTCTCTAAGATCTGTGAAGAGCATGGCATTAAATTTATTGGGGCTACAGAAGAAATGATCAATTTAATGGGTGACAAAGCCGCGGCTAAGGAAACCATGAAAAAAGCTGGAGTACCTACTGTTCCAGGTTCTGAAGGAATCTTGGCTTCTCTCCCAGTAGCTAAAAAAACTGCTGAAAAAATAGGCTATCCGGTTATGCTCAAGGCGACTGCCGGAGGCGGTGGAAAAGGGATGAGAGCCGTATGGAAGGCTGAAAACCTTGAAAACGCATGGGAATCTGCGCGTCAGGAAGCAAAAGCGGGTTTTGGGAATGACGACATGTATATGGAAAAATTAATTGAAGAGCCAAGACATATCGAAATTCAAATAGTTGGTGATTCAAAGGGTAGAGCGTGCCATTTGTCTGAAAGAGATTGTTCCATTCAAAGAAGGCACCAAAAGCTGACTGAAGAAACACCATCGCCGTTTATGACGGACGAGTTGAGAAAAAAGATGGGAGACGCTGCGGTTAAAGCATCAGAATTTATAAAATACGAAGGCGCCGGAACTATTGAATTTCTTGTAGATAAAAACAGGAAATTTTATTTCATGGAAATGAATACAAGAATTCAGGTTGAGCATCCGATTACTGAACAGGTTATTGGGAATTTTGACCTTATATGTGAACAGATCAAAGTTGCTGCCGGTGTTCCAATTATCGGAATAAATT
>Ga0316197_10001619_pt1 | contig 16025 bp, 11 predicted proteins | sample OudBiesiAoxic_MG_FD_204939 | JGI IMG/M metagenome (GOLD analysis project Ga0316197, IMG submission 204939) | Coastal sediment microbial communities from Oude Bieten Haven, Netherlands - site A oxic | ecosystem: Environmental > Aquatic > Marine > Coastal > Sediment | place: Netherlands... | reverse complement strand
CGGGAGTAGAATTATCCATCCCATCTACCAACTGCATAAATCGGGTATTAGCAAAGGTTGCAAATCCACGGGTATTCACGGATTTAAAGGTTAAACTGTTAGTGTTTATATCAACCCCTTTTAAATTTTCCAACCCGCCATAAAAATCTGCTGCAGTCGTATTCTTTATTGCCTCAAGGCCGAAGCGTTCAACGGTAACAGGAGATTCAAAAATCCGTTCCGGTGTCCTGGAAGCTGAGATTACCACTTCGTCTAAAAACGTTTGTTTCTCAATGAGGATAACAGAAATGGTTTGATTGTTCGCTGTAACATCAGCGGTTGCTTCAGAATATCCAATACTGGTTATCTTTAATTGAAAGGGAGGTACTTCAGAAGTTTCAAGAACAAAATTACCATCAAAATCGGCGGTTGTTCCTATCGTTTTCCCAACTATAACAACGTTGGCTCCTGGAACAGGTTGCCCATTTTCATCCGTTACATTTCCATTCACAGTTGTCTGCGAATAGGCTCCTAAGCCCAACATCAGTAGGAAAAAAAGAAAGATTTTTCTCATGTTAATTTGAGTTAAATTAGTATGTGCCCAAGATACAGATTTTTTTAAATTGAAAATGCAAAAAACAAAAAAAGTAGGCCTTTATGGTATTAATTTCGCAATTTAATAACTCAAAAATTTATAAATCAATAATTTTAATAAAAAAGGCGACCATAAAAATGATCGCCTTTTAGTAATGATTTATAAAATTAGGTTATTCTACCGTAACCGATTTAGCTAAATTCCTAGGTTGATCTACATTACATCCTCTCATTATAGCAATATGATAAGATAATAATTGTAGTGGTATGGTAGTTAAAAGCGGGGTAAGACATTCGATAGTTTCAGGCACCTCTATCACGTGGTCTGCCAATTCTTTTACCTGATCATCACCCTCCGTAACAATGGCTATAATTTTTCCTTTTCGGGATTTTATTTCCTGAATATTACTTACTACTTTCTCATAATGACCTTTATTGGTAGCAATAACAATAACAGGCATATGTTCATCAATAAGTGCAATAGGGCCGTGTTTCATCTCCGCAGCGGGATATCCCTCAGCATGTATATAACTTATTTCTTTAAGTTTAAGTGCTCCTTCCAGTGCTACAGGAAAGTTATAACCCCTTCCCAGATATAAACAGTTTTCTGAATCTTTATATTCATTTGCAATTATTTCAATCAAAGGATTAGATTGAAGCGCTTTTTCTACTTTACTTGGTATATTCTCTAACTCAGTTAGGTATTCATGAAACTTAGATTCAGAAAATTTACCTTTTTCTTTTGCCAGTTTTAGCGCAATAAGTGTCAAAACTGTTATCTGAGTTGTAAATGCTTTAGTGGAAGCCACACCAATTTCCGGCCCCGCATGTGTATACGCCCCCGCATGAGTCTCGCGTGCTATTGAAGAACCTACTACATTACATACTCCAAATACGTATGCTCCTTTCTCTTTGGCCAGCTTAATAGCCGCTAATGTATCGGCAGTTTCACCGGATTGCGAAATGGCAATAACCACATCTTTTTCTGTAATTACCGGGTTTCTATATCTAAACTCTGATGCGTATTCAACCTCTACGGGTATTCTTGCCAAATCTTCAAAAATATACTCTGCAACTAATCCGGCATGCCAGGATGTTCCACATGCTACAATAATGACCCTGTTTGCGTTGAGAAACTTTTCCAGGTTCTCATCAATCCCTGACATTTTAATTATACCCTGATCAGCTAGTAACCTTCCTCTGTAAGTATCTTTTACAGCACTTGGCTGTTCATAAATTTCCTTTAACATAAAATGATCATACAACCCCTTTTCAATTTCTTCAAGGTTAAATTGAAGCTCCTGCACCAATGGGTATGCTATTGCATCATCCTTTATTTTTCGCAGTTTAATTTCTTTGCCAAGACGCACAATGGCCATTTCCTGGTCTTCCAGATAAACTGTCTTATTAGTAAATTCTATAAAAGGTGATGCATCAGAAGCTATGAAAAACTCATTTTCTCCAATGCCTATTGCCAATGGACTACCTAATTTGGCGACTACAATTTCATCCGGCTTTTGAACATCAAATACAGCAATTGCGTAAGCTCCCACAACCTGGTTTAGTGCAATCTGAACGGCCTTGCCTAATAAAACCTTTTCCTTTTTCTTTACTTCTTCAATAAGGTTAATCAATACTTCCGTATCGGTGTCAGATTCGAAGGTATAACCCCTTTTAGTTAGTTCTTGTTTTATGGATTCATAATTCTCTATAATCCCATTATGAATAATTATAAGATTTCCTGAATTTGAATAGTGCGGATGTGAATTCACATCGTTTGGAACCCCGTGGGTTGCCCATCTTGTATGTCCAATACCAACATTTCCATTTAAAGGAATATTTGTCTCTGATCGTTCTTGAAGGTCTTTGACTTTGCCTTTGGTTTTGGCCAAATTAATTCTATTCCCGTCATACAAGGCAATTCCTGCACTATCATACCCCCGGTATTCAAGACGTTGCAGGCCCTTCATGATTATGGGATAAGCATCCCTAAATCCAATATATCCGACGATTCCACACATATTTGTTTAATTAAAAGATTAGAAGATGAGCAAATTTACAAGAAGAAAAGTAAACTCTCCTGTAAATTCGGTTATATAACGATAAAATACTGTAAGTGGTGTTCTATGATTATTTTAATTTGGCTCCGTATAGAATATCTCTAACTTTAGCTTCATGTCCTCTTCTTCAACAGGAACATTGTTGCCAAAAAGAACGGTACTTAAAGGCGTAATTGTTGCAGCAACCGGTAAATCTTCTTCAGTCAAATCAAGGACAGCATTTTTAGAAGCAATAGTTGCCAAATCTGCAGTTACTGAGAGGCCCAGAGTGATATTTGTAGAATCTCTAATTAAAATATCATTTATATAATTAGTGATTTTCAATTTATATTTTATCCCCTTGTTATTCTCCTTTTCCAATGACCCTCCATAATTTATATTAATTCTATTTCTGATATCAGGATCGCTAATCACACTAAGATCGTATATAGGACGGTTTGTCTCTGAATTAAAAAGGTATAATGCCGGAGGTTCATCAATAACGCCGGCCATATCTAACATTTCTCTGTCTACATAAAAGATGAGGTTAGCTTCATTAACAATCCAATTCTTTGCTTTGATCTCGTTTAGAATATTCTCTGCGTTATTCTCCTCAAATAATTGGATTTCCGTATAAGATCCTGAACCTCCTTTAAGATATATTCTATCTGCATTTTCATTTGTATCAAGATCATTTGTAATCTCAGATGGAAAAGGCTCATTTGTTAAAGTGTTGACTGCATTGCCATTAACTGTTCCTAAGTTTAAATCACTGGTAATTAATGTTAATTGGTATTCTGATTCTTCCTTAATAATTTCTTCATCTTCCAACTGATCATACTCGTAGGTAATAGTAATAGTAGCATCAGTGATATCAAGAACAAGCAGAATATCATCGGTGATAGCAGAAACAGATAAATGAAGTCCTCTGATAAAGTCACTGAAATTTGCCTGACTTAATAATTCTGACTGGCCTTCCTTATCCAAAATATTTTGTTGAAAAAAGTCGGGGTCCAATGCCACCTGAATACCAGGTTGGATGCGTACAGGTTCATTTAATGATTCATCTGCTTCCGTATCAGGGTCATCTTCCGGAAAAATCAAAGTTTCTTCATCTGATATTGTTACCTCACCATCAAAGAGTACTTCAGAAACAAAATCGGGGGAAAACTCCTGAGTTGAATAGTATTCCTGTGATTCCAGAAAACCTGTATCCGGATCCAAATCTCTTAAAAAATATGTAGATCTTTCTACTTTGAAATTAAATGGAACTTCCCGGTTACCATAAATACTGTCAAGGTCAACTTTTCGCGGATACCTATTTACAGAAATTTCGGTGTCATCACCATCTTTTATTCCGTCATTATCTGTATCGTCACTTAGAGGATTTGTTCCTATTGATCTTTCTTCAGAATCAGTAAGGCCATCTCCATCACTGTCGCTATTCGGATCGTCCGGGTCTGCATCAAAAGCATCTGGTACACCATCCAAATCCCTGTCTCCATTCGGGTTTTGAAGGTAAGGAATATAAAGAATTACTTCTTTAACAGTTTCATTCTCTTCAATTGCCGTCTCGTCCGGATCAGTAAGGGAATTATCTTCTCTTTCCTGGCTTGAAAGTCCAAATACCGGATTCCCAGAACCTCCTTGCAATCTTAGTTGAGAAGTTATACTAGCCTCAGTGCTGCCATAGAGCGGGTCATTATATTTTCCAATTTGGTATATTGGAAGTTTGTTAGTCTCAACAGCATTGATTTTTTTGTTAAATACAAAAACGTCATATGTCGCTTTGTTTGTTATAAACGGATCGTCTCCAATAACGCCATCTCCAATTGTAGTAAGGTCTTCATCGCACGATACAGTACTGAACATGAGTACCAAAACTGCAAGAGCAGAGAATACAAATTTTAAAAAAATCTTCATGAGGCCTATTTTAAAACTTCAGTGCTATAAAAGTTTGCATATGCTTCTTCAAATTCCTGTAAAGGAACATATGGCAACATAGGTTTATGGAGGTTGGTAATGTATTGACTTAAATCTTCTGAAATTTCTTCGGCAGCTAAAATAATGGCATCAGAAAAATCTACAGCAACTTTTAACAAATTATTATAGGTGGGAGACTCTAGATGGGAGATACTATCTTCAGTAATTCCATCAAATAATATTTTTTTCTTCATATTACTATCCAGATTTCCATCAAAACCTTTACTATAAACTGAGGTGACAATTTTACTATCTACAAATAGTGGTTCATCTGCGTAATAGGTTCTTAGATATAATGGTAAAAGTGAAGCCATCCATCCATGAACATGGATAATATCTGGAGACCAATTCAATTTTTTTACTGTTTCAACTACGCCCTTTGCAAAGAAAATGGCCCTTTCATCATTATCAGGGAAAAGTTCTCCATTCTCATCAGTAAAAGTGGCTTTGCGTTTAAAATACTCCTCGTTATCTATAAAATATACCTGTATACGCTCACGGGGTATTGAAGCAACTTTAATGATAAGCGGCATGTCCATATCATTGATGACAAGGTTCATTCCAGATAGCCTGATTACCTCATGCAACTGATGCCTCCGCTCATTGATATTGCCATACCTTGGCATAAATATTCGTATTTGGCCCTTTTTACTATTGACCATTCTTGGCGTTTCGTAAGACATTAAGGAAACTTCATTCTCTGGTAAATAGGGCACTAATTCAGAAGATACAAACAATATCTTTTTACCATTCATAAAACAATGTATTTTGTTTATCGGAAAAACATAGCTGCAAAATTACAAAAATAATGTAGAATAGCAGTAATTATAGTAAGTTTGCTGGCTTTTATAATTGATTATGTTATTATTCAGTAGCAAAAAGGAACTAATAGCTCATTTGGCCACATTAAAAAATACTTCAACAGCTGTTGGTTTAGTTCCTACTATGGGGGCATTACATAAAGGGCATCTTTCTTTAGTTAAAAAAGCTATCTCTGAAACAAAGACTGTTGTAGTCAGTATTTTTGTAAATCCTACCCAATTTGACAATAAAGATGATTTAAAAAAATATCCCGACACGCTAGATGCAGATCTTGAATATCTAAAAAAAGTTTCAGATGAACTCATTGTTTTTACCCCTTCGGTAACAGAATTGTATTCCAACAACATCAGTTCAAAAGAATACGATTTTGATGGTTTAGACGTGACAATGGAAGGGGAATTCAGATCGAATCATTTTTTGGGTGTGGCAACAGTAGTAGAAAAGCTTTTTTCTATTGTTAAGCCAAATAAAGCTTATTTCGGCGAGAAGGATTTTCAGCAATTATTAATTATTAAAAAATTAATTAAAAAAACCAATATGCCAATTGAAATTATTGGCTGTCCAATTGTCAGAGAGCCCCACGGACTTGCAATGAGTTCCAGGAACGAAAGACTGCCAAAAGACATAAGGGTCAAAGCCTCTTGTATTTATGAAACACTTTTGGCTGCCAAAAAACTATTTGGCACGAAAAGTGCTACAAACGTAATGAATTGGGTTAAAAATAAATTTGATAAACAGCCTGAATTTGAGTTAGAATATATAAAAATTGCTGATCAGGATACTTTAGGTCCTGTAAAAAGAAAACAAAAAAACAAAAAATATAGGGCCTTTATCGCAGTTTATGTCAACGGGGTGCGGCTCATAGATAATATAGCCCTTAATTAATTAACTTTGTACCATGCAAATAGAAGTTGTCAAATCTAAAATACATCGGGTTCGCGTTACCGGAGCTGACCTTAACTATATAGGTAGTATTACAATAGATGAAGATCTTATGGATGCTGCTAATATTATTCAAGGTGAAAAAGTTCAGATTGTCAATAATAATAATGGTGAACGATTGGAGACCTACGTTATTCCCGGACCAAGGGGTACTGGTGAACTAACCCTAAATGGTGCAGCAGCCAGAAAAGTTGCAGTCGGAGATATTCTGATTTTGATTACATATGCCAGAATGGATATTGAAGAAGCCAAAAATTTTAATCCGGCTTTAGTGTTCCCTGATGAAAAAACTAATCTATTAAAATAGTCTTGACTAAAGAACTGAAAAAGATCTTAAAAATCATACTCCCAATTGCTTTGGGAGTTTTTTTAGTCTGGTATTCATATAGAATTACTTCTGAAGAAGACAGGATACAAATAATCAGGTACATAAAAGAGGCAGACCTGTTTTGGGTAGGACTCTCTGTATTTATAGGAATTTTGAGCCATATTTCCAGAGCAATCCGATGGAATTATCTTTTAGAACCCATGGGGTATACCCCAAAAGTGTCTAACAATATTTTCATTATCTTGATGGCTTACTTTGCTAATTTAGGCATTCCAAGGTCTGGAGAAGTATTAAGAGCAACAGCACTTGCAACCTACGAGGAAGTTCCTTTCCAAAAAGGCTTTGGTACAATTGTTACCGAACGGGTGGTAGATTTGTTAATGTTGCTTTTAATAATTCTAATGGCCCTTTTTTCACAGACCGACATAATACTTGACTTCTTAAACGAAAAGGGTGTGGGTTTTACAGCTACCCTAATTTTTCTCAGTGTGGGCTTTATAGGTCTATTGTTTGTCATGGCCTTTTTAAGACGTTCAAATTCAAGATTTGCCATTAAACTCAGGGACTTCATCAAAGGTTTATTGGATGGTGTTTTAAGTATCTTTAAGATGAAAAATAAATGGTCATTTGTCCTGCATACTATTTTTATTTGGGGTGCTTATGTTCTTATGTTTTGGGTCATAAAATTTACAGTTCCAGAAACTATTGATCTCTCATTTGGGCAATTGCTTGTTGCCTTCGTTGGCGGTGCCTTTGCCATGTCTACTACAAATGGGGGCATAGGCCTTTACCCAATAGCAGTAAGTAAATCCCTTGCCATTTTTGGTATTTCAGCTGTTTCCGGTAATGCGTTTGGTTGGATTATGTGGATAGCACAAACTTTTATGGTCGTGGTTTTTGGTGCAATATCTTTCCTTCTCTTACCGTTATTGAACAGGAATAAATAGCATTAAGCTGTTTGCAAATACCTTGGTATGACACGTAATATTTTTCTGTTTGCTACAATACTCTTCTGTGCTGGTTTAGAAGCACAAATAACACAAGAGATTTTTGAATCCTTTAAACTTCAGGAGAGAAGGGATGTTAAATATTATATCCCTGAAGATTATAGCCCTGAGAAAAAATATCCTTTAGTAGTTGTTCTGGATGGAGAATACCTTTTTGATCAGGTGGTTGCGAATTCCAAATTTTACAGCTCCTTTCAAGGTACTCCAGAGACTATAATAGTTGGTGTTTTACAGAACGAAAATGATTTGAGATGGGAAGACTGTGCCTTTGAAGAAGACACGGGACTTCCTGCAGAAAAAGGTAAATTATTTTTTGAATTTCTTGGAATGGAACTCATACCCTATCTCAAGACCACATACAATACGGCTCCTTTTAGCATGTTTGTTGGTTATGATATTACCGCAAACTTTGGGAATTATTATTTATTCAAAGAAAAATCCCTATTTAATGCGTTCATTAGTATATCTCCTTTTCTGGCACCGGAAATGGAGAACAGAGTGCCAGCAAGACTTAGTGAAATAAATCAACAAATTTTTTATCATTTAATTGTTGGCGGAGAACGGAATGATAGCAGAAATGCGATATTGCAAATGGACAAGGCATTGAAAAGCATAGATAAAGAAGGTTTCAATTATCACTTTGATGAATATCCCACGGCTAACGAGGTTTCTGTGGTAACCTATGGAATTGGGAAAGCCTGGGGAAGCATGTTTGAAATTTTCAAACCCATTACCCCAAAAGAATACAAAGAAAATATTCTTACATCAGAAGAACCCGTTTATAAATATTTGGAAGATAAATACAATTCTATTGAAGAATTATTTGGGTTTAGGAAAGAAGTTGAATTAAATGATATAATGGCCATATATGCGGCGAGCAGGAAAAAAGATGATTTTGAGTCTTTAAAACCCCTTGCGGAATTGTGCAAAGAAGAATTTCCGAATACAATGCTTGGATTCTACTTTGAAGGAGAATATTATGAAGAACTGGGAGAGGGTAAAAAAGCTCTGAGGACTTTTGAGAAAGCCTTCGCGATGGAAGAGATCGATTTTCTGACAAAGGAAATGGCTTTAGAAAAAATGGATGCCTTAAAATCAGACTTTGGCTTTTAGAACAAGTCGCTTCAATCTTTTTTACTTTGATATGGATTGATATTTAAAGTAGCAACATTCTTTTGATTTCTATAGTAACCACAATATCTTTAGCCAAAACCAGCTTAGGGTCAAATGGCTAAAACAAAAACAGCTTTTTTTTGTCAGAATTGCGGTACACAATATGCCAAATGGGTAGGACAATGTAGTGCCTGCAAAGAGTGGAATACCATTGTAGAAGAAATAATCCAAAAAGAAAAGGATATTCCTTGGCGAAATGTCAAGGATACTAAGTCCATTACATCGAAGCCTGTTTTGGTTGGACAGATCAATGCTTCCAGGGAATTCAGACTCGATATTTCTGACAAAGAATTTAATCGGGTATTGGGTGGAGGTTTAGTCCCTGGGTCACTGGTTCTACTCGGTGGAGAACCTGGTATTGGTAAAAGTACATTACTGCTGCAAATTGCTCTAAGGCTTAGCTTGAAGACCTTATACGTTTCGGGCGAAGAAAGTCTGAAACAAATTAAAATGAGAGCAGAGAGGATTCAACCAAATAATCAGACCTGCTACATACTTACCGAAACCAAGACCCAAAATATTTTTAAACAGATAAATGATATTGCACCCGATATAGTCGTCATTGATTCAATTCAAACCCTCCATTCTGAGTATATAGAATCTTCTGCGGGGAGTATATCTCAGATTCGTGAATGTGCTGCTGAACTTATAAGATTTGCTAAAGAAACGAATACACCTGTTATTTTAATTGGTCATATTACAAAAGATGGAAATATTGCCGGGCCAAAGATTTTAGAGCATATGGTAGATACCGTTTTGCAATTTGAGGGTGACCGAAATTATGTTTACAGAATTTTACGAGCGCTGAAGAATCGATTTGGGTCAACAGCAGAGTTGGGCATCTATGAAATGCAAGGCGATGGGCTTAGGGAGGTAAATAATCCTTCGGAGGTATTACTTTCAAAAAGTGATTCAGGACTTAGTGGTACGGCTATTGCTTCCACAGTTGAAGGCATGCGGCCTTTGATGATAGAAATTCAGGCTTTAGTGAGTTCAGCAGTCTATGGCACTCCACAACGTTCCACTACAGGATATAATGCCAAACGACTGAATATGTTACTCGCTGTTTTGGAAAAAAGAGCAGGCTTTAAACTTGGAGCAAAAGATGTGTTTTTAAACATTACCGGGGGAATAACTGTAGACGATCCCGCCATTGATCTCGCGGTAATAGCTGCTATTTTGTCAAGCAATGCAGATATCCCAATAGAGAAAAATGTATGTTTCGCTGCAGAAATTGGCCTTGCCGGTGAAATAAGACCTGTGCAAAGAGTAGAACAGCGAATTCTAGAAGCCGACAAACTGGGGTTTTCAACAATTTTTGTTTCAAAGAACAATAAAATTGCACTTAAGAATACAAAAATAAATATTGAATTGGTCTCCAAAATTGAAGATGTAGTTAACAAACTCTTTATTTAAAGAACACTATAAATATCTTATCCAGAGCAAAGTCTTTTTCAACCTATAAATGATGATATAAGCACTTATTAATAAAATTAAGGTGCTGGATCGGGTATATTATTATAAATTGTTTCAATACCCGTTATAAGCTCATCCGAAAGATCAACTTCAATACTGGATATGTTTTCCTTCAACTGTTTCATCGATGTTGCACCAATAATATTACTGGTTACAAATGGTTTTGAATTCACATATGCAAGTGCCATTTTGGTAAGTGAAAGATTATTCTCCTGGGCAAGATTGTAATATTCCTGAGTAGCCCGGTTTGCGTTTTCACTAATGTAACGACTATAAGCTGGAAATAACGTAATTCTGGCGTTTGCAGGCTTCATACCGCCCATATACTTTCCACTAAGAACTCCAAATCCCAAAGGAGAATAAGCTAAGAGGCCTATATTTTCCCGTATTGAAATTTCCGAAAGTCCCACTTCAAACTGGCGGTTCAATAAATTATAGGGGTTTTGTATGGTAATCATTCTGGGTAAGTTGGAGTGTACTTTACTTTCCTCCAAAAAACGCATTGTTCCCCATGGGGTTTCATTTGAAAGTCCTACATGTCTAATTTTACCTTCACTAACCAGATCACTGAGAGTCTCCAATACCTGGTGAATATTATCCTGCCAATGATCTGTCAGATCATGTTTATATCCTCTTTTCCCAAAATAGTTGGTAGAACGCTCCGGCCAATGCAATTGATATAAATCTATATAGTCTGTTTGAAGTCGTTCCAGACTTCCTTCAACCGCTTCAATTAAGCTTTCCCTCCTAAAACCCGATGATCTTATAAACTTGGTGAAATCGGCTTTACCCGCTATCTTGGTACCTAGAATAATTTTGTCTCTACTTCCTGTTTTCTTAAACCAGCTGCCAATTATTTTCTCTGTATCAGCGTATCTGTCTGGATGAGCCGGAATAGGATAAAGCTCAGCAGTGTCAAAAAAATTTATTCCCTTATCAACTGCATAATCCATTTGCTGATGCCCTTCCTCCTCCGAATTCTGACGACCCCAGGTCATTGTACCCAAACAAATCTTACTAACTTCTAAATCGGTGTGAGGTAATTTTCTATATTTCATAAGCAAACACTATTCTTTTTTGACCAGACAAATTTAGCAATTCCCATGTTTACATTTCACTAAGAGGCCTCTAATTATTCATGTAATTCGATCAGAATTGGGCAATGATCGCTGTGTTTTGCTTCTGATAGTATAACAGAACGTTTTAGTCTATGTTCCAGGGAACGACTTACCATCCCATAATCCAGACGCCAACCTTTGTTATTATTACGAGCATTTGCCCTATAACTCCACCAGGTATAATGATGTGGTTCTTTGTTAAAAAATCGAAAGCTGTCTATAAACCCACTCTCAATAAAATTGCTTATCCATTCCCGTTCAACCGGTAAAAACCCTGATACATTTTTATTTCTCACCGGATCGTGGATGTCAATTGCCCGATGACAAATATTGTAATCCCCGCAAATAATAAGGTTAGGGTGTTTCGTTTTGATTTTATCTATATAGGTTTGCAGATCTGCCATATATTTCAACTTAAGATCCAATCTGGCCAGATTGGTTCCTGAAGGAAGATACATGCTCATAACAGATAGTCCGTCAAAATCTGCCCGAAGGTTCCTGCCTTCAAAATCCATATAATCTATTCCGGTTCCATATTCGACATGGTTGGGTTGCTTTTTAGACAAAATAGCAACTCCGCTATATCCTTTTTTTTGTGCACTAAACCAATGATTATGAAAGTATCCGTTCTTTTCAAAAACACTAATATCTAGCTGCTCTTTCATTGCTTTTATTTCCTGAAGACAAATCACATCGGGATCTACCTGTTTGAGCCATTCCAGAAATCCTTTGTTAAGGGCTGCCCTTATACCGTTTACATTGTATGAAACTATTTTCAAATCAATTTAGTTTAATGCCAAAAATAGTGAATGTTTAACCCAACTTGCAAAGTTCATTTTAATCTATAACTTCGAAAAATCTCATTAGCATATCTTTTATACTTATTTTAGACTTAATATTAATTAATGAAGCACTACATTTTATTTTTCATACTTTTTTCCATTTATTTCTATGGGTATTCACAGGAATTGGAAAAGGATTCTATTACTTACCTGAAGGAAGTTATTATTTATAATCCTAGTAAAGCCAATAAAACTCTTGGAATTACCCCATCCACGATTATTCGAGAAAAGGCTTTTCAAAATCACAGCCCAATAGATGTTGCTTCCTCAATTAATCAAATCTCCGGAGTTTATTTGCTTTCAGGCGCGTTAAACACTAACCGAATAACCATTAGAGGTGTTGGTGCGAGAACCCCATTTGGCACGGACAAATTGCGCTTATATTTCGAGGATATTCCGGTTACGAGCGGGAACGGTTTTTCAACAATTGAAGCTTTTGATCTTGAAAACCTTACTTCCATGGAGGTCATTAAAGGGCCCAAAGGAACCGCCTATGGTACAAATCTGGGAGGTGCTATACTTCTTAATACTAAAAAACAAATTAATAAAGGAACCTTTTTGGCCAATAACTTTACCATAGGTTCTTATGGACTTATAAAAGACAATTTAAGTATTATACATTCAACAGATAGTCTGGAGTTTAATTTGCGTTATAACCACTTAAATACTGAAGGCTATAGGGAGAACAGTAACTTTAACCGTGATGGCATACTTTTGACAACAGCCGTTAAACTTAGCTCCAAGAGTTCAATTTCCATTTTGGCAAATTATATTGACTACACAGCTCAAATACCAAGTTCATTGGGGATTACTGCTTTTATGGAAAACCCGAGACAAGCTGCTTTTACTTGGAAACAGGCTCAGGGTTTCGAAACTAACAAATATACACTGCTGGGACTCTCCTATAATTATAAAATAAGTAGCAAACTAGAAAATACTACAAGTCTGTTTTACTCCTATCTAGATCATTATGAAGCAAGGCCATTTAATATTTTAGACGAGTTTACCAACAGTTATGGTTTCAGAACCCAATTTATTGGTCATTTTGGAGTTCAGGATAGAAAAGCGTCTTACTTATTTGGTGGAGAGCTCTACAAAGATGAATACAATTGGAGAACTTATGAGAATTTATATGAGGATAACAATGGAAATGGAAGTCTGCAAGGAAATGAACTTAGCCGCAACAAGGAATACCGAAGGCAATTTAATGCATTTGCCTCTTTGACACTGCCGCTTGCTAAAAAATTCAATATGCAACTTGGTATAAACCTAAACAAAACGGTTTACGATTACCGAGATTTATTTAACTCGGGGGAAGCTAATAAGAATGCAAAACGAAATTTTGATCTTATTGCGATGCCCAGTTTAGATTTGGTCTATTCCATAGGGGGTGGGAGACAGATTTATGCAAATATTAGCAGGGGGTTTTCTAACCCTGGATTGGAAGAAACTTTAACTCCCGAAGGAATTATCAACCCGGAGATTACTCAGGAAAAGGGCGTGAATTATGAGCTTGGCACAAAGCTTTTTCTTGCTAGGAACAAACTATGGTTGAACCTGGCTTTATTCAGGATGAATATTAATGATTTGCTTGTTGCACAGCGCATTGGAGAAGATCAATTTGTTGGTAAGAATGCCGGAAGCACAAAACATCAGGGTGTTGAATTAGATATGAATTATACTTTCGATTTAAGCTCAAAATTACAAATCATACCCTTTGCAAGTTATACCTTAAGCGACCATAAATTTGTCGATTTTGTAGATGGAAACAATGATTATTCAGGAAATCCTTTAACTGGCGTCCCCAGAAACAGAGTAAATTTGGGATTGCGCTTTAACTATACAAAAGATTTTTATTGGAATACTACCTATCAATATGTAGATGGTATTCCTCTAACAGACGCCAACACCCTGTATAGCGAACCATTCAATATTCTAAACACAAGATTAGGTTACAAAAAAGAGATAGTTGAAAAATTATACGTTTCTGTAGATTTAGGTATAAATAATATTTTTAATGTAAACTATGCCCAATCCGTTTTAATCAATGCTGTAGGTTTTGGCGGAGCAGAACCTCGCTATTATTACCCGGGGAATGACAGAAATTTTTATGCAAGCCTGGGACTTAATTATCAACTATGAATTATATATTCGAATAAAGTCCTATTCCGTTTTTTTCAACCAGTGCCTTATCCCAACCTCATTGGCAATAGTGTCATTAACTGTGGCTATGGCTATTCTCTTTTGTTGCATAGTATCTCTATGGCGAATAGTGACTGTTTGGTCTTCCAGAGTTTGATGATCCACGGTAATGCAAAAAGGCGTCCCGGCAGCATCTTGCCTTCGGTATCTTCGCCCTACGGCATCTTTTTCATCATAGACTACATTGAAATCCCATTTGAGATCATCAATAATTTTATGAGCTATTTCTGGTAAACCATCCTTTTTCACAAGTGGCAGAACGGCGGCCTTTGTAGGTGCAAGTACGGCAGGTAATTTTAGAACTATCCGGGTTGTTCCATTTTCCAATTCTTCTTCCTTAAGTGAATTTGAAAAAACAGCCAGGAACATTCTATCAACTCCGATAGAAGTTTCTACAACATAAGGCACATAATTCTGGTTGAGTTCAGGGTCAAAATACTGTAATTTTTTACCTGAATATTTTTCGTGACTTGACAGATCAAAATCGGTTCTGGAATGAATCCCCTCGAGTTCTTTAAATCCAAATGGAAATTTAAATTCAATGTCTGATGCGGCATCTGCATAATGGGCCAATTTTTCATGATCATGAAAACGGTAATTCTCCTCGCCCATTCCCAGAGATAAATGCCATTTCATGCGTAACTCTTTCCACTTTTCATACCATTCTATCTGTGTTCCCGGTTTAATAAAGAATTGCATCTCCATTTGTTCAAATTCCCGCATCCTGAATATAAACTGCCTTGCAACAATTTCATTCCTGAATGCCTTTCCAATTTGTGCAATCCCAAATGGTATTTTCAGACGTCCGGATTTTTGAACATTAAGAAAATTTACGAATATACCCTGGGCTGTTTCAGGTCTTAAATAAAGATCAGTGGCACTTTCGGCAGAAGCTCCCAGTTTTGTGCCGAACATTAAATTAAATTGTTTGACATCGGTCCAGTTTTTAGAACCTGAAACGGGGCAAACTATTTCCAACTCTTCGATTAGATTTTTAACGTCCTCTAAATCTTCGGCTTCCAAAGATCTGCCTAAGCGTTTAAGTATACTTTGTGCTTTCTCCTGATAGCCCAAAACACGAGGATTAGTTGTAAGAAATTGGGTTTTGTCGAAGGACTCACCAAATCGTTTTGAAGCTTTTTGAACCTCCTTATCAATTTTTGCTTCTATCTTGGCAACATGGTCCTCAACTAATACATCTGCCCGATATCTCTTTTTGGAGTCTTTATTATCAATTAGTGGATCATTAAAAGCATCAACATGGCCGGATGCTTTCCAGGTCGTAGGGTGCATAAATATTGCGGCATCAATGCCAACAATATTTTCGTGCATCTGCACCATGGCCTTCCACCAGTATTCTTTAATATTTTTTTTAAGTTCTACCCCGTTCTGAGTATAGTCGTAAACCGCACTCAAGCCATCATATATTTCACTTGATTGCACCACATAGCCATATTCCTTAGCATGTGAAATTACCTTTCTAAAGATGTCTTCTTGATTTGCCATTCGGCAAAAATAGA
>Ga0316197_10001618_pt1 | contig 16026 bp, 11 predicted proteins | sample OudBiesiAoxic_MG_FD_204939 | JGI IMG/M metagenome (GOLD analysis project Ga0316197, IMG submission 204939) | Coastal sediment microbial communities from Oude Bieten Haven, Netherlands - site A oxic | ecosystem: Environmental > Aquatic > Marine > Coastal > Sediment | place: Netherlands... | reverse complement strand
AGGAACCGAGTCCGGTTCAAGGAGCTGTCCATGTAGCCGGCGGTGTAGACGACGATGAGGAGCCCGATGGCCGCTACGACCGTCGTCAGCAACAAAGTAAGCGGATCGATTCGGAAACCGATGATGACTTCGAGCGATGGGATCCACTCAATCGCCTCGAAACTCGGCGTTGTGCCGGCCGCGAACCCAACCACAACGGCAAGCTGGGCGATGAACGGGATGGCGGCAACAAATGGTGCGAACCGACCAAGGCGCGACTTGCCGATCGCCAGGACGGCGGCGATGAGGAAGTACAGCGCGATGCTTGTGGTCCAGATCATGAAGAGCCATTCTGGCATGAGGCCCCCGGGTTTCCCCGGGGGCCGTCTCAGAGATGAAAGTGCAGCTGGTGGTCAGTCGGATGCTGCAACGGTCGATTGCTTGATCGATGCCTTGCGCTCGATTCGTCCGAGCGCTTCGACCTTGTCATCGCTGGCCAGGTCTCTGTCGCTCACATATGGTTCGTAGCCATCCGGCGTCTGGATGACAAGGGGAAGGCTGGTCAGAGCGGCCTGTTGTTCGTCGACCCCGTCGGCCTCGAGCAGTTCGCTCGGTTCGGCAATCGAATACTCCAAGTCGACCACCCGATCCTGCTCGAGATCGGCATCCCACAGGTCGACATCAACCGGTCGCCCAAAGAGCAATTCACCATCGAGCTCGTCGAGCATCGAGTGCATACTCTGCGTTGTTTCCGGTCCCAGGGTGACCAGGACGTCGGTGACCCCGAAATGGCGCCTGGCGATCTTGGCGGCCAATAGGTTGACTTCGGCGTTAGCGGTGGCCGCCAGCAACGCCTTGGCTTCTGCGGCGTGTGCTTCGGCGAGCACATCCTCGTCGAGTCCACTTCCGTTGATTGCCGTGAGGCCGGCAGCTTGCGCCGCGGCGCAGTGGTCCGCGTTCGTATCGATCATGGTGACGGGTGCCGTCTCTGCGAGGGACACCGCCAGGCGGCGGGCGACCGGTCCGGCCCCTACGACGACGTAGGAGTCGCGATCTTCGCCCACCAATTCGCCGTGGCGATCCAGCCAGGCGATGGCACGGGTGAGAAGGATCGGCACCGTCGCCGTGGTGAAGATCGCCATGAAGACCAAGATGGAGAAGACGGTGGCGTCGATCAGGCCGGCGGCAAGGGCAATCTCGGCAACGATGATTTCCACTGCTCCACGACCGTTCATACCGGCCCCTACCGCGATCCCTTCCCGAAACCCGTAGCCGGTGGGGAGATAGAACAAGGCCGTGCCCACCACCTTCCCAACCGTGGCGAGAACGACGACACCTGCCAGCAGCAGTGGCGATTCGGTGAAGACGTCGAATGACACCTGGAAGCCGGCTGTGACGAAGAACACCGGAGCGAGGAGGCCCACCGAGACGCCGTTCATCCGGCGTTCCACGTCGGCCAGCAGACCGCGGGGAAGCAGGTCCTCCCGCACATAGAGGCCGGCAAGGAATGCGCCGAGAATGGCATGCAGGCCGGCGGCGTCGGCAGCTGCCGCAAACGCGAGGCCGATAAGGACCACGCCGAGGACGACCATCGACAGGTCGGGTTTGCTCCTGGCGAGCAGCCTGCCGGCCAGGGGGAACACACGAGTTCCGATGAGCCAGGTTCCGCCGAGGAAGAGAGCAGCCTTGACCACTGCTGCGGCGATTCCGCCGATAGCCAACGTTCCGGTTGCTGCCAGACCGAGGATGCCGGCAAAGATGATGAGGGCGGCAATGTCGGAGAACAGCGCTCCCGACATGAGGACGTGGGCGACCCGGGTGTTCAGGATGCCGAGGTCGACCAAGATCCGCGACTTCGTCGCTAGGGAGGTGACGCCCATGGCAACGCCTACAAACGTTGCTGCTATCGGGTCGCCGTCGACGAGCATCATCAGCCCGAAGCCGAGGGCAGCCGGGACGACGAAACCGCCGAGGGCTGCCAACGCTCCGGCCTTCGCCGAGTTGCCGAGGTCAGTCGGGTCGAGGTGGAGACCGATCGCGAGCATGAGGAGCACGACCCCGAGTTTCCCAATCACGGCGAGGGCATCGTCGGATTCGAGCAGCCCGAGCAGCGGCGGTCCGAGGACGATACCGGCGGCCAACTCTCCAAGGATGGCGGGATAGCCGAAGCGACGGGCAACCCAGCCTCCGGCCACCGCCGCCAACAGAACCAGCAGAAGGTTCAGTACGTCGAGACTCATCCGAGCCCTCCCTTGGTTGCGTATCTACGACGACGTTTGCACGACACATGGTGCATGTTAACGTAACGTACGTCAAGCAATTCGTGTAAGCGTTTGCGTATACGGGTTTTCGGAGCCCGCCCATGGGGCGGACCAAAAGGAGGGATCGTGAAGAGATTTGGAAATGTGCTGGTCGTTGCTTCGGATGAAGCGTCCACGTCTTCGCTGCTGGAGACCGCCGTCGACCTCGCTAGGCGAAACGGGGCATCCGTCACTCTGTTCGACGTGCTCGAGCCTCTATCCGAGCGGCGGCGGTTCCTGCGCACGAGTATCGGGGAGATCGATCTCGAATCACTCATAGCCGAGACGCGAGTCGGCGAACTGCAGGATTTGGCTTCCGGAACAACCGACTACCCCATCGAGGTCGAGATCGTGTTCGGGACGAAGTTCGTTGAAGTCATCAGGAGAGTCGTCGCGAGAGGACACGACCTCGTGATGGCCTCGCCGGAGGAGTCGAAGCGTCGTCTCGGGCTCGCGGGTGCTTCGAACACTATGCATCTCTTGCGCAAGTCGCCCGTCCCGGTATGGGTTGTTTCCGGCCCGCAGGACCAGAGTCCGGATGTGGCTGTGGCGCTCGGGCCGATTGAGCCAGATCACCAGCATGAGGCGCTCAATATCGCCCTCCTCGAACTTGCCTCGTCGCTTGCCGCGAGGCGGGGTGGCTCATTGCATGTGGTCCATGCATGGCGTCTCGAGGGGGAATCCTTGTTGCGCAGTAGCCGCGTTGGGACATCCGCCCTCGCAGTGGACGGATTGGTTGACGAGGCTCGCCACGAGGCCGCCGTCGGGCTCAAGTCCCTGCTCGATCAAGTCCCCACCATCGAGGTGCCGATCGTCGAGCACCTGGAGAAGGGTGAGGCCGGGGACGTGATCTCGCTGGTTGTGGAGCGATCTGGGCCCGGTGTTGTTGTGATGGGGACACTGGCGCGGGCCGGGCTCAAGGGCGTCATCATGGGCAATACCGCCGAGCGCGTCCTGGCAGGCATCGATACGTCGATCCTGGCAGTCAAGCCGCCCGGGTTCACTTCGCCGGTGATTCAGTAGTGGTCGCGGTAGGTTCGAGGAAGGGCTCCGTTGGCGGACGCGCATGACCCGGGGCTCTCACCCCGGGTCTTGCCCCTCGTAGCAAGTGCACGAGCTGCTCTGCGGTCAGCCATGCCTTCCGTGACGCCCCCTGCCGGCCTTGGAACCGGGAGCCCCCCAGCTCCCGGATCCCTGGCCCGCAACGTCCCCCTGCTTGCCCGAACCGAAGTTGTGTCTCTGACCCGCCGTATCTGCGGAGCGGCCTGTTTGACCGCTTGGAGTTACGGTACAACCACTCTCGGTGATGAACTAGACACAAAGGTCTCGGCGCGAAGGGACTAGTCACCTGCGGCCGCATCTGAACCCCCCGCTCGCCGTCCCGCGGTGCGCCGCGTGACGCGCCGGTGTCACCTCTGGTCCCGGGTAGCATTGACTCTTCCGAAAAGCGCAAGAGACAACCGCACGGGGCAAGAGATGAACGAAGGACGCGATGAAGCCAACGTACGACCCGACCGACATCGAGGCGCGCTGGTACTCCGTCTGGGAGGAAGCCGGGGCCTTTCGGCCTGAGGTCAATCCCGACGGGGAACCGTTCTCGATCGTCATTCCGCCACCGAACGTCACCGGCGTGCTCCACATGGGCCACGCTCTCGACCTTTCGATCCAAGACGTTCTCATCCGCCGCAAGCGGATGCAGGGCTACGCCGCGCTCTGGGTGCCGGGGACCGACCATGCCGGTATTGCGACCCAGAACGTCGTCGAGCGCGAACTCGCCGCAGAGGGTCTGACCCGCCACGATCTAGGCCGCGATGCATTTGTCGATCAGGTGTGGGCCTGGAAGGAGCGGTCCGGAGGTCGGATCGCCGAGCAGATCCGCACCCTTGGGTTTTCCACCGATTGGACGAGGGAGCGCTTCACCCTCGATGAAGGCCTCTCGAAGGCGGTCCGCCAGGTGTTCGTCACCCTCTACGACGAGGGCCTCATCTATCGGGGCAATCGGATCATCAACTGGTGCCCCCGCTGCCACACCGCCATCTCGGAGATCGAGGTGGAGTACGAGGATGAGCAAGGCGAGTTGGTCCACATCGAGTATCCGTTTGTTGATGGTCCCGGACCCAACGGGGAGAGGGGCATCACCGTCGCAACGACCCGGGCCGAGACGATGCTCGGAGACACCGCGGTGGCTGTGCACCCCGACGATGACCGCTACCGCGACGCCGTCGGCCGCATCGTCAAGCTGCCCCTGGTCGATCGTGAGATTCCGATCGTGGCCGATGAAGGCGTAGAGCTCGAGTTCGGCACCGGGGCCGTCAAGGTCACTCCTGCCCACGACCCGCTCGACTTCGAGATCGGTGAGCGTCACGGTCTCGAGCCGATTCAGGTCATCGATACCGACGCCAAGATCACCGCCGAAGGTGGCCGCTTCTTTGGCATGGACCGCTACGAGGCCCGTGAGGCGATCCGCAACGCCCTCGGCAAAGAGGGCTACCTCATCAAGATCGAGGATCACCACCATTCAGTGGGCCACTGCTCGCGTTGTGGCACGGTGGTTGAGCCGATGCTGTCGCTGCAATGGTTCGTCAACGTCAGGCCCCTGGTTGAGCCGGCCATCGCTGCCGTCGAGGACGGATCAACCCGCTTCATCCCCAAACGTTGGGAGAAGAACTACCTGCACTGGATGGAGAACCTGCGGGACTGGTGCATCAGCCGCCAGCTCTGGTGGGGCCACCGTATCCCGGCGTGGTATTGCGACGACTGTGGTCATGTCGCGGTTGCCGTTGACGATCCGGACGCGTGTCCCGAGTGTGATGGGCCGGTGCGGCCCGACGACGACGTGCTCGACACGTGGTTCTCCTCGGCGCTCTGGCCGTTTTCGACGCTTGGTTGGCCCGAGGAGACCGAGGACCTGGCGCGGTTCTACCCGACCAGTGTCTTGGTCACCGGGTTCGACATCATCTACTTCTGGGTTGCCCGGATGATGCAGATGGGCATCCACTTCATGGACGACGTGCCCTTCGACGACATCGTCATCCACGGCTTGGTGCGTTCGATGGACGGGCGCAAGATGTCGAAGTCGTCGGGCAACGCCCTTGATCCGCTCGAGCTGGTGGCCAAGTACGGCGCCGACTCGATCAGGCTTACGTTGATCCAATCGGCGGCGCCCGGCCACGACATCCCGCTCAACGAGGACTGGATCGATGCCTCGCGCCGGTTTGGTAACAAGCTGTGGAACGCGCTGAGGTTTGCGGTTGAACACATCGGCGTGAGCGACGTCCCCGTCACCGGCGGATATCCCAGCGACCCAGGACCCGAGGACGCCTGGGTGCTGTCCCGGCTCTACGACGTGGTCGCCGAGTACGACCGGCTGATGGATCTGTATCGCTTCTCCGACGCCACCAGCCTGCTGTACAACTTCGCGTGGTCCGAGGTCTTCGACTGGTACCTCGAGATGGCCAAGACACCACTCAAGGACGAGACACGGGCCGGGGTCACGAAACAGACGCTCGGCGTGGTGCTGCGGGATCTGCTCAAGCTGTTCCACCCCATTATCCCGTTCGTGACCGAAGAGCTGTGGTCGGAATTGGGCGACGGTTCGCTCCTGATCACGGCCGACTGGCCGACGCCACCGCCGGTCACGGCCCCTGAGGGAATGGGCGAACTCCAGGAGCTGATCGGCGGGGTGCGCCGTTTCCGGTCGGAGCATCAGCTAGGCCAACGCCAGGAGCTGCCGCTCTTGGTCGACACCGCAGGTCTTACCCCCGGAGCGTGGTGGGAGGAGCAACTCCAGATGCTCGGCGCCGTCGCGCCTCACGTGGGCGAGGTGCCGCAAGATGTCACCGGCCACACCCGCCTGACCGCAGGCGGCATGCAGGCGTTCATTCCGCTTGTTGGGGTGGTTGATGTCGAGGCGGAGCGACCGCGGCTCGAAAAGGCGATCAACGAGATCGAGGCACAGCTCGCCAAGACGCAAGGCAAGTTGGGGAACCCCAACTTTCGCGACCGAGCCCCGGCCGACGTGGTTGCGAAGGAAGAGGCCAAGGCCGCCGAATTCGAGGCCAAGCTGGACAAGCTCCGCACCGCCCTCGCCGAGCTCGGCTGACTCATCACAATGACACCATCAATCATCTCCGACTACGACGCAGCCGTCGGCTTTCTCGATGCCCGAATCGGCCAGGGGGTCAAACCCGGCCTAGAGCGCATCGTCGGAGCCTTGGACCTGATGACCGACCCTCAGGACAGCTTCCCGATCATCCACGTGGCTGGAACAAACGGCAAGAGCACGGTGGTGCGTATGGTGCGTGATCTGTTGCAGGCCCACGGACTGCGGGTCGGGACATTCGTATCGCCCCACCTGCACTCGGTCGAGGAGCGGTACTCGATCGATGGCCGCACCTTCGGTCCCGACGAATTCGTCGGCGCAGTGGCAGACGTCGCTCCATTCGTCGAGATCTATGAAGCACAGGTCGGCGAAACCGTCACCTACTTCGAGCTGACCGCGGCGATCGCCTTTCAGGCATTTGCGGCCTCAGGTGTCGATGTTGGCGTAGTCGAGGTCGGCCTCGGCGGCCGCTGGGACGCCACCAATGTCGTCACGGCCGACGTGTCCGTCATCACCGGCATCGCGATGGACCACATGTCCTACCTCGGCGATTCGATTGGGCAGATCGCGGGCGAGAAAGCGGCGATCCTCAAACAAGACGGCACTCTGGTCTCAGGTCCGCTGCCGCCGGCTGCGGAAGGCGCCATCACCGCGCAAGTGGCAAGCACCAATTCGAAGTGGCTGCGTTTTGGTGACGCCTTCAGCGTCGGCGACGACATGCTTGCGGTCGGCGGATGGTCGTTCACGGTGCACGGTCTGTACCGCGACTACGACGAGATCTTCCTGTCCATCCACGGCCGCCACCAGGTCGACCACTTCGCCACCGCGGTGGCGGTCTCTGAACAGTTCTTCGGCCGCGAACTCGACCCTGAGGCAGTGCGGGCAGCGGCGGCCACGATGACATCGCCCGGTCGAAGCGAAGTCCTGCAGCGCAATCCGCTGGTGGTGGCCGATGGTTCGCACAACGAGCAAGGCATCGATGGCCTTGCCGCCACGCTCCTCGACGAGTTCCCGGCGCAGGACTGGATGCTTGTGGTCGGGATGAAAGGGGAGCGGAACGTCGCCGACATCCTTTCGCCGCTCCAGGGTATGGTCGGCGAGGTGATCGCTACCGAAGCGACCGACCCATCCTCGATCCCCGCCGCCGACGTTGCCGCAGCCGCTCGCGTCGTCTTCGGCGACGAGGTGCCGGTGGAAGCGGTCACCCCCGTACTCCAAGCCATCACCGAGGCTCTAGATCGGGTAGACGACACCGGAGCCATCGTCATCGCCGGCTCGTTGTATGTCGTCGGCGAAGCTCGCGCCCGTTTCACTCGGACGGCATAGGTGATGGGGGTGCCGACTGGCCGTTGGTGTCTGTATGCGCCTACCATCTCGGACTTCGCACTCCACTTCTGAGGATTCTGGCTATGGCGATTGAAAACACGTTCTTGATGGTGAAGCCCGACGGCGTCGCCCGCGGCCTGATCGGGGAGGTTGTCTCCCGGTTCGAGCGCAAGGGACTCAAGCTCGAGCGAGCTCGGGTCTTGACGATCGACGAAGCGCTGGCAAGCCGGCACTACGCCGAGCATGTCGACAAGCCGTTCTTCGGCGAACTGGTCGCCTTCATCACGAGTGGGCCGGTATTCGCCATGGAGTGGTCAGGGGAGGCGGCGGTTTCCGTGGCGCGCACCGTCATGGGCCCGACCAATCCTGCCGAAGCGCCCCCGGGCAGCATCCGCGGTGACTTCGGCCTGATCATCACTGAGAACATCGTCCACGGCTCGGACTCGCCGGCGAGCGCGGAGCGCGAACTCGACATTTTCTTCGGCTAGACGTCTCTGGGAGCGGCCCGGGAATGACAAAACACAGCTTGGCTACAATGATCGCACGCATCAGGGTGGGTATTTCCGCATGCTGAACAGCATCTTCTCCGTCGCCGGCCGTGACATGGCCATCGACCTTGGAACCGCAAACACATTGGTCTTCGTCCGCGGCATGGGAATCGTGCTCAATGAACCGTCCGTGGTCGCCATCAACACGCGCGACAATCGGCCTCTCGAGGTCGGCATGGAAGCCAAGCGGATGATCGGCAGGACGCCCTCGTACATCCAGGCGATTCGGCCCCTGCGCAATGGCGTCATCGCCGACTTCGACATCACTGAGAAGATGTTGCGCTACTTCATCGACAAGGTGCACAACCGTCGCTTTGCGGCTCGGCCCCGCATCGTGATCTGCGTGCCGTCCGGCATCACCGCCGTTGAGCGTCGCGCCGTCGAGGAAGCCGCCTATCACGCCGGCGCCCGCCGCGCCTACACCATCGAGGAGCCGATGGCCGCCGCCATTGGGGTGGGTTTGCCGGTTCACGAGCCATCAGGCTCCATGGTCATCGACATGGGTGGCGGCACGACTGAGGTCGCCGTCATTTCTCTCGGTGGCATCGTCGTTTCGAAGAGCATCCGCATCGGCGGTGACGAACTCGACGAATCCGTCATCACCTGGGTGAAGAAGGAGTACAACCTCATGCTCGGCGAGCGAACTGCCGAGCAGGTCAAGATGGCGATCGGCTCCGCCTGGCCGTACGCCGAGGAGCCCGCCGCCGAGGTCCGGGGTCGTGACCTGATCACCGGCCTCCCCAAGACGGTGGTGCTCTCCAGCCCTGAGATGCGCGAAGCCATCGAGGAACCCGTCCAGCAGATCGTCGACGCGGTCAAGTTCACGCTCGACAAGACTCCGCCGGAACTTGCCGCCGACATCATGGAGCGCGGCATCGTGCTCACCGGCGGCGGGGCACTGTTGCGTGGGCTCGATGTGCGGCTCGCCAACGAGACCGGTATGCCGATCGTCACCGCGGACCGCCCGTTGCAGTCCGTCGTGCTCGGGTCAGGCGCCTGTCTGGAGGAGTTCGACGTGCTGCACGTTGTGTTGTCCTCCAGCGGCCGGACCTGAGCCGAGGCCGCGGGCTTCCCCGGCCGATGCAATCCTTCCGCCGCTTCGACCGCTCTACCACCCTCTTTGTTGGGTTGCTGGTGGTGTCATTCCTGCTGGCGACTTTTGACGTCCGCTCGCAGGGAGAAGGGGTCGGCAACGTCATGCGTGATGGCGCTCAGTCGCTGTTCTCGCCGCTCCAGGACTTTGCCGTCGCGGTCACCCGGCCTCTCGTCGGGTTTGTCGACGGCGTCTCGAACATCGCCGGTCTGCGCGATGAGAACGAGCGGCTGCAAGAGCGAGTCATCGAGCTGGAGGCTCTCGTCGGCGATGCGGAGCAACTCGAGCGCCGGGTCGAAGAACTCGAACGTTCCCTCGGTCTCGACCCGCCCGACGACCTCGCCGCAGTGTCGGCCCGCATCACTGCGCTCGGCAACAGCGCCTTTGACCAGGTGCGCTTCATCGACAAGGGCAGCGAAGCCGGCATCGTCAAGGGTCAGGCCGTCATCGACGAGAACGGCCTCGTCGGGCGGATCGATTTTGTGTCGAATGACTCTGCCCGGGTGCGGTTGATCACTGACCCCCAGTCCGGAGTCGGAGTCCGTGATGTCGCCACCAACGAGACCGGGTGGGTCGAGGGGCAAGGTTTGGACTTCCCGCAGCTGAAGATGTTCAACGCCGTTGAGGAGGTGACCGCGGGTGATCGGCTCTTCACCGCCGGAGGGCGCTATCCACCGGGGATCCTGGTCGGCACGGTGCGCAGTACGGCGGAGTCCGAGGCCGGCTTTGCCCTCATCACCGACGTGGTCCCGGCGATCGAGCTGAGCCGACTCGACTACGTGAAGGTCATCGTCGGGTGGTCGCCGCTCGATGCCGACGTTGACGACACCGGGACGGTGACCACCACCACGGAACCCCCGTCCGGCCCTGCTGAGGTGGAGGGGCAATGACAGGTCGCCAAATCGCCATCACCCTTGCCCTGGTGGTCGCCGCCGTCATCCTGCAGACGACGGTGTTTGGGGATGGGCGCATCCAACCGTTTGGTTCCGCTCCCAATATTGTGACCCTGGTGGTGATCGCCACAGTGCGCTACCTCGATCCCGAACCGGGCATCCTCATCGGATTCACCGCCGGCTTGTTGCTCGACTTGCTCGGCGGCTCGCCCCTCGGTCTGTGGGCGATGTCGCTGACCGTCGTTGCCTTTGTCACGTTGCGGGTCCGGCGGCGGGCGGACGAAGGCTGGCCCATCGTTGCGATCGGGATCTTCGGTTTGACCCTCCTGGGTCAAGTGTTATTCGCGGTCGGGGGTACGCTGTTCGGGCAACGCACGCTGAACAACCCTTCGGTGGTGCAAACCATGATTCTTCCCTCGCTGTACAACACACTGCTGGCGGCGCTCGTGCTGCCCGGCGTGACCAAGCTGATGGGAGTCGGGCCCGTCGTCAGGAACTGGGCAAAGTGACCAACATCGCAGACAGCAAGAACAAGCCGTGAGTGCCGGCTGGCGGCTCGGTGTCCTTGGCCTGATCTTCATCGGGCTGTTCAGCGTGCTCACGTTGCGTTTGTGGCAGATCCAGGTCACGGAAGCTGCAACCTACGAGGAGCAGGCGGTCAGCAACCGGATCGACGTGGCCAGCACTCCAGCCCCACGAGGCGAGATCCGCGATGTCAAGGGCCGATTACTGGCAGGCACCCGTCCCGCACTGGCGATCGTGGTCGACGGACAGCTCATTCCCAAAGACGAACAGGAGGAGCTGGTCAACAGCCTGGCTGCGTTCACTTCGCTCGCTCCTGGAGAAGTCGCGGCAATCATCGACGATGCCCGAGCCCGCGGTGACCGAATCACGCTGGTCCCCGAACTCACCGACGAGCAGGCCGTCTTCCTCATCGAACACTCCGAGGAGTTCCCCGGTGTTGCGGTCGAGCCGCAGCCGGTGAGGATCTATCCCGAGGGCGAACTGGCCTCACACGTCATCGGCTACATCGGTCGCCCCAACGATGAGGATCTCGAGCGGCCGGGGGTCAAGCACACCGACCTAATCGGCAAGATCGGGGTGGAGCGGGAATACGACGACTTGCTGCGGGGCACGCCGGGGCTCAAGAAGTACCAGGTCGACGCCAAGCGCAATGTGCTCGAAGAGCTCGCCGAGCAGTCCCCGGAACCGGGAGGGAGCCTCCAACTCACCATCGACCTCGACATCCAGCGGGTACTCGAAGAGTCGCTGGCTGAGGGCCTGGCCCTTTCCCGCGAGCAGTATGACGCCGATTGTGTTCCGGGTGAAGACGACCCTCAGTGTCCCGTGCGCGCCGTCGGCGTGGTGCTGGACGCCAAAGACGGCAGCGTGCTGGCCATGGCCTCCGTTCCGACCTACGACCCGAACATCTTCGTAGGGGGGCTCTCCCAAGAGGAGTTCGCCGCCTTTCCGGAGGGAGCTTTCACCAACTCTGCGGTGCAGGGCCAGTATGCCCCCGCCTCCACCTTCAAGGCCGTTACCTACATGACCTCGCTCGAGGAGAATGTCTATCCGCGCGAAGCGCGCTCCGCGGAGACTCGCATCCTCTGTGCCGGTCAGCTCGACGCTCCGTTCACCGACCGCAGCCAGCTCGTGTGGCGGAACTGGACCCGAGCAGATGACGGTGAGCAGAACATCCATGAGGCATTCATGCGGTCCTGCAACGTCTACTTCTGGGATGTGGCCCTCAACATCTGGGACACCTACAAGGACACCCCGCGCGAGAACATGCTCCAGGATTGGGCTCGAGACCTTGGCTTCGCAGCCGAGTCGGGCATCGACCTCCCCTTTGAGCGCGAGGGCATCATCCCCGACCGGGCGCTCTACGAGGACTGGGCGGAGAACTCACCGTTGCGGCTCGACCCGGCGCGCCTCGAGCTTGCCTCGCCGTGGCTGGGCGGAGACCTCCTGCTCGCCTCGGTCGGCCAGGGTTCGGTGGTGGTGACGCCGCTGCAGCTTGCCAACGCCTACGCCGCCATGCTCAACGGTGGAACGTTGTGGCAGCCACGGGTGGTCAACGAGGTCGTCGATTCCAACGGCCAGGTCATTTTCGAGAACCCACAGAAGATGATCCGAGAGCTCGACATCGATCGCACCACGGTGCTGGGATTGCGGGCCGACATGCAGCAGGTAGTCAACAACCCCAAAGGTACCGCAGCTGCCGCGTTCGCCGACTTTGGATTCCGAAAGGAGCAGGTCGGAGGCAAGACCGGCACCGCTGAAATCATCAAGGGAGAAGACGGTGTTTCAACGGCGCTGTTCGCCGGTGTGGCTCCGATCAGCAATCCCAAGTACATCGTGGTCGTCGTCGTGGAGCGGGGCGGCTCCGGAGGCAAGGTGGCCGCCCCGACCGCCAAGCCGATCCTCCAGTTCCTGATGAACGGCCCCGAAGGCGTTACCCCGATCATCCTCGGTGAGGACGCCGACTGATGTCACTCGCAGCCCGTCGCACCGAACCGATCTCGATTCTTCAGCGGGAGCGGACGCTGCGGCCGGACTTCTTCATGGTCATTCCCTACCTGGCGCTCACCGCCTTCGGCGTGCTGATGGTCTACAGCGCATCGGCGCCCGGGCTCCAAGCCCGTGGCCTCGACCCGGCAGCGGTCATGCGCCGCCACCTGGTCTTTGCCGTTGTCGGCGTTGCCGTGTTCATCTTCACGTCCATGATTGACATGCGACTGGTGCGGTCCGTCACGCCGGCGATCTACATCGGGAGCCTGGTGGCGCTGCTGTTGGTACTGACTCCCATCGGCACCTACGCCAACGGGGCCCGGCGGTGGGTCGACTTCGGGTTCTACGCATTCCAGCCGTCCGAGTTCGCCAAGATCGCGGTTGTCTTGGCCCTGGCCTTGCTGCTGAGCCGCGGCGGCGACCGTTTGCGGTGGGACTACGTCGGCCGTGCCCTCCTTATCGTGGCGCTGCCGGCGCTGCTGATCTTCGTGCAACCCGACCTCGGCACCATGCTCGTGTTCGGGTTCATTGCGCTCGCGATGTTGTTTGTGGCGGGGACGACATGGCGCCAGTTGGCGTTCCTGCTGATTGCCGGGGTGGTCGGTGCCGTGGGAATCTTCCAGGCCGGTGCTCTCAAGGAATTTCAGTTGCGCCGTCTGACGGCGTTTCTTGATCCGACCGAAGATCTGGCCGCAACGGCTCTCTACAACCAGACCCAGAGCGAGATTGCCATCGGGTCCGGCGGTTTCTTTGGCAAGGGGCTGTTCGGCGGGAGCCAGACCAATCTCAACTTTGTTCCCGAGCAGTCAACCGACTTCATCTTCACCGCGATCGGAGAGCAACTTGGCTTCATTGGCGCCGTGATCGTGCTTGGCCTGTTCGCCATGATCATCTGGCGTGTGCTGGTCGCCGCCGGCAACGCCCGCGACAAGTACTCCCAGCTGGTGGCTACCGGGGTTGGTGCCCTGCTGGCCTTCCATATCTTCGTCAACGTTGCCATGACGATGACCCTGATGCCGGTCACCGGCCTGCCCTTGCCGTACCTGAGTGCCGGCGGCTCCGCCTTCATCGCGATGAGCGTCGCCCTCGGTCTCGCCCACTCCGTGTGGATGCGTCGTAGCCCCGTGCCTGACTAGTTTCGATCAGGAACCTTTGGTTTCTGATCGAGGTTGTCGACGCCGGTCGAACCGGCGGAGCCGGGCCGACCGTTGCCGAGGGGGCCGGGAGACGACACAAACTCCCAGCTTGTGCAACCCCTTCTCGTTGATGCTGGCGGTGAATTCCCAACACGCGGGCCTCGTGGACCGCGGCCTCATGGGGAGAATTGCCCGGCGTCTCCACCACTCAGCATGAATCGCCGAGTCCTCGGTGGTGCCGGTTCCAGAGTGCTTGACGCGATCGAGCTCGTCTCGCCTGGTCGTCGTGATGCGCTACCTGTCGGCGCCTTGGCTGGCTTCCTTCCGGATGGGGGTCGCGCCGAGTCTCGGTCGTGGGCAGTCTTTGGTCCCTAGACGGCAGGGGTGGGCGGCCGATTGATCGTTGTGTCGGCGGTCTCTTGAACTTCGACCTGCTGAGTCGGATGATGGGAGTAGCGGCGCGCGACGTGACCCATACGTTGGTTGACCGGTTGGTTGGAGGAGGGGTGACATGAGTACGGGGGCATCGACACGGGGTGTTTCGAGTTGGCAGGCAGAGAAGCTGGTCGGGAGATTTGACCGATTGTTGAGGCGAGACGGCCGCTCCATGGCCGCCCGAGTTCGTCGAGCGCACCTGCGGTCAACCGCAAACGTAGGAAAGAACTGCGATGTCCTGATCCGATGAGCGAACGGAGAACGGGGGACTGTGATGCCGACACAAACAGTTGACAAGTTCACTCCCACGCATCATGCGCTGATGATGGGCTGGATCTCCAAGTCAGTTGTTGAGGTCGTTGGTGAGGAGGAAGGAGAGCGAGTCATCCGCAAGGCTGTGGTCAAGTACGGCAATCAGCGGGGAAGACGGATGGCGATGCGGGCCGAGGCGAACGGACACCCCCGGACTTTCACCAACTTCTTCCCCTATGCGGAGATCAAGCTCCGAATGGGGGATTTCAAGGGCGAGTTCCTGGAACGAAACCCTGATGTCAGAATGCGCACGTCGAGGTGTCCTTGGAGTGATGCCTGGGGAGAGAACGGCCTTATGCAGTACGGCCGGTTCTTCTGCATGGAGATCGACCAGGCCGTTGTCCAGGGGTTCAATGAGGACCTGGTTCTGGAAGTCAGCGGCACGCTGTCCAACGGGGCTGAGTACTGCGACATGACCTTCAAAGAGGCGAACTTCACCCCCACGAAGATGGCGGGCGTAGCTTGGAAGAAGGTTGTTAGGCCGGGACGAACGGCTGTGATGCCCTGGGAATACCACGTCGGACACCTCTACAAGACCCTAGCTGAGGTGATCACCGAAGAGCTGGGCGAACAAGCCAGCGACGTGATGGCAGCGGCCCTGGACGACTTCACCGGCAGGTACGGCGAGGCAGCGACTGAGACAGTGCTGTCCTACCAGGACACCGACTTCGACCGACTCCCCGACCCGGAACGCCACACCTAGGGACACGGAGGCACGCAATGAGGATGGAACTCCTCACCGACGGTGTGTATCAGCTCGGCGCCGGGATGGTGAACTCGTACATCATCGATGGCGACGAGGGCGTGACTCTGGTGGACACTTTGGTCCGCGGCAGAGAAGGCGCAATCGCCCAGAACCTGAAGGAGAAGGGCCGGTCACTCGCTGATGTCAGAGCGATCCTGCTCACCCATTCCCACATGGACCACACGGGAAGCGCTGCGGCGGTCAAGGAGGCGTCCAAGGCCAGGGTCTACGCATCCGAAGCGGACACCCCCGCGATTCGGGGAGCCGAGAAGCCACCTAATCCGCCTACCCATTGGTATTGGAGACCGATGTTCTGGCCAGCGGTCTTCTTCCCTGATCCACCTCCCGTCGAAGTGGACCACTTCGTCTCCGAAGACGCCACCGAGCTGCTTCCGGGAGATCTTCGTGCCATCGACACGCCCGGACACACGCCTGGCCATACCTCGTACCTCCTGGATCGAGAAGGCGGGCTCCTGCTCGTGGGGGACGCGGCGGTGGCCACCAAGGACGGCAGAGTGAAACGCATGGCGTTCAACCGGTCCACACCTGACGTTGACGGCAGTCTGCGCCATCTCGCCGAACTCGAGTTCGAGATCGCAGCCTTCTGCCACTCCAAACCAATCCACGCTCAGGCCTCAGCAGCCTT
>Ga0316197_10001617_pt1 | contig 16027 bp, 12 predicted proteins | sample OudBiesiAoxic_MG_FD_204939 | JGI IMG/M metagenome (GOLD analysis project Ga0316197, IMG submission 204939) | Coastal sediment microbial communities from Oude Bieten Haven, Netherlands - site A oxic | ecosystem: Environmental > Aquatic > Marine > Coastal > Sediment | place: Netherlands... | reverse complement strand
ACCCCGGCACCTCCCATTCGCCGATGAGAGTCGCACCGGCGGCGTTCGGCAGGGGGATCAGGTTGGCCAGCGGGTGTGGCTCATCCTTCGAGTCATACACCGCATCCCTGTCTGCCGACTCGGCCTGCTCGACCTGGCCCGCCGTAACGGTCCAGCCGAGAAGTCGGATCGGTGAGTGAAAAGCACGCAGAAGAGCCTCCGGATCGAGGCCCAGGGTGCCCTTCCACTCGCCGTTCCTCCAATCGAGCTCGACGTCCACGCCCTCGCTCCTGTCCAGGGCGCGACGAAGACTCTTGAACGAAAGGGGCATCAGCACGGTCTCCGGCTCCGCGGGAGTGAGCCACTCGATCTCCCTCTTCACCTCTTCTCCACCCGTCTGCGCCTTGAACTTCGTGCCCTCGAGAGGGGTCACGGCAAACGCCGTGACGCGCACACCAGCCACGCCGAACAACTCGCTGTCCTTCCAGCCAAGGACGGGCTCCGGGCCCGCTTTCGGGTCGGCGATCAGCGCTGGCGCCGGGCCCGTGCGCATGTTTCCGTAGGGCCTGGAGGCCTGCACGCGAAGCCCGTCCAGGGACTCCGCGGAAGATGGACCGATCGAAGCGGCTACGCCCAACGGACACTCTCCGGAAACCGCCTTCAGAAGAAGCGTGTTGTAGCCGTGGCCGATTCGGACCCTGGCCTGCCGGGCATCGGTCGCCGAGGCATCGGCGGAATCGTTGCCGGGTAGCCCGAGTGCCTTCAGAGAGCGCCCGTTCAGCCAGGCACCGACTACCGTGCAGTCCAATCCGCCCCAGGTGAGCGTGATCGTGCGGTCCCCGATGGACTTGATGTAGGCGTGCGCATAGACCACGACCGGATCCTCGGCGTCCCCACGATGGTCGTCGAGTTCCAGGGTGACCGAGGAGTCGCGGCGAACCAGCGTCCAATCCGCGCCGCCGACCGTGCGGCCCCTGTCGGGCAACACGGCCACCTCACCCGGTGCTCCGAGGTAGTCGGTCTCAAGCGGATCGCCTTCGACGTCTGCCGGAAACGGGTTCGAGACGAGCCACCGGTCCACGGAAACGGTTTCCTGTGCCAATGCCTGCGGGACGATCGCGCACGCGACCAGGGCTGTCGCTGCGATCGTCGACCATCTCGAACGGAATTGTAGCACTGCCACTCTCACACGATTCTCCGGTATCTGCCCGCACTCAGCTTGACCTGCCGAGGCGGAACACTCTAACCTCGTGACCTGATCGACGCACCCTTTTCCGGGGCCCGAAAGCGGTCGAGACATGCGCGAGATCATACGATTCACAGTGAACGGAGACCTCACCGAAACAGGGGTGCCCTCGCACTATACCCTGCTCGAGACGCTTCGGTACATCCTGGGACTGACCGGCAGCAAGCAGGGTTGTGATAAGGGTGACTGTGGCGCGTGCACAGTCCTGGTGGACGGAGAGGCGGTACTCTCCTGTCTCACCCCGGTCCAGGAGGCGGCGGGCTGTTCGGTGGTCACCGTGGAGGGACTCGCAGACGGCCCGCGTCCCAGTGCCTTGCAGGAGGCCTTCGATCTCACGGGCGCGGCCCAGTGCGGATTCTGTACGCCCGGCATTCTGTGCAGCGCCACGCAACTGCTGTCGGAGGTCTCCTCCCCGACGCGCGACGACATCGCGAACGCCCTGTCCGGAAACCTGTGCCGTTGCACCGGATACACCAAGATCTTCGAAGCCGTCGAGATGGCGGCAGAGGCGGTCCGATCGGGCCGCAGCCTCGCGGAAGGGAGACCAGTGAGATGAGGACCTTCTTCTCTTGCCTCCTCGTGACGGCATGGCTGGTTCCCGGACTTCCCGCCCAGGTAGTCGAGCACCCCCTGGACTCCGCTGAAGGCCTTCAATTGATCAACGTGAAGGCCGAGGTCGTGGAACTCGATGGCCTCGAGGGCTTGAGGGTACAGATCGGCCTGTGGCTTCACGAGTCGACGCTGGCCCACTTCAGAAACCTGCGTTTCGCGGCGGGCGGTTAGGGACCGAATGCACCCCGATGAATTGAACGCCCTGCAGCTGGCCGGCGCCGACAGCCCGGCCGAGCTCGAGGACCTGGGATCGGACGGTTTCCGGGTACTCGGTCGCCGCAACCGCAAACCCGAGGGCCTGCGGAAGGGCGCCGGCCGTGAGATCTACACGGACGACCTGGCTCTCCCGGGTATGCTGCACGCCAAGCTGCTTCGCAGTCCTCATCCGCATGCACGCATAGTGTCGCTCGACGCTCAACACGCGACACAAATGCCGGGTGTTTACGCGGTGATCACGGGGGCGGATCTTCCCACGCCGTACGGGATCATCCCGTGGACACGAGACGAGCACGCCCTGGCCCTGGACAAGGTGAGGTACATCGGAGATGCAGTGGCGTGCGTCGCGGCGGTGGACGAGGAGACCGCGAGCGCGGCGGTCGAGGCGATCGAAGTCGAGTACGAGGAACTTCCGTTCTATCTCGAGCCGGAAGAAGCCCTCTCGGACGGGGCCGCGGCAGTACCGATCCATGATTCGAAGCGCGAGGGCCGCAACGGCAACGTGACCAAGAAGGTCGAGCTGGAATTCGGCCCGGTTGACGACTTGATGAGGGAGTCCGAGGTGGTCGTGGAGGGCGATTACTTCTTCCATGGCACCACCCACGCGCCGATCGAACCGCACTGCGCGATTGGAAACGTGGACGCGGACGGTCTGCTGACGGTGTGGTCATCGACCCAGGTGCCCCACTACCTGCAGCGAGAGCTGGCGCGAGTGCTCGAACTGGACGTGGCGCGCATCCGGGTCGTGCAACCTGCGGTAGGCGGAGCCTTCGGCGGCAAATCCGAGCCGTTCGATCTGGAGTTTTGCGTCGCACTGCTGGCCCTGAAGACGGGCCGCCCCGTGAAACTGCTGTACACGCGGGAGGAACTGTTCTACTCACACCGCGGCCGCCACCCCATGAACATGTGGTACCGGGTCGGGGCCTCGCGGGACGGGAAGCTGAAGGCCGTGGACGCCCGGAGTCTGCTCGATGGCGGGGCGTACGCGTCTTTCGGCCTGGTGACGACCTACTACAGCGGTCAGTTGCTCACCGCGCCGTACGAGCTCGAGTCATACCGGTTCGATTCCACCCGTGTCTATACCAACAAGCCGCCCTGCGGGCCGAAACGGGGGCACGGTTCCGTGCAGCCGCGGTTCGCGTTCGAAGTGTCGTTGGACAAGGTGGCGGCCGAGCTGGAGATGGATCCGATCGAGCTCCGGCGGCGGAACTTCATGGGCACCGGACGGACGATAAACGAATTCCGAGTACAGTCGAACGGCTTTCTCGAATGCCTCGATGCCGTAGAGACGGCGAGCGAGTGGAGGAACAAGCACCGCAAGATGCCCTACGGCAGGGGCGTAGGGGTCGCCGGTTCGTGCTATATCTCGGGCACCAACTACCCCATCTATCCCAACGAGATGCCGCAGGCCGCGGTTCAGGTGCAGGTCGAGCGCTCCGGCCGGGTGAGCGTGCTGCACGGCGCGTCCGAAATCGGGCAGGGATCGGATGCCACCATGGCGGCGATCGCAGCCGAGGAACTGGGCGTTCCACTGGGCTACATCCGCGTGCTGTCGGCCGATACGGACCTCGTTCCCGTGGACCTGGGAGCGTACTCGTCGCGCGAAACGCTGATGGTCGGCAATGCCTGCGTCCACGCATGCCGCCAGGTGGGCGAGGTGGTGCGGGGGAGCGTAGGCCGGGCCCTGGAGATTCCGGCCGACCGGGTGCGGCTGGCCGGCGGGTGGGCGTTCGATTCCAGCGCTCCCACCGAAGAAGACCGCCGACTGCCGATCGCGGCCGCCTTTCAACTGGCGGAAGCGGAACACGGCACCCTGGGCGCCCTCGGGCACTACAACACGCCCAAGGAAGGTGTACACGGCGAGTACCGGGGCGGGACGATCGGCGCCTCGCCGGCGTACAGCTTCACGGCGCACGTGGCCGAAGTGGAAGTAGACTCGGAGACCGGTTTCGTGGACGTGAAGACGATCTGGGTGGCGCACGACTGCGGCCGCGCCCTGAACCCGATGCTGGTGGAAGGGCAGATGGAGGGCTCGGCCTACATGGGTTTCGCCGAGGCGATCATGGAGCAGCAGGTGATGAAGCGCGGCACGCCTGAAGGTGGTTTACACGACGCGCCATCGCTGCTGGACTACCGGATTCCGACGTCCCTCGACTGTCCCGAGTTCGTGGCGCTGATCGTTGAAGCGGCCGATCCAGAAGGCCCCTACGGGGCGAAGGAAGCTGGGGAAGGGCCCCTTCACCCGTCGCTTCCGGCGATCGCCAACGCGATCTGGGATGCGGTCGGCGTTCGCATGGACTCGCTTCCGTTCACCCCGGACCGGGTGTGGCGGGCGCTAAACACGCGGGAGGGCGGATGACCGAAGAGGGCAGGGTGGAAACCGCGACGCTGGCGGGCGGGTGCTTCTGGTGCCTGGACGGCGCGTATCGCGACCTTCGCGGCGTGATCGCCGTGGAATCCGGATATGCGGGCGGTCAGACGACCAATCCGACGTACGAACAGGTGTGTACGGGAACGACCGGGCACGCCGAGGTGGTGCGCATCACGTACGATCCGAACGAGACCACGTACCGCGACCTCCTCGAGGTGTTCTTCTCTATCCACGATCCGACCACGCTGAACCGGCAGGGCGCGGATGTGGGGACACAGTACCGGTCGGCGATCTTCTATCATGACGAGACGCAGCGCGAGGTGGCCGAGGCGATCGTGGCCGAATTGGCACGAGACGAAGTGTTCGAAGACCCGATCGTAACCGAGGTGAGCGCGCTGCAGGCCTACTATCCCGGCGAGGGCTACCACCAGGACTACTACCGGCAGAACCCCGGCCAGGGTTACTGCCAGGTCGTAGTCGCCCCCAAGCTCGCGAAGTTCAGGGCCAAGTACGCCTCCAGGTTGAAGGACCGATAGAGCCATGAAGCAGCCGATCTTCGTGATGGAACGATGGCAGTCGCACTACGAGAACAAGGTCGAATTCAACCTCGCCGAGAGCGGCGTACAGCCGATCACGCTTGCCGAACTTCAGGACATGGCCGGGGTCGACCCGCTCGACACGCTTCTCGGCTATGGGCACACGGACGGCAGTCCGACGCTTCGCGAGAGGATCGCGGCGATGTATCCGGGCGCCGGGGCGGCCAACGTCGTAACCACGGTGGGCAGCGCCGAAGCCAACTTCCTCGCCATGTGGCGCCTCGTTGAGCCGGGTGACAGGGCCGTCGTGGTCCGGCCGACGTACGAGCAGACGACCGGGCTGGCCAGTGGGCTCGGGGCGCACGTCGAGAGCGTGTGGCTCGAGGAGGAGCTTGGCTGGCAACCCGCCGCCGGGGCCGCAGCCGCTGCGATTCAGCCGGGCACGCGCGTCGTGGTGGTCACCAACCCGAACAACCCGACGGCGCAACCCCTGGGCGAGGCAGCGATCGCCGAAATCGTCGCCGCGGCCGAGCGAGTGGGTGCGTGGATTCTATCGGACGAGGTATACGCCGGTGGAGAGCTCTCGGGGGAGCCGACCCCGTCACTCTGGGGGCGCACGGAGCGCGTTCTGGTCAGCGCATCCCTCTCGAAGGCGTACGGCCTGCCCGGCCTGAGGCTCGGCTGGTTGTTGGCGCCGCCCGAGTTCCGGGAGGAGCTGTGGGCCCGGAAGGATTACACGACCATCGCGCCATCTCCTCTATGCGATCGCCTCGGGGCGGCGGCCCTGGAGCCAGCCGTTCGCGCCCGATTGCTGGAAAGGGGGCGGACGATTCTGCGTGAGAACCTGGACGTCCTCGAGACCTGGGCCGCTGCCCACGCCGGCGTACTGCGGTTCGCCAGGCCCCGTGCGGGGGCTGTCGTGTTCTTCCAATACGACCTTCCGATCGGCTCGACTGAACTGGCCGAGCGGCTCCTCGCCGAGCAGTCAGTCCTGATCGTACCCGGTGACCAGTTCGGAATCGATCACCACTTCCGGATCGGCTACGGCTACACGGATCCGCCGCTCGGGCCGGGCCTGGAGCGCGTGTCACGGATGATCGACCAGCTGACCGCGGTTCGGGCCGGCTGACGTGGAGAGCGTCCCGTGCTGAGACTTCCCTCGTACGAGTATCACCGTCCTGGAACGTTGGACCAGGCGCTCGCTCTGCTGGCCGAGCATTCCGGTGACGTGATGCCGATCGCCGGCGGTACAGATCTCATCCCGAACATGAAGCACAAACTGTTCACACCGGGTCACCTCGTGTCCCTGCGCGGCATCGATGAGATGCGCGGTATCCAGGAGGACGAAGCGGGATTCACGATCGGTGCGGCGACCTCGCTGGACCGGGTGGCGCGGAACGCCCGCGTGCTGGAAGTACTGCCGTCCCTCGCCCGGGCCTGCGCGCTCGTCTCGGGGCCGCAGCTACGGCGCATGGGCACGATCGGTGGCAACGTGTGCCTGGATACCCGCTGCACCTACTACAACCAGACGTTGTTCTGGCGGAAGGCGCTCGGGTACTGCCTCAAGAAGGATGGAACGGCCTGCCACGTGGTGAAGGGCGGGACCCGCTGCGTGGCCGCGCACTCGGCCGACACGGCGACTGCCCTCCTTCCGCTGGAGGCCGAACTCCGGATCGTCGGCCCCGAGGGCGAACGGACCCCGGAGATCGCCAGCTTCTTCACGTCGGACGGAGTATGGAACCGGCGTATGGAGCCGGGGGAACTGCTGGTCTCGATACGCGTGCCCCGGCCGGCACCCGGCACCCGGCACAGCTTCCAGAAACTTCGGGCCCGCGACTCGATCGATTTCCCGATGTTGAACCTCGCCGCGCGGGTGGACTTCGGAAGCGACGGGCTCATCACGGGCCTGCAGATGGTCGCCTCCGCCATGGGCAGCTATCCCCGGAAGCTGGGCAAGCTGGACGCGATTGCGGTAGGGAGCGCACTCACGGAACAGGTGGTGGACGAGCTGGCGGAGCAGGCGTTCCGTCAGTGCCACCCGCTCACCAACATGTCGGTGGACGCCGAGTGGAGGCGCGCCATGGTGCCGGTGCTGGTGCGCCGTGCCCTGTCCGAGATCGCTGACGCGGGTCACTGATCGACCGGGGAACTCCCGGAGTCGAGCGTCCCGGATGCACGAAGGGCCGGGATCGCTCCCGGCCCTCCGCATTGCACCCTTCTTGTGCTGCGCTGCTAGAGGTCGAACCCTCCGAACGGCTCGAACAGATCGTCGACCAGGTCAAACACGTCGTCGATCATGTTGAACAGGTCTACGAGGGCTGCCACCTCTTCGAGCGTCAACGGCTCGCCCGTCGCGCTCTCGAACACCGGGTCTCCCTCGGTGCCGCTGATGTAGACCACGTCCACACCGTTGTACTTGATCACGCCGGTGAGGCTGTTGTCGGCGTTCAGGTCCATCTCGAAGTCGACGAACTCGGTCCCGTTCTGGACCCTCAGCTCCACGCTCGCGGCTTCGATCGGATTCTCGCCTGAGAAGTCGAACTCGCCGTGCATCTCGACGGTGACGCTGACGTTCTCGCCCGCCAGAGACAGCGAGTAGACGAGATCCATCTCGATCGTCGAGGTCGAGCTGAGCAGGGTGGCCCCCTGCGACAGCACGAAGTCGAGCCTGTCCACGCCATCCGAGATGAAGCCCTCGGCGGCAACCGTCACGCTGACGTCGTCGCCACCCAGCGGCACGAGGGCGAGCTCGATGAAGTAGTCGATCAGCGTTTCGCTGCCACTCACGGCTTCAAGGCCGATGCGCGTTGTCGACGCGGTACCCTCGTCCGTCAGGTCGAGGTGACCGGTCTCCACAAGGGGTTCGGTCGGCTGATGCGTGAGAGGGTCGATGGAATACAGGACGAACCGCAGGCCGTTGGTCGGCGCGCCCGCGCGCTCGGTCGGCACGTAGTGGCCCTCGCCAAAATTCCACTCGAACGTGGTGCCGAGGAGCTCTGGCGGGAACACGGGCTCGGCCGCGCTACCTGACAGGGCATAGTTCCTGACGTACTGCGCCGAAAACGGAGCCGCCGCCCGATCCAGCTCACGCGGCATGACCCAGGAAGCGCCCATCTGCATCCCGAGGCCCTCGGACACGAGCCCGAGGCTGACCATCAGGTCACTGTCGTCATCCAGCCGGTTCTGCAGGTCCTGCACCGCTTGCTCGGTCGCCACCGGGTCAAAGTCCAGCGGATTGACCGGGTCCGTACCGTTGTCGTCACACGCGCCCGCAGCCAGGGCGAGCACCGCGACCAGCGGCATCCATCTGAGATTCCGAAACATGAGACAACCTCCATTACGTCCGTGTATCCTGATCGCGCAGTCGCGCGCGCCCACCGCCATCGTCCCGTGCTCGGCCAATTGCCGGCCGGTCTAGACGGCGGGATGCACTCATCCGGCGCCCTTCTGAGCAAGCCACGTGCCCGAAGCGCGTTGTAACCGTAATTACCTTGTACGACGGGCCTTTCCTGTGGTTCCTCGGTTTATGTGACTACCCGGAAGCCGGTCATTTCTTGCAGGATTCAACCGGAAAGCGGCAATTGGCCCCGTTTGCTCCTTGACTGGTGGGGGTACGGATGGGAACATCCCCGCCCGAGGGCGAACCCTTGTATCGAGTGAGATAGATGGAAGACATGAGCAGGCGACGGATCGGCATCCTCGTGGGCGGAGGTCCGGCTCCCGGAATCAACAGCGCGATCAGTGCCGCGGCGATGAAGGCCATAGACGATGGGTGCGACGTGATCGGCATCCTGGATGGTTGGGAACACCTGATCGCGGGTCGAACGGACATGGTTCGCCAGCTGCACGTTGCCGACGTGTCGCGGATCCACACGGAAGGTGGGTCCATCCTGCGTACGTCGAGGGCCAATCCCACCAAGACGCGCGACAGCCTCGAACGCACCGTCAAGGCGCTCCGCGAACTGAGTCTGTCTGGTCTCGTGACCATTGGCGGTGATGACACGGCGTTTGCCGCCCGCGAGGTGGCCGAGGCGGCGGACGGTACGATCCGCGTGGCGCACGTGCCCAAGACGATCGACAACGACCTGCCCCTGCCTGCCGACATGCCGACGTTCGGCTACGAGACGGCTCGCTGGGTGGGCAGTGACCTGTGCCTCAACCTGATGGAGGACTCACGCACCACGAACCGGTGGTTCTTCGTCGTCGTGATGGGGCGGAAAGCCGGGCACCTGGCCCTGGGAATCGGGCGTGCCGCGGGCGCCACGTGCACCATCATCGGGGAAGAGTTTCCAGGCGATCGGATCACGTTCGACGACGTGTGCACGATCCTCGAGGGAGCGATCCTGAAGCGTCGGGCCCTGGGGAGAAGGGATGGCCTCGCGATCATCGCCGAGGGAATCGGCGAGAAGATGGATCCCGAAGAACTCGCCGCTCTGCCTGGCGTGCACGTGGAGTACGACGCGTACGACCACATCCGGTTGGCCGAGATCCCTATGGAGACGATCCTCAAGCGAGCGGTGCAGAAGCGTTTCGCGGACAGGGGAGACAACGTCACGATCACGGACCTGAGGCTCGGGTACGAACTTCGCTGCGCAAAGCCCATCACGTTCGACATCGATTACACGCGCACGCTGGGGTTCGGTGCCGCCCGCTTCCTGCTTTCCGAGCCCAAGGACGATGCGCTGCGGGTAGGCGGAATGGTGAGCCTGGGACGGGGCGGTCACGTGCGGGTGCTTCCGTTCGACGAATTCCGCGATCCGGAAACAGGTCGCACCCGAGTTCGCACGGTGGACACAGATTCGGAGGCCTACGAGGTGGCCCGGCAGTATATGCTCCGCCTGGAACCGGCCGACCTGAGGGACCCGGACATGCTCGAGCGACTGGCCCGACAGGCCCGAACGGACACCTCCACCTTCCGAGCCAAGTTCGGTCCCGCCGTCGGTCTGGAGGAATGACGGCGGGCGATATCCGGGCCGTCCTCTTCGACCTGGATGGAACTCTGATCGACAGCGAGCGCCTGATTCTCGCGTCCTACCGGCACACCATGCAGGAACACCTGGGACACGTGCCTCCCGAGGAAACGTGGAAGGCCACCATCGGTCAGCCCCTGGTGGTGCAGATGAAGATGTTCTCGGAGCGGGAAGACCAGGCCGCAGCGATGATCCAGACTTACGTGGATCACAACCTCGCGAATCACGACGACTACGTGCGGCCGTTTCCGGGAGTACGGTCGGTGCTGGAGGCGCTGCGGGGTTCCGGCCGGACGCTCGGGATCGTGACGAGCAAGAAACGACGGGCCACAAGCATGGGCCTGGCACGCTGCGACCTTCCCGCGGAGTGGTTCGAGGCCGTCGTCACCGCCGATGACGTGGAGCGTTACAAGCCCGAGCCCGAGCCGGTGTTGAAGGCCCTGGAACTGACCGGTGTCACCGCGTCCGCGGCCATGTTCGTGGGGGACAGCACGCACGACATGCGATCGGGTCGGGCGGCGGACGTGTTCACCGCCGCCGCCCTCTGGGGCCCGTACTCGCGCGCCCAGCTCGAACCGACTGAGCCGGACCTGTGGCTGGAAGAGCCGGGCGACCTGCTGCCCGCGCTCAGGCTCAGGGTCTGATCGCGACTCCTCAATCAAGAGACGCCCTTCTCTTCGAGAGTTGAGCGGATGGCGATGGCCTGACGTCTTCTGGACATCTGAGCGCCACCGAGACTCTCTCCGAGAAGGGCCCCTTGCCTGCATAAAGCGCCTTAGAACGCCCCTCCAACGCTGGGGGCCGGTTCGGGCCACGCTCCAATGGGGGGCTAGTGCTGGAGCGGGACCAGGCTCGCACGGCGGCGAGCGGGATGGCTTGCGGGCGTCGTTCGAAACAGTAGACTGAATGTAGGCGTATCCCTCGCCTCATACGGCCCCACAGCAAGCAGGATCGGACGCCGTTCCCCCAAGACGTACCGGTCGCGTGTATCATCGCGACCTTTCCTACCCGGAAGGCCGCACAGCGCACAGGAGGTATCTCATGCGCTGGCGTATCCCGCTCGTCGTAGTACTCGCACTGTTCGTGGCTGTAAGCTGCGATCAGCAACCCGTTGCGCCGCCGACCGATCAGGTCGCAGAGATTCCCGCGTTCAACTTCATGAACGGGCCTGAGAATCCGGGTGAGTCCCCCGTATACCGGTTCAGGGACTACGGGTATGGCTCACTCTTCGATTACGACCGGGGCCTCAGAGTCAGGCTGTACGACACTTTCGCCTATGCCGCTGCCGGTTGTGTGGGTACGACTGGCATCCCAATCTGGGACTATCAGGACGTGGATGGGGATCGCGTGAGATCGATCAGCCAGGTGCGAGACGTTCCGATTGTTGTGTATCCGTTTCCCAACACTCCAGGGAAGCCCTTCTGTGACTTCCTGGCAGAAGACTGGCTCTACAAAGGCACCGGCTACGCCCACATCAACGACAACAACGTCTTCTGGTGGATGGGCACCGGTGGCAACAACAGCTTCAGCGTGCGGGTAAACGGCACCGTGGAGGACCCTGCGGGGGGCCTGCACCAGCTCAACGCAATAAACAAATACGTCGTGAAAGGAATGTGCTGCTTCCCTGACATTCCTCTCGCGGAAGAGGACTACGAGTATAAGAGTGTGATCGAGACCATCAAGATTCACTGAAAGGGATTGAGTCGATCGTCCGTCGCTGTGCGAGCGCCCGGGAGTCTTGCCAAGGCTCGAAAGCCTGCGGCGGCACGCCGGGCGCTTCGCTAGGCTGGCCTGGCCGGCGGCGGAACGAGGACGTTTCCGGTATATTGATGAGACCCCTCCGTCAAGCGGCTCCATCACAGTATCGCGCCGGAACCCCCTCCTGGTAGATGCGCTTCTTCGCACAGGAGGTATCGCATGCGCTGGCGTACCGCACTCGTCGTAGGACTCGCAGTCGTCGTGGCTGTTGGCTGCAACCAGCAACCGGTTGAGCCGCAGTCTGACCAGGTCGCGGAGGTTGCCACTCTCAACTTCATGAACGGTCCGGAGCAGCCGGGCAACTCCGGTGTCGAGCGTTGGCATGGTTGGCGACACTGGACCAGCACGACGGATCCCGTGCGAGGCCTCTGGGCGTCGCACTACCAGGCGGACGACAGGGACGTCTGCCTGACTCTACCAATCCGAGCCGCTTGGGACGTTCAGCTCGTAGAAAAGGGGAACGGGGGCGCCACCGCGAACGCTCAACTTCGCGACGCGCCTCTCTTGATCTATGACCGGGGAGACGCCATCACCGCCTGCGTGGGCGCAGCCGATCGCGAAGCGTGCTGCGAGTTCATGGCGACACAGTACCTCTACAAAGGCACGCACGACGCCACAGCGAACGACAACAGCTACTGGGACACCGAAGACCAGAAGCAGAACGTCTGGCAGTTCAAGGCCCACGGCGTCGTCTACGATGGCGATGGCAACAAGTACCGGTATCGCGAACACCAGCAGGCCTTCTATGACTTCGATGCTTCCCAGACGATCTGGACGCTCGAGGACATCGTCGTTCGCTAGAAGACTGCAGACGCGTCAGCGCCCGGTTCACTCAGGTCGCACGGCTTCGCCAGCTACCGTGTGCGTGTGTGGCTTACTTCTGCGAGTTTGTGGCGCGATTATGCGGGTATGTGAGGGAGGCCTTCCCCGGCTGTTGTGAAGCCGGGGGGCTACGCCTCAACATCCCAAGGTTGGACCGAACCCGGCTCCCTCAGTCGGCGGCAGGCCTCAGGGCCACCGCCATCACGTCATCCAGCGTTTCGGCGTAGATGAACTCGAGCGACTCCGTCACGCTGTCCGGCAGCTCGCTCACGTCGCCCTCGTTGTCCTTCGGCAGAACGATCCGCTGGATCCCGGCGCGCAGGGCTCCGAGCACCTTCTCCTTCACGCCGCCGATGGCCATCACCCTTCCCGTCAGGGTGAGCTCCCCGGTCATCGCCAGGTCGGCGGCCACCGGCCTTCCGCTCAGGGCGCTGATCATCGCCATGGCCATGGCGACCCCGGCGGACGGTCCTTCCTTGGGCACCGCACCGGCCGGAACGTGGATGTGGATTTGCTGGTCTTTCAGCATCTGTTCGCCGATTCCCAGCGCCTCGGCGTGGCTGCGCGCGTACGTCAGCGCGGCCTGCGCGCTCTCTTTCATGACATCGCCGAGTTGTCCGGTAAGAACGAGGCCGTCCTTGCCCTCCATCACCGAACACTCGATTCGCATGATGTCGCCGCCCACCGGGGTGTAGTACATGCCGGTCGAGACGCCAACCGTATCCACGGCCAGCTTCTTCTCGGGGTGAACCTTGGGCTGCCCGAGAAGGTCGGGCAGATCGTCCACGTCCACTCTGACCGACTCGGTCTCGCCGCTGGCGATCCTCCTGGCGCTCTTCCGAGCGATCGATCCCAGCTCACGCTCCAGGTTTCGAACGCCGGCTTCGCGCGTATAGCTCGACACTACGACCTCGAGCGCATCGGCCGTGAGCTCCAATTGATTCTCTTCGAGGCCGTTCTGGTCCAACTGCCGCGGCAGCAGATAGCGCCGCGCGATCTCGAGCTTCTCCTGCGCGGTATACCCAACGAACTCGATCGCCTCCATCCGGTCTTTCAGGGGACCGGGGATCTGGTGCGGGAAATTCGCCGTGGCGATGAACATCACGTCGGACAGGTCGAACGGGATGCCGAGATAGTGATCCACGAAGGCGTCGTTCTGCGCCGGGTCCATGACTTCCATGAGCGCGGCCGACGGATCTCCCTGGAACGAGACGCCCAGCTTATCCACCTCGTCGAGCAGGAATACGGGGTTCTTGCTGCCGGCCCGCTTCAAGCCCTCGATGATGCGACCCGGAAGAGCTCCGACGTACGTGCGCCGGTGACCCCTGATATCCGCTTCATCGCGCGCCCCGCCGAGGGAGACGCGCACGTATTTGCGGCCCATTGCGTCAGCGATCGACTTGGCGATGGACGTCTTGCCCGTGCCTGGAGGTCCGACGAACAGGACTGTCTGCCCGGTCCGGTCGTCCGTTTGTCCGAGGCTCTTGCCCCCGGATTCGACGTCTGACTCCGCTTCCGCCTCGGCGTCCACGTCCGAAGCGTCCTCATCGGCGCTCTCGTCACTCTCGGCGCTCTCGTCCTCGTGAGCGTGATTGCGACGTTCCTGCAGGCTGCGGACGGCCAGGAAGTCGAGAACCCGGTCCTTCACGTCCGACAGGCCGTAGTGATCCCGCTCCAGGATTTCCTCGGCCCGCTTCAGGTCGAGGCGGTCTTCTGTGTGTTTGCTCCACGGAAGGTCGGCCACCGTCTCGAGGAAGGTGCGGATGACCTGCGACTCCGCTGCTTCCCGCGGGATCCGCTCCAGCCGACGGAGCTCCCGCTCGACCTCGGTGCGCGCTTCTTCCGGGAGATCGAGTGCCTCGAGCCGCTCGCGCAGCTCCTGGATCTCCTCCTGGTCCCCGTCGTCTCCGAGCTCACTTCTGATGGCCTTCATCTGCTCGCGCAGGAATACCTCGCGCTGACGTTCGCCGAGTTCTTCCTGGACCTTGCTCCGGATCTGGGCCTGCGCCTCGAGCACCCCGATCTGGCGCTGGAGGTGGAGGAGCAGCTTTCGCAGGCGATCTTCCACCGAGAGGGTCTCCAGGAGATCCTGCTTCTCGGGCACCTCGAGTTCGGTATAGAACGCCACCAGGTCGGCGAGTTCGCCGCCGTTGGTGACGCTGCCCAGCAGATGGTCCACGATTTCCTTGGGTACTCCGCGAAGCCGACTCAGCTGGCCCGCGCGCTCGCGCACCTCCTTGTGCAGGGCCGTGTACGCGGAGTCCTCGTCGTCCAGCGGTGGCATGTCCTGCATGCGTTGCACGACGGCCTCGAGAAACTCGCCCCGCTCGGTGTACTCGAGCACCGCGCCCCGCCCCGTGCCCTGCACCACGAGCTGGATGCCACCGGGAACCCGTTGCATCTGCGCGATGCGGCAGATGGTGCCGATCTGGTAAAGTCCTTCCGGCGTCGGCTCCTCCGTTTCAGCGTCCAGTTGAGACACGGCGATCAGACGCTTGGAGCCCTGCAGGGCGTGCTCGATCGCCGCCAGCGTCTTTTCGCGACCGGCGGCGATCGGAGCTGCGACGGATGGAAACACGACCGTGCCGCGCAGTGGCAGCACGGGGAGCCGGGCTCGCTCTTCCAGCGACTCCTCCGCGTCGTCTTCAAGCTCGTCTCCCTCTTCCCACGCGATGTGGACGTCCTCCATTCCCGTGGGAGTATCTTCTGATTCTGCTTGGAACAGGGAAAAGGATGCTGTATTCTTCTGATCGTGCATGATATGCGATCTCGTTCCCGTGTGGTGTGGTCGAACTCGATCTCGTTCGCCTCGGGGGCGGCGGATGATCGGCCCTCATCGTATTCTATCGTGTCAGCCGCTTGTTGTGCAGGAACCGGGCCCGTTTCCAGTGCCCGAAACGGTCCTGTATGCGCCCTTCTGGCATGGAATGAGTGAACGGCATGAGCCAGTTCCGCCAACGAGGCAGTGAGCGCGGCCCTGTGGAGAGCACCGGGCGCCTGCTACGGGGAATCCTCGGCGCTGCCGTTCTCGGTTTCGTTGCCTGCTACCCCGGACCGGTCGATCCGGTCGGCCTCCCATCGACGCCACCGCCCTTCGTGCGGTTGCCATACATCCAACAGGTCACGGACAGCGGTGCCTCGGTTCTCTGGATGAGCCAGCCCGGTTCCGCGGACACCGCCTGGTACCGGATTCCGGAGAGCGACTCCGCCTGGACTCGAACAGCCGTAGCCGAGCACCGCTACGGAGCCAGGCGGGCTGACTTCGCTTCGCTGCCGGCCGCGAGTACCGTGGAATACGTGGTCTCCGCCGGTGGGACCCGGGCGGGCCCGAGCCTGTTCCGAACGGCGCCCCCCGCTGGAACCGCGGATGAAGATGTTCGCGTGCTCCTATTCGGCGACTCCGGGTGGGGCGGGCCCCAGCAGATCGATCTGGCCCGCCAGATGAAGCGGGACGACTGGGACCTGTCCATACACGTGGGAGACATCGCGTACAACGACGGGTCCGAGGAGGAGTTCA
>Ga0316197_10001616_pt1 | contig 16029 bp, 16 predicted proteins | sample OudBiesiAoxic_MG_FD_204939 | JGI IMG/M metagenome (GOLD analysis project Ga0316197, IMG submission 204939) | Coastal sediment microbial communities from Oude Bieten Haven, Netherlands - site A oxic | ecosystem: Environmental > Aquatic > Marine > Coastal > Sediment | place: Netherlands... | reverse complement strand
CCGATAACGGTATGTCTATAGCCGTCAGAACGACCTCCCCGGCAACAACAAAGAAAATAAGTATTAACGCTGCAGCAAGGGTCGCATTAATAGCTATTTTTCTTTTGATCTTCTCCTGATATTGGCTAGTTACGGCTATAAACACCGGTATCGTTCCAATGGGGTCGATAACAGCAAAGAAAAATATGAATGTTGAGATATAGTCGACCATTCTTATGTTTATCACCTAAAGCACAGGTATACCACGCATTTATATATCAGCATACTTGTTAAATAAAATTTTAGTACGCACCTTGTGAGTACGTCAGCTCATAGCTATGGAATAAACCTTATAATACTAAGCCAAATTGATCTTCTACATCGGCCATTCGGTAGGGTTATTCTCCAGGATAGCATTCTCGTATAGGCATTCTCTGCTTGCCTCCATGCGCCACAATTTATTCTACATCAGGAACGGAAATTCCAATATGCGAGAATTTACCTGGATAAGTATTCATAATATTCCTTATGTTGAAAGTTAACAACGTAGCTAAGAAAGGCATCTGGTAGGAGCATGATCTTTTCCTGATCGAACTTGAGCATCTTGCTAGCTATGTTCATCAATGAGCTTAATTCTCACTATACAACCAGGCTTCTGCTTGCTCTTTTTGGTCTATATTAAACGCTCTAATTTCCAGGCCAGGGAACAATACCCCCTCAAATTCACTAATCTTTTTTAGCCAGTTTTTGTCAGTCAAAACAGCTGCGCGATTAAATTTTTTTATCAGGCCAAGCATTGAAGGAAGGCGAGAGAACTCAATTGCGATTGCGCCAAGCGTTGGTATTTGAAAGTCAATTATAACGTATAGCATTTTTCCATTTTCAATGTTTTTCGATTTACTCACGAGATCATCTAATGCTAATTTCATTGATTCTTCATCTAGCTTGCCACTCATTTCTATGTCTAAACGATTTATTCCACTTTCTATTACTTTAAACATTAATACTCCTACTCATAAGAATTTTGGACAGCTAAATATATCCATTAGCAACACCGCATTTTATATCTGCTTTGTCTACTAGTTATGTGCTTTCTCATACACCCAACATTAGAAGATGTTTTCTACTATGATAAGTAAGTGACAATAAAATACAGTGTTTAACTTCATCAATTGGTAAGACATCACTTCCATTGAACACTATGGCCCTGTTGCCTTCGAACTTGAACTCATTTCCATATCGCTCTTTAAATGTATCAACCAAACTGGTTTTACAATCAAAATATAAGACATATTGGTCTGGTTTTGATTCTTTCCAGCCTATTCTGATTGTACTACCACCTTTTGTGACATAGCTTGGCTCTCCCCATTTCAACGTTTCTTCTAATGTGATTATGCCTTCTGTTTCTGATGCAGTATCAAGAACTAGTTGACGAAGGAGCATTAATTTTTGACGCATACGCTTAGGATACATATTGAATACTTCTGCAACTTCAGGATTTTCAATTTCATCCATGTTATTCAGTTACCTTTTACACATAACGACCAAGCTGTGCCGCGCAGACGAAGCACAGCGTAGTTTGCATCTGAAAGGGCATCTTGTTATGTAAAGACTGGTACACCATGCAGGAATGCGCCAATTAAAAAGAATAAAGTAAGCCCCACAGATGCCTTGTGTTTTAACTTGTAAAATAGCACTTGTTGCACAGCCCTAATATCCATAAACATCAATAAACATGCTATTAACACTAACAATGTATTGCCTGGCTGAGTATTAAGCAATTCATCAGTATGCAAAAATGATATATAAGCAAAAATATAAAAGTAATGCTTATATTTAAAACCTGCATTGTTGCCCTGTTTGTATCATTGAGTAACATTAGTGATTCTGGCCAGTTAAATACGCGCCAAAACAATAGATGAAATATGATCAGTATAACTGTGTAGAAGCCACCTGAAATTATGACTATTTTATTCATATATTTTTCATTTTAATAACGGCAATACTCACTTGCCAGTCTTGAACGAATCCAAAGCCTGATCAAATGAAGTGCATTGTTAGCACTATTTTTACTACACTAACAGGGTATACCCTAAGCCCACTAAAGCGCATGCACCGATAACGCTAACAATTCCTAAGTTATACCTGAATAGTGCCACACACGCTGCGATACCAATCAAGGCGGAAAACCATTCAAATGTTGCATCGAACCCTTGTGGCCAAAGAACATGGTAGGCGAAAAACACGGCCAGATTGATAATTACACCAACCACCGCAGCAGTGATGCCCGTTAAAGGGGCAGTAAACTTGACTTCATGTCGCGTGGCTTCAACCGCTGGCCCGCCCACCAGGATAAACAGAAAAGAAGGTAAAAATGTAAAAAATGTGGCTATTCCTGCTCCTGCAGCACCGGCCAACGGCAACATCTCTGGCCCAAACAGTTCTTTGGTCCAGCCGCCAACATAACCCACGAAGGCGACAACCATGATGAGCGGGCCAGGAGTGGTTTCACCTAATGCAAGCCCATCGATCATTTGAGTGCCAGTCAACCAGCCATATTGTTCTACACCACCCTGATATACATAGGGCAATACTGCATAAGCCCCACCAAATGTAACAAGTGCAGCTTTGGTAAAGAACCAGCCCATCTTGGTAAGCGTGCCTTCCCATCCGTATGTCAGATAAAGCATTCCCAGGACACCACACCAGAGGAGAAATCCAATTAGTGCAATTACAATGACCCGGCTCCATTTGAATCGGGTATGTGGAAGAACAGGTGTGTCGTCATCAATAAGCGCTGAACCATATTCTTCCTTAGATTCTGCATGGTGTCCGCCAACCTTGAATTTATCCGGCGCAAAATGTGAACCTGTATAGCCGATCATACCGGCCATCAATACGATCAGGGGAAAAGGCATGTCAAAGGCAAAAATAGCTATAAACGAGAGCACCGCCATAGCGCGAAGTACGTTGTTTTTCAGAGCCCTGGAGCCAATCCGGTATGCAGCAAAAATAACAATTGCAGTTACAGCGGGTTTTATGCCGTATAAAATTCCTTCGATTACTGGCACATCACCATATGCCAGGTAAATCCATGTTATAGCCATCAGAATGAACAATGATGGAAGAACAAATAGAACACCAGCAGCAATGCCACCCCATATACCGTGCATTAACCAACCAATATAGGTTGCCAATTGTTGTGCTTCAGGCCCCGGCAGAACCATTGTGTAATTTAGAGCGTGCAAAAAACGATGTTCAGAAATCCATCTCCGCTTCTCCACTAGCTCCTGATGCATCATGCTTATTTGACCCGCGGGTCCACCAAAACTAATAAAGCCCAATTTCATCCAATATAAGAATGCCTCCCAGTATGGTACTGGTTCAGGTCGGACTGTTTTATCCTGTATGGCTGTTGACATTAATACTTGATCCTGAGGTATGTTCCTTTTATTGAGGCTAGCGCCCCGTATCAGTGGCAAACCGCGAGCGTGGCGACTGGGTTGCCCGTCTGTATGTGCTTGTTATGTGTTTGCTAGTACATAGGGTTTCCATTTTTAGATTCACCTGGAACCTCCTGCATCGAATCCCAATGCTCAACAATTTTCCCATTATCGTCAAAACGGAAGAAATCCATTGTTACGTATTGTTCATTACCTGGCCATGTCTGGTGAGTATGTAGTGCTACCAAATCGCCCTCAGCAACTACACGTACAAATTCAATGCTTTTAGTAGGGTAGTCCCTGGCCATTTCGCTGAAGTAATCGATGAAGGCCTGCTTACCATCCGCGACCAGTGGGTTGTGCTGTATATACTCTGCACCGACGTAATCTTCAACAGCCCCGGATGGATCTCCCAGGTAAGCTTTACGATAGAATGCAATTGCGTTTTTCTTGTTTACTTCCAGGTCGCGGCTCATTCGTCTCCTCCGATATTAAGATATTCGACAGTACTCGATTAACACATAACGACGCAATGAAAGACGAGCCTTAGCGAGCCCAGCACACGCTCTTGGAGACAACTTTTAATTGCCTTGTTGTACTTTTTTACGATGAGGGCTTCCTTTAACCTCAATTGTTTTCTTGTAATTTTTTTCACTCATAGAGATTCCCTTCAACTTGAGCATAACACCTGGCAAAAGCTGCAGTAAAAAGTGTCGGTCTTTTGCTGTCCTTCTTGATGCGCTTGTTAGCCACTTATAATTCGTGCTCTTTAACGATGAATGCCGAAGACTTTGAGTGATCGATAAAGTTTCTCTCATCCTCTAGCAATGCTGCGCCTAATTGCTGTCCCTCTGGTGAACTCATTCCATCCATAAGTGCTTCTTCAGACTCGAACCAAACTTCTGCAACACCATCATATTCAGGAACCATTCCCCTGGAAGTCCTCAGTCCTTCATTCAACGGTGTGTCCAATGTATGTGACTGGATATATTTTTTTGCTCCCATCGCGTCAGCATTGCTCATAAAGAATGGGCCATGTTTATTCATCCAATATTCTTTGAATTCTTCGCGAGTCATGTCAGGGTGCCGTGTTATACACATAACAAATTTAATCATTATTAGAGTCTCCTGGTTATATTCGATAGACGTTTGTAAATTAGAAATGTTTTAGAATTTTCCATTGTTGTTTTTCCATTCGCTAAGAGGAGGGATAGTCTCAGTTGTATCCCAATGCTCTACAATACTTCCTGATTCCATGCGGTAAAGATCAAAAAAGGAAGAATGATTATTATTGTAAGAGCCCTCGCAGACAGAAAGAACAAAATTACCCTCCGCCAAGATTCGATGACATTTATTGTATGTGATACTAATGCTTTCGCTAGACGAGGAACTGGATAGTGATGAGTGCAAGCCCAATAGATCATCAGAAAAATGTGGATTATGTTCCGTATAATAATTTTTATTAATACAGTGTTCTAAAAGATCGAGATGGTTGTCTATCAATACATCATTGACAAAAGCTTCTATGATTTTGCGGTTATTTTCAGTTTCTTTAAGATCTGTGATCTTTGACGATCCATCAACCATTGTGTGGCCAGAGGGGTTAGGGACTTTTCTCAGTTGGATGTTATCCCAATGTTCAATAGCGTAATCACCCTCGAAGCGGAAGATTTCGAAGCCAATATTAGAATGTTCGAAATCATACTCTGTGTGGGCAAATACATAGTCTCCGTCTGAAAAGATACGCACGATGTTAACTCTTGGTGAACTTTTGGCTAACTGTTTAAATAGTTCTGCCAATCCTATACCTCCCTCTTTAGTTTGAGGGTTGTGTTGAATGTATTTGTCTTGATTGATGACAGCCACAGATTCTTCTGCGCCGGTTTCGATTCCTTTGAGTAATGCGCAGATTTGTTCTTTTCTTTTAGACGTCATAGATGTTCTCAGAATTTCTTGTATGGCTAAGATTTAAGGTCAGTGGTGCGTTTTCGTCTCCGTCTGGGGCGCCATGTTAGGCGGCATTTCTTATTCATTGATGTAATAACCATGACACCCGTTCATATGAAACCAGGTAATGGACAATTACGATAACCCCAAATAACCAACCTAATGTTGAATGTCGCAATGCAAATAATGCCCATACTACAAACGAAAAAAAAGCCAGTTCGATTACAAACCGCACTAGACCTGGCACAATAACAGGGGCATTTCCTGACCTGCTTGGATCATTTGGCACTGCGAATATTCCCCAAATAGCAGCAGCAATTATTGGTACTGCCAGAGCCAACACAAATTTCAGTGCGCCATCTCCTCTGGCCCAGCCCCACACTCCTAGCGTGACTAGACCTGACATCTCCAGCAAAAAGCGTACCGCTAAATTAATCGTGTTCCCTTCCAAGGATATTAACGTTTAAGATGCCTAAGGTTTAAAGTAAGCTACCCACAACACAGAGTGAAGCGATGTGTTTTGGGTCAGGTTGACTGCTTGTTATACGTCTTTTTTTTGTCCTCGCAATACAACAAATGAACCCTCTCCATAGCCCTGCTTTACCTCTGGCTTATAATTTTCATGCGTATCACCAGGTAATAATGCCTGGGTACACTCAATGTTACTGAATCCTGCTTTTTCTATTTTTTTCTGTATTTCCATAACTGAATGAAAATTAGCATTTTTATAGAACTTACTTTTATTCTTCTTGTCTTCGTATTTCTTTCCTAGCTTACTCTCTTTGTCTATTAAACCAACAATTATGACTCCCTCTGCTTTAAGTACCCTATACACTTCTTTAAAAGCTAATTCAGGCTCATCAAGAAAACATACAGTTGTCACAAGAACTGCATATTCGTATGTACCATCTTCAACTGGAAGCGACTCTGCTGTACCAGCTACAGTATTTGCTCCACGGCTAAGTGCTAAGCTGCGCATAGCTTCGGAAGGTTCAACACCTAAAGATATTCCCAATGGTTGGGTAAATCGCCCTGTACCTGCTCCTATTTCTATCCCATCCCCTTCTTTAGGTAGATACTCTCTTATAGCTTTTAACTCCAGCGCATACTCTACTTCGTGATTTTCAAACCACTTATCGTATTCAAGAGCAAAATTGTCAAAGACTTCTAATTCAACCATATACTTTCAGTGACCTATACCGCCGCGCTCACCGGCAAATTAGGAGCGAAGCGTATATTTTATCCGCGTGCAGCGCTTTGTTATGCCTGCCTAATTAAATACTAGCTTTCTGCTACACATATCCATTGAGTGAAGATCACATCATCTTCCTGAATATTTTTCTCTTTTACTACTTTAAAACCTGCTTCTATTAGACCAGCAATAAATTCTTTTTTGGCATCATTTCCATTTGGCAATCCGCCATCTTTTACGACTACAAATCGCCCATTATATTTTAGAACTCTGCGAACCTCTACCAGGCCTTTAGGCTGATCTTGCCAGTGATCATAAGAATCAAAGGCAAGAACAACATCAACAGAGGCATCTTCAATGGGTAGAATTTCAGCGCTTCCTTGATGGTAAAAGACTCGATTAGCCGCCAAATGCCCGGCTGTTTTTTCTTGTGCCATCTCGATCATACGAAGGACCGGATCAATGCCGATCAGAGACACTTTGGTAACTTGATCAGAAGCATGTCTCAACGCACATCCCGTACCACAGCCGATATCGACGATAGTAAAATCGGACTCTAACTTCAATGCTTCTACGCCGATCCTGTTGGTGGCGTATTCACCATATTTCTCTGCGTACCATTCAGCTGTTTTAGTATCCCACTTGCTCACTCATTTCCTCCTTAATGCATAATGCTAGCAACACGGGCGCAGTGTCAGCTGCGTCCAGCGACTGAAATGAGCGGCTTGATTGCACTAGTTAGGTATCCCCCATCCCTGCAGTACCGAAACATGGGATAGTCTCGCTAATATGCTTTCTAATTTGACTTCCTAACCTGGCCAATCAGTGGGTTAGTGACAGGTGTGCCGATACCGTAAATAACCACCATTCCTGTTCCCCCGCCTCGGGTAGAGGTGCGGCGGTCGGGGTTATCGTCAACCAATGCTGGTATGACATCCCAATTGTTTGCCATCCAAACATTGCCAGCGTCGTCAATCATCGTATCGGTTGATTCCTGTAGAATGCCAGAGCGGTAATAGTGGATCATTTCACCTGTTTTCTTTCCATCAGGACAGAGCTTTTCATTCGTGCCACACATGTGAACAAAGCCAGTACCCAGGAAGTTACCTATGAACACCGTATCGTTACCATCGATGCTGACTCCCCAGGCGGCATAAATCTCACCCTCAAGCGCTTGCTTTTGGAGAACCTTACCATCTGGTGAAATAAGCGTAACGTTGCCAGTTTTAGTGATGCCCTGCTGTTCATTTTTGAGAACTTTTTCGATGTTGATTTTGAACTCTTCGATGATACTGGCCCCTTTGGGCACTTTTGCGAGCGGGTATCCCATCGAAAAATTGTTGCCAACCCAAACATAGCCTGCTGAGTCAATAGCGAGCCCGCGCGGTGCCATGCCGCCTAGCTCGATCTGCTGCGCCTGGTCAGGCTGGTCAGCAGAAAAGCGCGTTGCCGTGACAAAACCGTTGTTAGTTACCCAGACAACATTCTGGTTGTCGACGGCGACTGCAAACGGTCGTTTCAGCCCTGGCACTTTAACGATTTCACCTTTGGAGTGATCACCCTTCGGAAACCGGATGAGCTGGTTTAGTTGATTGTCGCAGACCCAGACATCACCATCAGGCCCTGTCGCAAGTCCCTGCAATGCTCCGTTTTTTCCATTAACTATAGCAGGCCCAAGCGCACTACCATCAAGATCAAAAACACCGACGACACCATTAAAACTACTGACCCAGACTTTATCGGCCGACACCGTTGTACCCCAGCCAATTCCATCAAGACCCTGGCTGTTATAGCCCACGATATCAGGTGACAGAACCTTGCCACTCGGCGCCATTCGAACAACCCCGCCACCGATCGCCGTGGCCAGTCCCGACTGCGAGCCTGGCATCCAGTTCTGGCCGCTCCACAGCTGCCCGCGATTATCAAACATCAGGCGGCCCGGAGAATAGATGCCGCCTCCGGAAAAGCGGACCATGAGGGCGAAGTCGTCTGGAACGTAACTGAGGTAGGGCAAAAAGTTGGTGGCGCGACGTTCCTTACCCTCTGGATAAGGAAATGCCGTGGTGAATAATGCAAATATTTCGTTGGAATTAAGATAGGGTTGCACGGCAATATTTCGCAATGCCATTAGTGTATTGTTGCCATTGGTTGTATTAAGAAACTTTTCACAGTTTCCAGCATCCTTTTGCGCGCCACACAACGACATAAGTGCCGCAAGAGTATTCATTCGAGCAACGGTTTCGGAAAACGTGAGGTTGTTACCGTTCAGTACTGTCGCACCGAATGTGCCCGTCGATATGTCAGCAAGGTTTTGCACATGCTGCGAGCCGATTAAAAGACCGTTAGCAGAACCCGAGATGCTCTGTTCGTCAGTAAATTGGCTAGCAAGCGGCCAGAGAGACCCTATAGTTGAGATTTCATTGACGGTGATGGCGCGACTTTGATCAGCACCTAATACAGCCAAGCCCGCATAGCGGGGCACCTCAGAGCCATCAATTTCACCTCCCTTTGAAGTGAAATAATAGAAGCCCGAGTCGGGCGTAGGCAAAGCATCAAATAGTGATTGGCCAGCCACCGTCGTACGGCTCTTTGCAATCATCTTCGGCTTCGCTCCCGGCCGTGCTTGCCACAGCATCACCTGAGAATTGGATATGGGTTTGCCCGCTGACAAGACCGTCACGGTATATTTCTGATCTGATGACCACCCTGTTGACGATGCTAGTAACATAAAAAATAGAAATATGATTTTTTTCATTTCACGCTTCTTTTAATTCAGAGGAATTGTTCATTGGTGTTATCTCGCATTTAAAATTGAAACCTAACGTTTGAAGTAACTTACCAAAAACACAGAGCGAAGTGTCGTTTTTGAGTCAAGTAGAATAATTTTTTATAAATATATATAACCACGAACTTCGCAAATGAAAGCCTGCATTTACTTCTTAGGTCAACTAATCTATCAAAGGATAAATATATTGAGCCAACTACCGGCTGATATGTCTACTCTTGATATATTATCGATAAAATACTTTGATGGAATTTTAATAATTTAAATTCTTTTTTTGATAATCTAGTGCTCCACAGAACATTATGTATATATTTATGTAAATCGCCCTCGTCAAATTTAAACCACCAATAATTAAGCTATCGATCATCATCTTTTCTTTCCCACATCCTACAATTTGTAATTTTGTAATTACTCGGAGCTATAGAATTCTCTTTCAGAAATCGTCTTGAGTTAGCTCTAGGTATTTTCTGCAGCATTATTATTTCCTCATTTATAACGCCATAATCAGTCGCGTGTTTTTTGCGTCGGCTGGCGTTACTCTGCCTGCCACCGCCTGCGAATTTTATCCCGGTTCAGCTGCAACCACTGCAGCGCGATGATCGGCATCGCCGAGTCGATACGCCCCCGCTCAAGCAGGTCGAATGCGGCATCGCTTTTCATGACCAGTACGCGTATGTCTTCACCCTCTTCATCCAGCCCGCAGATGCCGCCAAGTCCAGTGGTGTCGGTGCGCGCGAGATACAGATCAATCTCTTCGTTGCTGCCACCGGGGCTCGAATAATAATGGAATAGATGAAGCAGATTGCTAATAGTGCACCCAGCTTCTTCCATCGCTTCGCGATGGATCAGGGCGTCAACCGGCTCACCTGGCTCGCGCAGACCTGCAATGATTTCAATCAGCCAGGGCCCCGACAGATCATCGCAGGCACCGATGCGAAACTGTTCAATCAGTACCACTTCATCACGCAACGGGTCGTAGGGAAGGACTGCCGCTGCCTGCCCTCTATCGAGCAGTTCACGTACCAGCGGTTTACTTTCCCCGCCATCAAATAAATCATGCTTTAAATCAAAGCGATTCAGCGTGAAGAAACCTCTGTAAAGTAACTTCTTGTCAAGAAAAGACCATTTCATAGGCAGGCAGTCTGAGACGTAATCTCCGAAAAATTAGTCTTGTTATATTGCTTTATCACGACGTTACAGTAAACAGGAGTTTTGATAAGCTTGCACTGCGCAATCCCACCTCAATGACTATTACTTGCAGGCGCTTCAACCATGCTTGAATATATATTTTTTCACGATCAGCCACGTCAAAAAATCATCAGCTACCTGGTCAATCATGATATCCCCTACAATAAACAGAACGATACCATGGGAATGATTATCGCCGTACCGGAAGATATGGGTGATGACATTGAGGATGATATTGAAGCTTACTACGATAAATTAATGGAAGATGCTGAAGAACTACTCATTGAAGACGGTGAAGTTGCGGAAAAAGATGTTGCAGCGATTACTATTTCGCTGCAGAGTGGTGAAACCATTTATGCTTCTGTTGATCCAAAAGTGTTAAATCGCATGCTAAGTGTCATTACAACGCAGGAACTGAATGACCTCGTCAACAGCATCGTCAGCAGTGTAGAAAATCCTGACGATCGGCCATTTTGCAGTCGATGATGTTTCTTCTTGGAACTACTTCTTATAGAAAGCTGGAAAAATCAGCAGATTGACATCAATTTGCATGCAAACAGACAATTAAAATAATTTATATATCAAGATCAACGTGACAATCATCACAGGGCGTTTCTTCAAGCACGAACCGCTCGTGCTCCTGCTCAAGAAATTCTTGCGGTAACGTATGGGCAATCCCTTTGTGGCAATCAATACACGTCTTGTCGCCAGTTACACACTTCTGGTGGCGTTCACTAGCGCCATCACTTTGTGCTGATAATTCCATAGCATCAACATTGTGGCAACTCCGGCACTCCCTGGAATCTGTCGCTTTCATCGTCTCCCAGACGCGACTGGCCATCTGCATACGGAGCTGCTCAAACTTCTCCGGTGTATTTATGACTCCCCGCATCGTGTCTAACACTTCTTTGGTAGATTTAATCTTTCGCACCATCTTGTGTATCCAGGGATCAGGAACATGGCAGTCAGAACACGAAGCCTGCACACCACTCCTGTTCCTGTAATGCGCAGTATGAATATATTCATCATAGATATTTTGCTTCATTGAATGGCAGGAATTGCAGAATTCTGTCGTGCTGGTTACTTTCATCGCTGTGTTGAAACCGCCAAGGAAAATAACGCCCATCAACATAAAGAACAAAGCGCCGGCAATGGTAGTGCCTAAAAATAACTTACGGGAAAAAAAGGAGGATTTCTTCTTCGGATCGGACATACACTGCTCTCCTAAGAAATTAACGATAAGGTAATACACCTGTCGTCAATCTCAGTATAAAAATATAGAGCTGCAGATTCCTTGATTTAGGTCATATTTTTGTTCGGTATTAGCATGTCAGGAGTTGGTGTTTTTGTCGCTTGCTAGTCTCTATGTTTGTCAATATACGGATTGCGATTTCCCTGCAGTTGTTCAACACGTTCATTTCTTCTGTGCTCGGCCTGATCAGGGGGATATTTTCCATCCCACGCCAGGTAAAGCGACTCCTGCTTTTTCTTCAGATATAGATCATATTCATCACTCATATATAACATCGCACGGGCGATGCGTCCGCGTGCCTCAGGTGAAGGCTCAGCCGTTCGCGCTCGCTCATCAAACTCAAAATCACAGCTGCCGAATGAGCGCTGCTCTCCGCGAATGACCGTAAACGGGTAATTGCTGCGTGCTTTGTTGACATCAGTACGCGAAGGATAAAGGTTATGCAGATCGGCTTCGATCAAGCTGAATTTCTTACTATTCGACCGGCACTGGTGACGTTTCCCGCAGCGCAAACTGTACGCTATCCATGAAGCGGGGAATACGTGCTCGATATTAATGCCCCTGTTATAACCGGAACCAAATTGCTGCTCGCAATAGAGTGTTTTTCCACCATCATTATAAAGCTTTCTCCAGAATACCTTGCGTGCAGCTTCATAGTCCTGAATACGCTGCCCCTTTATACTGTGGGCTGTACTGTAATAAGATGCACCTGAAGGCGTTTTTGAAGATGAAGAGTGAGTAACTGTAATGTCACTGGGTGCTTCTGAGCAGCTGGCTATTGCCGGAAGTAGCAACAAAGCTGTAACAAGTATCGGTAACGATGATATTTTCAAGGTAATCTCAGTGATCTGTGTCGGATTTTATAGTTCGCTACTTTTAACATAAAATAGGCCCCATCAAAACCGCAGCTAACAACTGCTCCTCACACTGGAAGGCTCATGTCCCACTCTATACCCTCTATCGGCTTTATCAGTCTCGGCTGCCCCAAGGCACTGGTTGATTCTGAACAGATTATCACCCGCCTACGTGCCGAAGGCTATGCCATCCAGCCTGACTACAAAAGCTCGGATGTCGTTGTTATCAATACCTGTGCATTTATAGATGATGCAGTTGAAGAATCAATGCAGGCGATTTCCGAGGCCTTAAACGAAAATGGCAAAGTCATTGTTACAGGATGCCTCGGGGCAAAACAGGGGGTTGTTGAAAAGGCCTTTCCCGATCTGCTTGCAGTCACCGGCCCACATGCTGCCGATGAGGTTATGACAGCGATTCACCAGCATCTGCCACCGGATACTGACCCGAAACTGAGCCTGATTCCCCCCGGTGGCATTAAACTTACTCCACGACATTATGCCTACCTGAAAATCTCGGAAGGCTGCAATCACCGCTGTACTTTTTGCATCATCCCTTCACTGCGTGGTGACCTGGTCAGTCGCCCGGTAGCTGAGGTGATGGATGAAGCAGAAGGGCTGATCAGTGCAGGGGTGCGCGAACTGCTGGTGGTTTCCCAGGATACCAGTGCCTATGGCCTGGATACCCGTTACCGTAATGATTTCTGGCACGGCAAACCGCTGAAAACCCGTTTTCTCGAATTATCTGCTGCACTCGGTGAGCTGGGTGCCTGGGTAAGGCTGCACTATGTCTATCCCTATCCGCATGTCGACGACGTCATTCCCCTGATGGCTGACGGAACCATTCTACCCTACCTTGATGTGCCTCTGCAGCACGCGAATTACGATATCCTGAAGGCAATGAAACGACCAGCAAATGCTGAGAATGTGTTACGCCGCATAGAAAAGTGGCGTGATATCTGCCCGGACATTACATTACGCAGCACCTTCATTGTCGGCTTCCCGGGTGAAACTGAACAACAGTTCGAAGAACTATTGGGATTTCTCGATACAGCGCGGCTTGACCGCGTTGGCGCCTTTGCCTATTCGCCCGTTGACGGCGCGACGGCCAATGAACTGCCCAACCCGGTAGATGAAGAAATCAAACAGGATCGACTACAACGTTTCATGCAGCTGCAGGAAGAAATCTCAGAACAAAAACTGGCGGAACGTGTAGGGAATATTGAAGAAATCATAATTGATGGCAGGGATGAAGAAGGCATTATAGGTCGCAGCAAAGGCGATGCACCAGAAATTGACGGTATGGTGTTCATTGAAGGAAATGACAACCTGAAGGCCGGCGATATAGTCCGTGCTAAGATTACTGGACATAATGCACATGATGTCTGGGCTGAGATCGAGAAATAAAAAACATCATACAACAAACTTTCGTTCATCGATGCTGTGCTATTTTTCGTAACAAACGGCGATGCCATTACTCACAGCGCATTTGATGAATGATAATAACTACAGGGTGCCAATCAGCTGATGCCAGGATCATCAATCATCGACATTTCATTAGTTAAACAACTAGTCATTGACGCAGGCAGGGACGAATTGCTGCCTCGTTTTCAACTTACAGCATTCTCCTATAAACAGGATGGCAGTTTCATCACTGAGGCAGACCTAAGGGTGCAGAAACGATTGCAACAGGCCCTGCTGGATTTATACCCAAACAGCGCTGTACTCGGCGAGGAAATGCCGGAACAGGAGCAGGCGCAAATAATCGCCAATGGAAAAACCTGTTTCTGGTGTCTTGATCCCGTCGATGGCACCAGTAATTTTGCATCGGGCATACCTTTCTTCAGCATCTCACTGGCGTTGATCGAAAACGGCCAACCCACTGTAGCCATTGTCTACGATCCGAGCCGTGATGAGTGTTTTTCTGCTGTTCGTGGCAAGGGAGCATTTCTCAATGACAAGATCCTGGATACATCAACTGCAGCGCATAAAACATTGTCCCCCTGTACTGCAATTATAGACTTCAAGAGGCTCACTCCAGATTTAGCATCACGCATAGCAACAGGTGCCCCTTATGCCTCGCAGCGAAGCTTTGGTTCCGTTGCCCTGGACTGGGCCTGGTTAGCTGCCGGACGCGGTCAGATATACCTGCATGGAAAACAAAAGCTCTGGGACTATGCAGCCGGCTGGCTGATCCTGAAGGAGGCGGGCGGTGTTGCATCAACTTTGCAGGGCGACACCGGTTTCCATGCCGAGCTTGAACCTCGCTCCGCGGTGGCGGCCTCCAGCGAGAATCTTTATCAGCAATGGTTCAGCTGGATTAATGACTGAACCGGCAACAAAAATTCTTATCAGCGCCTGCCTTCTGGGTCAGCCTGTACGCTTTGACGGACAGTCAAAACTGGTAAAAAACTCGACACTTGCCCTGTGGAAAAACGAAGGCCGGCTGGTACCAGTCTGCCCTGAAGTCAGCGGCGGCCTGCCAGTACCAAGGCCTGCCGCTGAAATCCAGGGCACGGCGAATGACGTGCAAGCAGGCAGGGGACAGGTAACAACAAAAGAAAATGAAGATGTCAGTCGCTTTTTTCTTAGCGGTGCACAGCACGCATTGATGCTATGTCGACAGCACCATATCAAGGTCGCAATTTTAAAACAAAATAGTCCGTCCTGTGGATCAACACAGGTACCCGACGGCAGTTTTAGCGGTAACTTAATTTCCGGTGAAGGTGTTACCGCATATCTGCTGCGTCAGAATGGAATTCGCGTTTTTAGCGAGAATGAAATTACTGAAGCCGCAGACTATATTGATGACTCCACCTAGATTATTATCTCAAGTACTATGCGTGTACTGATAATCAAAACATCCTCGCTCGGTGATGTCGTGCATGCCCTGCCGGCACTTACAGATGCGCGACAGGCGATTCCGGATATCCATTTTGACTGGGTAGTGGAAGAATCTTTCTCGCCGATTCCATCATGGCATCATGCCGTCATCCAGGTTATCCCGGTTGCCCTGCGGCGTTGGCGGAAATCTCCACTGTCAAAACAGACCCGTCATCAGTGGCATGAATTCAAACACCGCATCCATGCCGCTGACTATGATCTGGTCATCGATGCGCAGGGACTGTTTAAAAGTGCCTGGCTGACACGAATGGTGAAAAGTACCTCACATGGCTTTGATCGGTCTTCTGCGCGAGAGGGGCTGGCGGCATTTAGTTATGATATTACGCATCACGTCAACAGGGACAAACATGCGATTGAGCGAATACGGGAACTGTTTGCAAAAACATTTGATTACCCATTGCCGACATTTCCCGCTGATTACGGAATCTATACTGAAGATCCGGACATCGCGCCGCGACAACTGGTGTTCCTGCATGGTACTACCTGGC
>Ga0316197_10001614_pt1 | contig 16031 bp, 9 predicted proteins | sample OudBiesiAoxic_MG_FD_204939 | JGI IMG/M metagenome (GOLD analysis project Ga0316197, IMG submission 204939) | Coastal sediment microbial communities from Oude Bieten Haven, Netherlands - site A oxic | ecosystem: Environmental > Aquatic > Marine > Coastal > Sediment | place: Netherlands... | reverse complement strand
GCGGCTTCTAACTTGTATGTTGCGCTATAGTTCTTTCTTGGACGTTTTGTCATTATGTACACCTATTTAATTCTGAAATGATTATATCATTTCTAATTAGGTGGCCAAATTCACTATGCCACTACATTACATGCCTACTTAATTTGTGCACGCCAAAAACGGAGGATTACCTAGACAAAACTAGCGTATCTCTGTTTTTAAATAATCATGATAATATTCAAAAGTGTCTTGACGAACTTAAGTGGTTCCATAGTCACAATGTTAAATATCCAGATTGCCGAGTTAAGGGGCAAAGCATTATTTCTTTACCAATCGATTCAGTAAGTAACACCATAAACAGTAATGTAGTTCCTTATCGATTAGGTTGGTCTCATGACAGTGGAAAGGTTAACTATACTCATTTTCTACTCTCTTGCTTTAAATGGAGAGGAGTACAAACAACTCTTAGTCAATTATTCATAACCGACACGCTGTTTTGGTTAGATATCATAAAAAAAATACAATGTAACTGGACCAAGAAACAAACTGAGCAATTTATTCATTCCATACAAAAAGAAATGCCTACAAAAACACTTCCAGAAGATATCAGCCCATACTCAAAACAGATCTTATTCCCATATAAAAATGACTATCTAACTTTAACTCCTGTTACTTCTAACTCAGTTCAAACATGGTTAGAACACCAATCTAGGAAACTTAATGATATTCGTTGGATTAAACGAGAAAGTAAGCACCCTGCTAGTGTAGGCGCTTTATCATCTTCTATCGGTGGTTACCATAGCTTACTATCTTCGCTACCAAGCACATCACAATCACCACACTCGTATCACGATAATATGACTAGCAAAACTGAATGTAGAGAAGCTTTTTGTGCTTCAGCTATCACTGAGAAAAGTACGACTGACGCATTACAAAGGCTCATCAGTTCTGAAGTAAGAATGAATGTGAAACATAGAAAACAAATCAGAAAATCAGGGATTCATTTCATTAGACAAAAAATAGCTCTTTGGCTTACTCCTCTGATTCGATGGAGAGATCATATAGATAATAACCAGATACAAATCACTAATGACCATCCATCATTAGTTAACCTATTCTTGTCGTCTCCTATTGCTAATTTTCCCGATTTATTAACGCCATTGCATAATCACCTAAATCAAACTCTAGGAAAGAATAAATACACAAAACGCTTTGCTTATCACCCTGATTTAATGCCTATTTTCAAATCACAAATTTCATGGATTCTGAATAAACTAGCACAAGATGAAAATATAAATCAGCAGCCCGTTCTAACTAGAACCCAATTTATCCATCTTAAAAATTTAAGGCTATACAATGGCAATGCGTTAAGCTCCCCCTATATTTGTGGACTACCGTCACTAACTGGTTTTTGGGGGTTTATGCATGACTTCGAACGAAGATTAAAAACAAAGATTGAAGAAAACATTCATTTTGAAGCTTTCAGCCTATTTGTTCATCAATATGAATTACAATCATCTCCTCCGCTCTGTGAAGCTTCGGATGTTTATAAAAAAAGAGAACTATCACCTGCAAAACGTTTATTAACGCAACCTTCTTATTCTTGTGATATGCGTTTTGACCTCATTATTAAAGTTCACACTGAGGTTAATTTAAGCGATATTAGTCAACGTATGCTATCTACAATGCCTGCTCGCTGTGTTGGTGGCACGTTACATCAACCTTCGTTACATGAAAGCTTAGAATGGCTTAGAACCTATACATCGTCTGAGCATTTATTTGAAGAATTAGCTTGTCTTCCTAACTCTGGTCGTTGGATATACCCACCATCTGAAACATTTAACACTCCAGATGAATTTCTTTCTATATTGGGAAATAGCACACACCTTGCTATTTGTAATGGTTATTCATTTCTTGAAGATCCAACAAATAGAGAGAATGTGAGCCTTAATCAACACGTATTTTGTGAACCTTTAATTGGATTAGCAGAGCAAGTAATACCTATAGATATGAGACTTAACCGACAAAAACATTATTTTTCAAATGCTTTTTGGTCGATCAATAGTGATTTCAATTCTATTCTTATTCAAAAGCATGAGTAAGGATACGCTATGAAGCTGTGTAATAACCTGAACTACACTCGATCATTGTCACCGGGAAAGGCTGTTTTTTATTATGAAAGTAAAGATGGTCAAATGAATCCTATTAAGTGTGAGCAAACTCATTTAAGAGCGCCTAAAGCTGGATTTTCAGAAGCTTTTAATAGCGATTACTCAACTAAAAATACTGCTCCACAAGATCTCTCCTTTAGTAACCCTCAATTTATTGAAGAGTGTTATGTTCCTGTTGGTATTGATGAAATCAAAATCCGATTTTCATTACGTATAGAAGCAAATTCATTACAACCAGATAAATGCTCTGATATTCAGATTAGAGAGGCATTGCAAGCTTTTGCCACCAAATATAAAGAAAATGACGGCTATCAAGAACTTGGTGAACGATACGCAAAAAACTTACTTTCTGGTACTTGGCTATGGCGGAATGAGCATAATCTAGGCACAAGCATTTCAATAAAAACAACAAGTAACCAAGAATTTAATATCGATAATGCCTTTAAGCTATCAAGAAAAACCTCAGCTAAAGATAAAAAAACAATATCAAAATTAGGAAGTGAAATTGCAAATGCATTATCTGATCCTGATCATTATTACTTTGCCGATATTACGGCAACGATCAATGTAGCCTTTTGCCAAGAAATTTATCCTAGCCAAGAGTTTTTAGATACTAAAGAAAAAGGTAAACCAAGCAAAGTGTATGCAAAAACGTCACTTCTAACTGGTGAGAAAACCGTTGCTTTACATGCACAGAAGATTGGAGCTGCAATTCAACTTATCGACGATTGGTGGGATGAAGATGCCGATATTCCCTTAAGAGTAAATGAGTTTGGTGCTGATCATCACAATATCATAGCCAGAAGACATCCTTCGCATCGCAATGACTTTTACACTTTAATTCAAAACGCAGATAACTACTGCGCGCAACTGGATGAAAATTCAAATATTACTGATGATATGCATTACGTTATGGCCGTATTAGTAAAAGGAGGACTGTTTCAAAAAAGTGCTTCTTCAAAAAAAGGAAAGTAGATGCTCACTCACTATTTTAGTATTACGTATGTGCCTGATGATTGTGATAATGAGTTATTGGCTGGACGCTGTATCGCTGAATTTCACAAGTTAATCTCTAGTCTAAAGCTAATAGAAAACAACTCTTTTGCCATTGGTTTCCCAAATTGGTCTGAACAAAGTATTGGGAATGAATTTGCTATTTTTTCTGATAACTCTGAATTATTAAGTGCCATTAAATACCAGCCCTATTTCAATTTAATGGAGAATGAGGAATTATTTTCTATTACAAATATCAAACCTATTCCAAATTATCTTCCTCGCATAAGATTTATCAGAAACCAGTCTATTGGGAAAATATTTATAGGTTCTAAAAGGCGTAGAATTCAGCGTTCAATCACAAGAAATAATAAAGAGCATACACCTATATCAAATGAAGACAGAGAATTTGATACCTTCCACAAAGTGTCGTGCTCTAGTAAAAGTAAACAGCAACAATTTATCCTTCATATTCAAAAAGATATCACCCCGAGAACTACAGACTCTAACGATAGCTACAATAGTTATGGCTTGGCGACAAATAGTAAACATTTAGGCACTGTTCCTGATTTATCAAAAATACCTTTTTATTACGAAGACAAATTATCAAATAAAGATCAATGAGTTAACAAATCACCTTCAACATTGGTATTTTAAAGGAAACGCTGCAATATTTTGATTTTTAAGAATATCTACCCTATATTCCATTGTAACCTGCCGGATAGGCAGCCAAGAATAGTGTGACTCGAACACCCACCATGACCATAATGTAACCTGCCGGATAGGCAGCCAAGAATTTGCGTTACATAAGTGCGAATTAAGGATTTCCGTAACCTGCCGGATAGGCAGCCAAGAATAGGTCAGGAAGAAAGCAACCTATTATGCTGGAAAAGCAGTAAAACATTCACTTAATCGCTCTGTTTTTACAGAGCTTTTTTGTGCCTTTTTTAAAGTGATTGATCTTAGTTTTTTATCCACTTCAAAATTAGGCAACAAGTTGTTGCCCAATTAAAAGTAGGTTGTTTGGCTATATCTATATGTACTACTAAGCAGGATTATTACCTTTAATTATCAATAAGTAACTCATTACGCAATGTGCGTTATGCAATGTGCGTTATGCAACTTGCATAATTAACTTTTAGATGGAATGACAGTCTGTGGTTAGCTTAAAATTGACCACTTTTCTAAAGGTTACTGAGGAATATTTAAACTCGTTTATGCCCGAAGTGAGTTCTAGAACAGTACTATTGTTATAGCCTTCCCTTTCCTAACTAATGTAGCTTATCAAGTATAAAAAATAATAAGTTGCAATAATGCAAGCTCAACCTTAGTTATCATTTGTGAATTTTCAACTAATTTACCTAATTATAGATTTTATATAATTAAAACATGACCTTGCAAAGGAATATGAACCAAAAAACATGATACGATATTCATACTTTTTCACGCTACATTAGCAGATACAAACAAGGTTGTTCGAAATGATAAGAGTGCATATGTTCCAATCCGGCTACGGTGATAGCTTATTGGTGCGCATATCAGAAACAGGGAAAACAAGCGTTAATATATTGGTTGACTTAGGGTTCTGCTACAAAAATACTCTTAAAGAGATTAAGAGGATTTTAGGAAAAGAAAAAATTGATAAATTTATCATTACTCACTTTGACTCCGACCATATACAAGGTGCTTGCACTTTGTTGGAAGAAAATGGTGAGTCTACTTCTCCTGTTCATCTAGATATCGGCCAAGTATGGCTGAATAGTTATCGTCACTTACAGTTTTTTGATCGATCAGATGAAGAGATATCTGCTGTGCAAAAAAAAAGACTAACTGCTTATATCTCTAGCAAAAGTAAGTCTCAATCTAAAGAAGGGAATATCAGTGCGGCTCAAGCGTCGCGATTAGCGAGTCAAGTCTACAAAAACAACTATGAATGGAACACTGATGCTGATGGGAGAGCCATATGCACAGAAAACATAAAGACAGTTGCTCTTTCGAATGATGTAAAGTTGACAGTACTTACGCCAAATGCCGATAACTTAAAAAGACAAGAAAAAGTATTTATAGCAGATCTTCGTAAAGTTGGATTAACACCGACTAGTGATGAGATTTTCGATGATGCTTTCGAACTATGTATAAAAGAGCTTGAAGAGTACTCGTCACCTCAAGAAAAAAACGTGTCTAGCAGCCGTAGTAGCATGTCCATAGACTCTATAGTTCGTTATTCAGAAGGGCATGGATATAAACCAGATGACGGTATTGGAAATGGTGGCTCAATATCATTTATCTTAGAAACCGAAAACAAGAAAATTCTTTTTTTGGCAGATGCATACGCTGAAGATGTGATGAGAGAGATCAATAACATTTATAAAAATAAAGAAGAATTACCAATATATTTTGATGCAATTAAAATTTCTCACCATGGAAGTTTTCGTAATAACCCGCCGGAGCTATTCAAACTTATAGATAGTAAGAGATTCTTGTTTTCTACAAATGGTAAGCACCCAAAACATAAGCATCCTGATATAGAAACGATAGCATGTATTATTAATAGAGATTTGCCGATTGGATTAGAAAAAAGAATTCTACATTTTAATTATGAGTTAGAACACCTAAAAGGTTTGGATAATGAAGATTTAAAAAATAAATTTAACTATGGTATAGAAGTTGGAACAGAGGTTGAAATATCTTGACTGATAGTTTATTAAAGAAATCCACATGTAAGATTGATTGTGGTATTGAATCTGGTACGGGCTTTTTTATATCTCAAAATAAAGTATTAACAGCGATACATGTGGTTGGTGATAGTTTTCAAGATGAAGAAATTAAAGTTTCAAATTGCCATTTAGATGAAAATACACATATTGCGAATTGCATCCATTATGATGATGATGCTCATATCGCCATCATTGAAATAAATGATACATATCAAAACGACTTTTTTTTAGAGCTTCTAAATGCAGATATAATAAAAGATGAAAATATATCTATATACGGCTATCCTTCCAATTTTGATGGTGGTTTAGTAGGAGAACCTCTATCAGGAAAAGTTTTGAGATATATCGAAGATAGTGATACTACAATTCATGATGTTAGTATTAATATTGATGGGTTTGATACTACTTCAAACTATAATGGATTTTCTGGTTCTCCTGTTGTAAATGGAAATAATCAGGTACTATCATTTATTAGGTTTAAAAGTGAACGATATTTAAGTGCAATTAGCATTAAAAAAGCAGCACGTTTCCTCAAAAATAGTGGTATTTCTGTTTCTGATGATGAACTCAAGTCATTTAGTAATTATAAAAACTTAGCATTTAGCGGCTTTGAAAATTTAAAATTTGCTTGTGAACAAAAATCCGAAAAGCCATTGAGCGTTCATACCCCATTTAATATTCTTAAGACTAAGTCAAATGATCTTTTTTATCCTACCAAGATGGAGTCGTTTGAGGATATAAGAGCTTATCTAAAAAATAATAGAAACATTGATAAAGAATTATGGGTCGGTTGGACCAAGTTTCTTACATATATTCAGATGTTGGAAGGGGATTTCAAAAATATTAAAGATGTAAATGTGAATATAAATTTGGAAATTCTATTTAAAACTCTTGGCTTTATAACGAGAAGGAAGCGGAAGGAGTTTAAAGTTAGTGTTGATTTTATGTTTACTGAACATGAAAGCTTTATAACAGTTGCGTCTGAAGTTTTGCATCATCAAAAAAACTCCGAAGAAATCAACGGATCAGTTTGTACCGTGCTTAATTCAAACTCCATCGATTTTGGAATTAAGAAAATAAACACAAGAAATGTTATTAATGACATAGGAATGCCCGATGGTTCTGGTCCTAATATAATCCGCCCTAGGTCAGGAGTTGTTAGTCTTCGACAGTTAACTGATTTAGTGATTATGAGTGATAATATAGAAGATGCAAAATTAAAGTTGAGAGGAGCCATTGAAGATGCAATTAACTAATGCCGACTATATTATAGATAGTATCAAAGAGATGGATAAGGAATTCTGCTTTAATAATTTATCATGTTGGAAAAAACAAGAATTAAATTACAATATATACATATTTGTTATTCAATGTAAAACTGAGAAAGAGTTAAGTAAAATATATTCCAACCTTAGAGATTACATAGCTTTTTACTTTCAAGGTCAGTTACTCACTAAAGATGTAGAAAGGTGGAATATTTACCAAGTCCATCTAGTAGAAAGGCAGGTAAGTAAATCGTTAGAGTTAATGATTGAACAAGACAAATACTCAACAAGAAAGATAGTTAAGTCAAATTTGGGTCAATGGCATAATAGTAATGAAATCAACACTCGCCTCTATAAAGAGCTGTTTGAATTCGATGTCAAAAAGTCCAATGTTCCTGAGATACCGTTAGAAAGTCGATTGGATGATGAAGACCTCGATACGTTAAGGTTAGTTGTGCAATTTTCTGAAAGTGAAACAAAAAAAAATCTTGATCTAATGATAGAAGAACTTAATAAATGAATAAAATAAAATCAATTGAAGTTCGAGACTTTAGAGTATATGAAGGTACAGCGCGGTTCGAATTTAGCGATTCTAAAGGTATTGCGGACTTAGTGGCTATATATGCTCCAAATGGGTTTGGAAAGACTTCGTTCTTTGACGCTATAGAATGGGCTTATAGTGATAAAATTAACCGATTAGAACAAAGTGTTTTAAAAAAGGAACTTAAGGGTGATGATTTTTCTATTAACGATAAAATCGTGTTAACAAATAGGAGTAGTTATAGAAAGAGTAAGAAATCACGCGGAAAAGTTACGATTGACACAGAAAATGGCCTATTGATTAAGGAAGTGTCTGTAAGGAAGCGAAATGGTGTTGATACAAAAGATGATTATAGAGCAGGCACTATCAGCGGATTCTATACGAAGGAGCAAATTAAAGATCTTCCAAGCACTAATATATTAACACATGACCAGATAGATAGGTTTCTAAGGCAAGAAACACCAGAACAAAAATTTGCGGTATTGCAAGATTTTTGGCCAGAAGGTAAAAGAACTTTTAAAAAATATAAAGATATTAAAGTTTTGTTATCCCAAGTCGAAAGTAAATCCAGTGAGATCACTGCGGAAATAAATAGTTTACAGAGTCAAATCGACGAGTTGTCTTTGTCCAGTGACAGTTCCATTCTTATAGAGCGACTTGTAGAATCAATCAACTCTAGGGACTATTTGGCTAGCAAATTTGAATTTTCAGATAATAGATTAGGAAAAAAACAGTATGATACCCTATTGTTTAATAGTTCTTTAAACAAGAAAAAAATAATAGAGGCTATCGAAGAAAGTAAAAGAAGAAGTAGTCAATTAGTATGGCTAAATGAAAACTTTGAAGTTTACAGTAATAAAAAAATTGAGATATCCTCATTAGTTAAAGACATTGATTTATTAAAATATCGATTAAGTTTGTTTAGAAAATTTAATCAACTTAACTCTGAGATTACAGCTGTCAATAATAACCTCAATGAGTTGCAAAAAATACATGATGAATTTCAAATTGTCTTCAATGATATTGATGACATTTTGACGTCAAAAAAAGATATTGAAAGCATTAACGCAACTATTAATAATTCATACAAAAAAATCAGTTCTATAAATATCAACCTATCCTCCTATAGTAAGTGGATTGATAAACTTAGTAGGTTCGTCATCGAGTGTAATGAATCTCTATCTAAGCTTAGAAAAGATAAAGACATCATAGAACAAAACTATCTAGAGTTTTTGAAAAGAAAAAGTCAAAAAGAAAACATAGATAATAAGATCAAAAATTCAGATCTAGAAAAGAAAGAAATACTAAGTAAGATCAAAGAACTAGAGTATCTAAAGGTTACTTTTGATTCTGTTTGTTCTCAAAAGCAATGGGAACATGATGTTCTTTCTAATGATCCACTTTTCCAGGCAAGTCGAAGTAAACTGCTCGAACTAAATATTACTTTAAATGATTTGCGTACTGAATTAGAAAAGAAAAATATCGAATTCAATACTGCTGGAGAGCTATCAGAAAATTTGGACAAAATAAAAGTTTGGGGTGAAAAATATATTGCATCGATAAGGCAAGATAATTGTCCCCTTTGCAATTCTAAGTTCTCCAACTTTGAAGAGCTTTTGGCTCGGGTTACACAGAGCAAGGATGATGCACTCAATATAACTGAAAAAAAATTAAGAATTGAAAAGATCAAGCTTGAATCAGATGCTGTTGAGAATGATATAAGAGATACAGAAAGCTCTTTGGTCTCTATGATTCAAGAAAAAATTGAATCAGTTAATTGCGAATTAGATGTTTTTAACAAACAGATTGTGCCATTAAACAGCGATAGAGTTGAACTTGAATCCCAGATTTCACTTATAACTTCAATAATTAATGAGAAAATATCATTTTTCAAATTTTATAATTTAGATGAAAATGATATCAATGAACTTACTGTTTCAATATTAAATGCTAGTATAGTTGAAAAGATACATACTAATACCTCTAAAGTTGAGCGTGTAGAAAAGATATTACATAACTTGCGAGAAAAATCAGATTATAAGCATGAGTTTAAATCCAAGTACGATAGCTTAATATCTTCAAGTGAGAACCAAAAAGATATAATTACTTTTAATGACGGTCAGAAAGAGTCTTTAAATTTAGCTAATAAATATCATCTGGATATTGTTGAAGACAGTAAAGTAAGTTTAAAGTTACACATAAATTCCATTTCGGAAGAACTAGCTGAAAGAACAAAGGAAAAAGACACACTGTCGAAAAAAATAACTTTGGTAAATGATAAACTTGAGTCAGATGAATCAAATCTATCAGAGTCTTCAATCTTAGATACGTTGATAGATAAGGAAGCGTTTAGATCTAAATCTGATAAGTATATCTTTGATTACCTAGAGCGCTATCAACGCAGCAACCTTGAAAGCGAACCAGAAGAGGAAGTTATTTCTCAATTTATTGAAAAAGAAGGAGAAACTAAAGAGTACCTCGAAGAGAATATTAATCAATTAGATTTGTTTGAAACACATGTCGAGAGAGCTATCAACCAAAATCTACGTAGTGAGTACATTAATAAGCAGGAAGCTCTGCGCGAACAATTGCAACCAGTAGAGGCCGCAAAGGTACGCTTAAATAAGTTGATATCTTCGTGCATGACATATATGCAAGAAGGAATAGATAGTTACTTTAACAAAGAAGTAATTAATAAGATGTATCAACGTATCGAGCCTCATCCTAGCCTAACAGAAATAAATTTTATAGCAGAAATTGGTGAAAGAGGCCCTAGGTTACTTATATCCGCGAAAGGCGATAACGAAGAAGTTAACCCGGCTATCTATCTAAGCGCAGGACAAGTCAATGTTCTATCATTGAGTATTTTCTTAGCAAAGGCTTTCGAGCATGGTGGAGACTCTATTAGCACGATATTCATGGATGACCCTGTGCATAATTTGAGTGACATTAATATCCTATCCTTTATTGACTTGTTGCGTAGCCTAACGTCGACTCATAACAAGCAAATAGTTTTGTCTACTCATGACGAAAAGTTTTTCAAACTAATGCAAAATAAAATTCCAGAAAAATATAATAAAAGCAAATATATAGAACTGGCTGGTGAAGGAATGATTAAGCCCATCGCTCCTATTTGTTAATTTAATAGACGGCTGTTTTTTCATTTTCATGCGAGAATCAGCCGTCTTTAGGCTCGGTAAGTGAAAGTTTTGATCTGGTGGCAGACATATCGAGAGTACTAATCCATGAAAGAGGTCGATATGACCTCTTTTTATTTCTAGCGAAGTTATCTCTAACTCATAAATGTCCTAAAAAGAGTTATATTTCTTAATAACACATGAAATAAAATTACATACTAAAATTACAGTCATATTTTAAGGTAAAACATTTTGCAGACTATTACTGCAAAACTATGTGATATTATGTTGCAAATTCAAAACTAAGCTTTTGATTTTAAAATAGAGACTATGCAAACTTATGTTGCAAGCATCACCAACTAAAGCTTACAAAATCACTCATATCGATACCCCCTCTAATATACTAAATCCCTTAAAGCACTAAATTCTAATAGACATAACTCTTTAATCATTCTTTTTGATTAATATCACTGATAACGTCGAAAAACGTATGAATGAAGCACTTAACAAAGCCAATAGAATTATTTTCTGACGTTGCTTAAAATATAAGAGCCTCGAAAGCACACCTTCTGATTAGTTAAAGATCAGCCTCTCCCATCACTCCTAATCTCAAGATAAAAGATCTTAAAATCTCAATCAATCTCACACATTTTTTTAAGTATACTTACTCATTCAAGTAAATTTGTTAATTACTTCCATATAATTCATTAACCTAGTTTATATATCTACTCATTAAGATCACTATCATTTATTACTGAATTTACTATTAGAGAGCAGTATGCTTATTCAAAAGAATGGGATCTTTTTATGCTTAGCCACCTTGTTTATCAGCGGCTGCAATGACAAATTAGACATTACATTCAATCAAAGTGTTGGTTTGGTTGAAGAAACAGAAATTGAAATAACAGAGGCATTAAAAGGCATTGCGATTATTGATAATTTTGAATGGAGAAACAAACCGAGTGATTACTCTGAAGGTGAAGACAGAGTAACATGGTATAAAGTTAGACTAGAAATGAGCGCAGATGAACTTAATCCTAACTATTCTATTCCACAAATATCCAAAATAATTAAGAATCACTTCGCTTATCAAGAGCAGGACATCACTCTTACCATTGATATTTTTGAAAAGAATAAACAAATATTAAAAACATTAGCCATAGAGGAAGGCGTTCAGATAGCCACAAAACTTGATTGGAAAAAAGCCAGAACTAATATTTTTTACTTTGATATTGATAAAGAGACATTTAGCTACCAATCAAAACGTAATTTTGTTTGTGCTATCAGTGTACCTCTTAAAACTAAGATACCCACTCTTACCTATCAATATCATCAAAAGCCCGAACTAGACGGCATTGAGATTATTAGGGCAAATAACGACAACCAAAATAATTTAACTTTTGAGGCGTTAAACCTCAAAAAACTCACGGGCTTACCAGTTGATGATGATCTCTTTACAATAAAACTGCAGTCGACATCGGCTAGTGGCGAGAAATATGGAAAAGCCTTTTTAATATTTAAACATCTCGGAGATACTAGATTCAATAAATATGCAATGTATGACAATGTAAGCGTGCCTGATAATACTACAAAAGAAATGTGTGAAGAGCTATTAAAGGTAAGTGCTAATTCTAATCTTTTTGGTGCTGCAGGTCACTTTACTGCAAATGGGAATATTAGATCTATCAGAATGGTATATTAATTTAGCGTATAGTGTTAACCAGACAGCAGCATAGTAAATGAGCAACCTTGCTACAAAAATCAATGTAACTTTGTTTACTAACATTGGTTTTATTGCGATCTGCCTTGTAATTTATAAATCACTTCTAGCGCATTTTTTTTTCTATTCTAATCTTAATTCACATCAATTAAAAAGATGGTTGATGTCTTTTGAATTACCTTTAAGGATATGAAATGGAACATTCAAATTTAACAAAAAAACATAATTATAAATTTGCTCTCTCTACTCTCACACTCTCTTGTTTAATGGCATTTAATGCACAAGCTTCGATCAATTGTGACCCACTTCTAGCATGGGACTCAGGTACAACTTACAATGGTGGAGAAGAAGTAAAACAAGGAAATAATGCTTATAAAGCAAAGTATTGGACTCAAAATAATGACCCTGCCACCGCAGGGCAATGGGGTGCATGGCAAGATTTAGGTGTATGTTCAGGAGAAGCGATTAACGTTGCACCAAATGTTGATTTAACCTCTCCTAGCGTGACTGATAACATTACAACGGGAGATGTTGTCACATTAACCGCTTCAGCGACTGACAGTGATGGCTCTGTTGCTCTTGTTGAATTTTCCGTTGATGGCGTTATTATTTCTTCAGTAACAACCTCCCCTTATAGTGCGATTTGGACAGCTACTGAGGGTAATCATACCTTTAGCGCTCAATCTTATGATGATAAAGGTGCTGTTAGTCTCATTAGTTCAGTCTCAGTTAATGTAGCAAACGTGCCTACTGATAATGCCGCACCAACAGCGAGCCTTAGTTTATCAGCATCAAGTGTTGAACTTGGGGCAACGGTTACCTTAACAGCTGAAGCCTCCGATTCTGATGGCACTGTCGATAAAGTTGATTTCTATATAAATAATGCGCTTGTCGGCACTGCAGCAACAGCTCCTTATGTTCTTCAATATAAAACGACAACTGCTGGTTCACTTTCTGTTTATGCGAAAGCAACGGATAATTTAGGCGCAGCTGCAAACTCAGTGGCTGCCACATTAACCGTAACTAGCTCTCTTCCTATTGCTGACAATTGTCGCCCTGATGGTTTATACCAAACAGAAGGCGTTAATGTTCCTTATTGTACAACTTATGATAAAGAAGGCCGTGAATTAATGGGAGCGGATCACCCTCGTCGTGTGATTGGCTACTTTACAAGTTGGCGTGATGGTGGCGATGAACAAAACAGCTACCTAGTTAAAGATATCCCTTGGGAGCAATTAACACACATCAACTATGCATTCGTAAGTATTGGCTCTGACGGAAAAGTGAATGTTGGTGATGTAAACGATCCAAATAATGCAGCAACAGGTAAAGAATGGGCAGGTGTAGAAATTGACCCAACTCTTGGCTTTAAAGGCCACTTTGGTGCGTTAGCAACTGCAAAAGAGAAGCACGGCGTTAAAACATTAATTTCTATTGGTGGATGGGCTGAAACAGGCGGCCACTTCGGCGCAGATGGTAATCGTGTTGCTGATGGTGGCTTCTATAGCATGACAACCAATGCCGATGGCAGCATCAACCACGCAGGTATTGAGAAATTTGCAGCATCTGCTGTTGAAATGATGCTTAAATACAAATTTGATGGTTTAGATATTGATTACGAATACCCGACTTCTATGGCTGGTGCTGGTAATCCAGACGATAAAGCATTCATGGAACCTCGTCGTCAATATTTATGGGCATCATACCAAATATTAATGAAGACACTTCGTGAAAAATTAGATGCTGTTTCAGCTCAAGATGGACAACATTATATGCTGACCATTGCTGCACCATCTTCAGGTTATTTATTACGTGGTATGGAAACCTTTGATGTTACTCAGTACCTAGATTACGTCAATATCATGTCTTACGATTTACACGGTGCATGGAATGATCACGTAGGCCACAACGCCGCATTATATGACACAGGTAAAGATTCAGAACTGGCTCAGTGGAATGTTTATGGCACAGCCGCTTATGGTGGTATTGGTTACTTAAATACCGATTGGGCTTACCATTATTTCCGTGGTTCTATGCCAGCTGGCCGTATCAATATCGGTGTTCCTTATTATACTCGTGGTTGGCAAGGCGTTACAGGTGGTGACAATGGTCTATGGGGCCGCGCACCATTACCTGATCAAACTAAATGTGACGCAGGAACTGGCGAAGGCGAGAAAAATAACTGTGGTTACGGTGCTCTAGGTATCGATAACATGTGGCATGATAAAAACTCATACGGGCAAGAAATGGGCGCAGGCTCTAATCCTATGTGGCATGCTAAAAACCTTCAAGAAGGCATCTTTGGCTCTTACGCTAATATTTACGGTTTAGATCCTGTAAATGACCCTGCTGACCAATTAGTAGGGACTTATACTCGTCATTACGATAATGTCGCAGTTGCTCCTTGGCTATGGAATGCAGAGAAAAAAGTCTTCTTATCAACAGAAGATAAAGCTTCAATTAATGTAAAAGCTGACTATGTCATCGATAAAGAAATCGGTGGTATCATGTTCTGGGAACTAGCAGGCGATTATAGCTGTTATGTTCTTGATGCAAATGGTAAACGTACCTCTGTAGATGCTACTGAAGCTGCTTGTCAAACAGGAAATGGTGAGTACCATATGGGTAATACCATGACAAAAGCTATTTACGAGAAGTTTAAGTCTGCAACTCCATACGGCAATACTGTCGCTACTGGAGCGATTCCAACGGAAACCGTTAATATTGCTGTGAATGTCGGCGGATTTAAGGTTGGTGACAAAAACTACCCAATTAATCCGAAAGTTACATTCACCAATAATACTGGCCAAGATCTTCCTGGTGGAACAGAGTTCCAATTTGATATTCCAGTATCAGCACCTGATAATGCGAAAGATCAATCTGGCGGTGGTTTACAAGTCATCGCTTCTGGTCACACTCGTGCAAACAACATTGGTGGTTTAGACGGCCCAATGCACCGTGTTGCATTTACTCTACCTACATGGAAAGCGCTGCCTGCAGGTGCTGTTTATGAGCTAGATATGGTGTATTACTTACCAATTTCTGGTCCTGCAAATTACTCTGTTAAAATAAATAACACAGAGTATGCATTTAGCTTTGAACAACCTGATTTACCTTTAGCTGATTTATCAGCTGGTGGTAATCCGGGCGGTGGTGATAATGGTGGAAACCCTGATCCAGGTTGTGATGCCGCAGGTGTCGTTACTTATCCGGATCTTCCACAAAAAGATTGGGCAGGCAACCCTAGCCATGCGAATACCGGAGATAAAGTCATTCACAACAATGTAATTTATCAGGCAAACTGGTGGACAGCAGCGGTACCGGGAAGTGATGGTAGCTGGACTAAAGTATGTAACCTTTAACTTTTATCGTTATTAATGAAAATCGAGTAGGAGGAGGCCTCGCGGCCTCCGTCCTCTCACACCACCGTACAAGCGTGGGTCGCATACGGCGGTTCCGAATACATTTTCAGTGCCTTATACCCATCCAATAATGAGTATAATCCCAT
>Ga0316197_10001613_pt1 | contig 16032 bp, 11 predicted proteins | sample OudBiesiAoxic_MG_FD_204939 | JGI IMG/M metagenome (GOLD analysis project Ga0316197, IMG submission 204939) | Coastal sediment microbial communities from Oude Bieten Haven, Netherlands - site A oxic | ecosystem: Environmental > Aquatic > Marine > Coastal > Sediment | place: Netherlands... | reverse complement strand
CACTACAACCGTGAAACCGCGCTGTATACCGAAGATGTATTAGCTTTTGTTAAAGAGACACAGCCTAAAGAGTGGACCAAGTTTTGTAACACCTATCCTATCGACTCTGAAGTGCATTTTATCAATGCGTTGGTGAGTCAGCTTAAAAAAGCGGATATTAACGCCACCGATATAGCTTCTCGCTCTTACGGCACGCTGGGTGTCTTGCGTCATGGGTTAAAGATCCGTAATGCACGGTTTACATTATGCCAGTTCAAGCCAGATCACGATCTTAATCCCGAAACATTAGCGCGTTACCAAAAGAATATCTGCCGTGTTGTGCCTGAGCTGGTTTATAGCCCCTATGCGACCAAAGAGCACTTGCAAGCGACGGGCAAAAAAGCCAAGGCATGGCGTATCGATTTAGTGCTGTTTGTGAATGGTTTTCCTGTTTCAACTTTAGAGTTAAAGTCTGAGTTTAAACAAGCGGTAGAAAATGCGATTAAGCAGTATAAACAGACCCGCTTTGCTAAAGATCCCGTGACCAAAAAGGTTGAGCCATTATTGAGCTTTAAGCGCGGTGCGTTAGTGCATTTTGCAGTCAGTCAATATGAAGTTTATATGGCGACAAAACTTGAAGGTGCCGATACTTACTTTCTGCCATTTAATAAAGGTACGCTAGAAGGTGGCGCGGGTAATACCATCCCAGAAGATGAAAACCAATATGCGACTGATTATCTATGGAATGAAGTATTACAACCCGATAACCTTATCAATATTATTGCGCGTTTTGTGCATCTTGAGATAGAAGAGAAAGAAGATTGGGAAGGACGTAAGTATAAAAAGGAAACGCTTATCTTTCCGCGTTATCATCAATGGGATGTTGTTACTAAGCTGATTAATGCTGTGGCTACCGAGGGTACGGGGAATAAATACCTCATACAACACAGTGCAGGCTCTGGTAAATCAAACTCGATAGCGTGGACTGCCCATCAACTGTCTACATTGCACGATGAGAACGGCGATAAAAAGTTTCATAGTGTGATTGTGGTGACCGATAGAACGGTATTAGATGATCAGCTTCAAGAGACTATCTATCAGTTTGAACATGCCGATGGCGTGGTGGGTAAAATCAATAATAAAGAGGGTGATGGATCAAAATCTGAAAAGCTAGCGACGGCCCTTGAAAACTCACAGCCGATTATCATTGTGACGATTCAAACCTTTCCCTTTGTATTACGTGCCATTGAAAATAGTGCCTCTTTAAAAGAGCGTAACTATGCAGTGATTGCCGATGAAGCTCATTCATCACAAAGTGGCTCAACAGCGCGTCAGCTTAAAGAGGTGCTGATGACGGAGGAAGCTGATGACGATGTGGTGTTAACCTCAGAAGATATTCTAGATGCAACTATCTCTGCCCGTAAAGGCAGTGCTAACCTCAACTATTACGCGTTTACCGCAACCCCTAAGGCTAAAACCTTAGAGCTATTTGGGCGACTGCCTAACCCTGACCTGCCTGCTTCTAAAACCAATCTACCAGAGGCTTTTCATATCTATTCGATGCGTCAGGCGATTGAGGAGGGCTTCATTCTTGATGTATTAAAGAACTACACCAATTATCACGTGGCGTATCAGCTCGCGCAAAAGATAGAAGATAAAGACAGTGAGGTTGATAGTAAAAAAGCCAAGGTGAAGTTAAACCAATGGGTAAGGTTACATGAGTACAATATCTCCCAGAAAGTGAAGGTGATTATTGAGCACTTTAAAGATAATGTAATGGGCCTGTTAGGTGGCCAAGCCAAAGCGATGGTCGTGACAAGCTCACGTAAAGAAGCGGTACGCTATCAGTTAGCCTTTAATGCATACTTTTCGGATCATAAATTAAGTTCAATTCGCGCGATGGTGGCTTTTTCTGGCAAGGTTGAGTTTACTGATAAAGATCCTGATTGTGGTGCCTTTGTCGGTAAAGAGTTCACCGAGAAGAACATGAACCCTGAATTAAAAGGCAGGGATATGCGTAAGGCTTTTGATAGTGATGATTATCAGATAATGCTGGTGGCTAATAAGTTTCAAACAGGTTTTGACCAACCCAAGTTATGTGCAATGTATGTTGATAAGAAGCTAGGTGGCGTGGAGTGTGTGCAAACATTGTCACGCTTAAATCGTACCTATCAGGGTAAAGCTGAAACGGGCACGTTTGTATTGGATTTCTTCAATGAGCCACAAGATATACTTGGTGCATTTCAACCGTACTATCAAACCGCAGAACTGCTGGATGTTTCCAATCCTGATATTGTCTTTGAGCTATGTGAAAAATTACGTGCGAGTGGCATCTTTTTATGGAGCGAAGTAGAACGATTCAGTGATGCTTTCTTTGTGAAAAACAAAAGTAATGCTGCAATTAGTAATGTGTGTAAACCTGCGGTTGAACGTTGGCAGAAACGCTATAGCTCCGCGGTGGAAGAATATCTGCGTCAAAAAGAGCTGTTTGAACGCACTAAAAAATCGGGTGATGCCGTGCTTATTGCCAATGCTGAAAACACTTTTACAGATATACGCAAAGAGAAAGCTAGTTTAGAGCTGTTTAAAAAAGATTTAGGTAGCTTTACCCGTTTCTACGAGTTTATGTCTCAGATAGTGGAGTATGACGATAAAGAGCTAGAGAAGTTAAGCTTATATGCTCGCCACCTGCGCCCACTATTACGTGAAAGAGTGATAGAGGAAGATGGTATCGATTTAGAAAACGTGGCTATGAGTCATTACCGTTTATCTAAGATTCGCCAGCAAGATATTAAGCTAGCGAAAGATTCCGAAGAGCACAAACTAGAGGCAAGTAATGAGTTGGGTAGTGGTAAAGCCAGTGATAAAAAGGAAGAGTTTTTATCGCAGATATTAGCGCGTTTGAATGAGCTGTTTATTACCGATGAGTTAACCGATCAAGATTTGATTAATTACGCGTATGTGGTGCGAGACAAGCTTAAAGAAAATGAGTTGGTGATGACCCAGATTCAGAATAATACGACAGATCAAGCATTGCTGGGCGATTTCCCGCAAGCGATGGATGATGCTGTGATGGGTAGTAACGATGCCCATCAAGATATGATGATACAGTATCTTTCAGACCCAGAACGTGCGATGAAATTTGGAAGGGTAGTGTTTGATTTGTTGAAGGTGCAGGGGTAGTTCGGTTAAGTTAAAGCTTCATCTGCGCTAATTTTATGCAAATTATGCCTAACACTTAAAGTAACAGTTTGATGTTAGGCATAAATGTTAGTTATCTGAATTGATATCTCGATTCAAAAAAACAGCTCTATTTTTTTTGCGGGCTATTTAAAAGACTGCTTTACTCAAAGTGCCATCAAATAAATTACCGTAACTTGTTGCATCAACTTATCTTTTTTAGTTCTACCTATATATTATTAAATCTTGCTGGTGGCTTAAGTGTGCATTTTAATTCTGTCATTAAAGTAAATCCCGTTGTTATCTTCCTGGGATACATAAACTAATATTGATTAATTTTATTGTTAAGTCTGTATGTCCTGTAAATTATTGTAATTCTTCAATAGGAAAAACTGTCTGAGTCGAAGGTGATCATTTTAGCGATCAGTGGGTGAACAGTATGAGGCAAAGCCTATGAACCGAAGGTGATCGGCTATTGATCGGCGTATGATCACTTCAGCGTTCAGTGTGTGATCACTAAAATGATCAGTCGAACCAAGTGGCAAGTATAAATATTTAGTGTAACTATTTTGAAATTTTAGGTACTTAAGTGAACAGTTTAAATACATTGAAAGTAAATACAGCGGAACCCTATAAACCCTAAGCTGAGTACGTTTTAATACTATTCAAATATTTACTAAGTTAGTGAGAAAATGTTTCTTAATCATAACAGTAATGATTAAGGGGGAGGCATGTCGTCGAGTACTTTAGGTGGCAGTTAGGGGGCCTAAGTGTGAGAATGCCTCTATGGAGGTCTTGTAGTAAGTTTGCTCTGGAAAGTGCGAAACAAACCCCATGAACCGAAGATGATCGGTCACTTAAAGTGATCACTTGATGCAGGATATTAATATGGATAGGTTTGATTTAAACACGTTACCTAGGTGCGGTGCTAAGACGCGCAGTGGCGAACCCTGCAAACGATTTGGCAATAAGTCTAATGGTAGATGCAAGTTGCATGGTGGTTATTCCACTGGAGCCAAATCTAAAGATGGGAAGTTAGCGGTATCAAAAAATGCGGTTAGTAATATTTTTCCTTGGTTATTAAATAAAAATTTTAAGCCTGAAGATATAGAAAATGCGCTATTGGCTTTTAGGAAACTTAAGCAATTATCGACAGGTGATGTAAAGACTGCAATTGAGGTTGTTGAAACATACAGAATCGAATTAGAAAGTACTAAAAATGCCTTTTGGGAGTGGTACGGTGCTGATGCATTTCGATTAATTCAAAGTGCGCTAGATAGGTACTATCAGGAAAAGAACAATCAGCACATGCAATTTCACGTATACACAGTATATGCAAAAGCAAAATATTTTCAGACAGGTCAAACTTTACCTGAATACGAGTTTGCCAATAAAGTACTGCACAAACCTAAACCTGGTATTTTTAGTAAGAATATAATTGAATCGTTATAGATTTTACATCCAAGACAAGAAAGATATTAGCTGTAAATTAATAGAGCATCGCCAGTTTACTGTCACTCTGCTTTTTAATGGCTAGTAGAGGGGAGTTAACCCTCTGTGTATTTATCATGTAATTTATGGGGGAATAACTGCGTGTAAACTTGCCATAAAATATTTAAATTACGATGGCCTGTTACTTGTGCTACTTCCTCTATTGTGTAGCCTTTCTCAAATAGTCGGCTTGCACCTTCTCGCCTAAGGTCGTGATAACGTAAATCTTCAATGCCTAGCTCATTTCTTACACGCTGAAAGCCTACCGTTACACTGCGGGAGTTATATGGGAATATAAGAGCTTTGCTATCATCTTGGCGTTTCACAATATCAAAAGAGCCTGCTAATAAAGGAACAACCATGTGATTACCCTCTTTTTTACGGGGATCTTTTCTGTCGCGAACAATAATAGTCTTATGGTCTTCATTCAAATCATCCCAACGCAACGCACATACTTCACCGATACGCATACAAGTTAAAATGCTGAATTCGAGAATATCGATAAATGGAATACGAGCTTTACCATTGGGACGGAAATTTTGGCGTTTTAATAACCCTTCACGTAGTTTATCTAGTTCATTTTCAGTTGGGCGACGAGTGCGTTTATTACTTTTACCTACTAACTTCATATCGATCAACACAGGAACTGCTTCTTCAAATATTTCAAAGTTAGCTTTGATATTGAAAACGGGCATTGCTTTTTTCATCACTGAACGTAAATAAGCAACATCATGATAAATAGTTTGGGGTTTAGTACCTGTTCCTAATCTATCTTTACAATGTGAGATCAAATCACTTGTTTTTAACTTATCGCTTTGAATATTTGCAATGTCACAATCACGAAGCATACGAATAACATATTGCTTGGTTCTACCCGTGTTATCCCATAAGAAACGATCATCCATAAACTTATCAAGGAGATTGGCAATAGAGCATGTTTTATGCCCGACTACACCAAACTCCTCCAACTCATTAGTTTTATTTTTACCCCAAGTTCTAGCCAGTTCTTTCTTTTTGAATGTCTTGGATTCACGGTGTATGATCAACCCATTACCTTTAACCGTGACGGTTGCTTTAAAACGCAACTCCTTGCTTGCTAATGTGCGTGTTTCGATTGATAGAGAAGCCATAAATCCTACTTTATAAGGTGTACATGAGGAGTACTGTAGTACGAAATTCAGTGCAATTCAACGCGATTACAAGCAAAACAAGACAACCAAAAGAGAACTAAAATCAATGCCTAAGCAAGATACTACGTGCGTTTACCCGTCAAACCGCTTTTCTATTGCCCCGATGCTTGATTGGACAGACTTTTACTATCTGTAGGCTTGCTGGTTCTCATAGGTGTATCATAGGGGGCCAATTGAAAATTTGGGGGGTAAAAGGTGTCTTATGCTTAATTGCGATTTAAAATACAAATTTCAATTAAAAAATGCCCCCCCCCTTGAAATAACAATAACTTGCCTATATATCTAAACTCAATTTAAAATAAAGAGAGGTGATTATGGATGAGCTTTCGTTGCAAGAAGTACAAAAAGATATATTTGCTTATAGTGCAATGCAGAGCAGTAAGCTTCTCCCTAAAAATATCACACTCGACGCGACCCAGAGTGAAAGTACTTTTTTAGATCTTGAAGAGTTGAAAAATAAAGGACTCCTCGTTTGGGATTTTAAAATGAAAAGCTCTAGCTGGTCATCTGTAGTATCTAATCCTAAACACGCTATAAATTGTGTCGCTTATTATGGAGATGCAGAAACAGGTTATTATTGCTTAGGTTATGCAATTGGATGTATCTCGGAAGATCAAACTTTAGTCGAAATTAATTTCATTGAGAAAAGAAAAGATGCTTCCGCTGAATTAGATGGAAAGTTTTTGCCTGTTATAATTGATGCGTTTGCTTCTTATGCTCTGTATTTAAATAAAGAAACAGAAGCTAATATATCTGATTTTGTATTAGTAGGCCCTTTACCTGGTGTTAAGGCATATTATCAAAAAGCTGGTTTTATAAATGTCGAGAATTATTACAAAGGAGCAGATGGAATGCTCATGAAGCTTATTTAAAACAGGAAGAAAAGGGAAAAAGGAAGGAAATATTAATTTTTAAAAATGAGCGGTATCGCTGTTTTTCAAAACAAAAAAGTGACGAGTATCACAATTTTTCTTCTATTTTTGTTGTTTTCGTCATCGATTTGAGTTCTAATATAATTCATAAATCAATTCAAGTCGATTCTCAATACTTTTTTAAACACTGCTATAATTAATATAGAAGTTACATACGTTTAAGTAGTCGATGGCGTTTAAGTAATCGATATGATGTAAACCGAGGAAATATCATGAGACAAAATAAAGCTGGCACTAAGAAAGTAAAAGCATTCGTTGCTGAACTTTATGCAAATGGTACAAAACCATCAGAGCGCTTTGGAATGTCTTGGGAAGCTCTTTCTAACCTAGAAAAGAAAATCCCAGAGTTAACTTGTAGAACAACACATAATGATAGCCAAACTGCATAGATACGACTGTTTGAATATCAACTATGAAAGCTCGCTAATTAAGCGGGCTTTTTTGTGTCTATAATCCAGAGATCAAACTCACAGCTCATATAAGTAGTATTTTATTATCTAGTCATTCCATGTGGTTCGAGGCTAATTATAATTAAAGTGACTTCATAACCAGTTTAGCTTTACCTATCACTCTTAAGCGCGCTAGGTTGTCACCGGCTAATTCAAAATCATCGTGGGCTTTGTTTTCTGATTCAACGGTGTAGGAGTGTTCGAGGATGTTCCACTTTAATCTCTTCACATAAACGGCATCATCTATACGGATAATGTAAATGCCATTTTTTACAGGAGTGGCTTGTTCACGGGTGTCTACAATGATGCGATCACCATCACTCATTAATGGTTCCATACTATCACCAGAGCAAAATATAATTGCAGTATCTTCCTCTTTTAGGTCTAGTTCTGTGAGTGATTGGGTTGGAATAATGTAATGACCAATTGCATGTTCACTACTGACAAGTGAACCTGCCTCTGTGGCCGCTTGCACATTAAACTCAAGGATTTTAGATATTTTTATTTTTATAGCTTCTTGTAATGACTCTTGGAAATAAAAGTCGTGTTGAACCGAAGTCGATGATTCAAGGTTATCACCTTTACCTTTCTCTTCCTTTGAAAGCATATCGGTATCAAGAATAAATTTAGTAATCTCAATCTTCCAATCCTTAATATCGGTAGGGCCATGTTCTTTACAATAAAGTTGATATTGAACTTGGGGCTTAAAATTAGTTAAGTGGAACTCAAGCGAACGACCACCACCCTTGGCTTTTCTACTTTTCCAATTCTCTCGTTTTGCTTTTTGAGAAATGCCTGCAATTGAAGATGGCATCGTATCTAGTTGTATTAATTCTGAGCTTAAAAACCATTCACGCATAGATCACCAAGTGAGTTAAGTGCTTTAATTTAGCTAATTGAGCTGTTTTGTGTTGACAAAGCAATTGTAATCACCTTTAATTGAGTTAAATAAACTAAGTAGTTTAATTGAGCTCTAATTGCTTTGAATTGACTAATTATAATCTCATAGGTGATTTATGAATACAAACTTCGCGTTATTAGCCCGCTTTGAAAGTCCTTTCGTTCAATTGAAAGTGATCAGTAAAGAGTTCTTAGGTATTACTCCCGTTACGGCTGAAGCTCAGGCTAAAGCATGTGCATTGCCTTTTCCTACCTGCAAGCTCCGAGATTCTGAGCGCTCTCCAACGATGGTCAAAATAGCTGATCTAGCCACTTACATTGATAAGCAATATGAAATAGCGGAAAAAGCGTGGCAATCAGTCCAGCCTCATTAATATCTATTAATGAGCAAGCGATTTACCCTTTCCCTCTAAGTATCTCTGACGGAACAGCAATGGACTGATAATGGATATAATCCATTTTCTATACCATAAAAATTATTTGTTATTACTCATTCTGGGGAGAAAAAGCTCTTAGATAATATTTATTACATAAGCTTTCTGTACTTCAGAGAACGCAAAGGTACATTGAAGATTTACACACATAGAAGGGGGAATGATATCGATGTTTATTATGAAATTAAGATTTTTTGAATAAAAGTAGGTAAGAAACGTGTGATAACCAGAGCTGTAACTCTGACTATCACGTACATAAAACCCGGCAAAAGGTATTTATTATGTCCAATCAATATAGCACAGCTTTAAAACTTGGGGCAACTGCTCCGTTTATTTCAATTATGAAACTGCCTATCAATGAACGAATTGAGTTTGTTAAAGCTATTTCGCCTCATTTACTCCCCGCACTTAAGCGTGCCTTATTTAAAGGGGCTTAAGATGAAAAATCAATCGGTTAAAGTTGGTGCTAGGGATAGTTCTGTCTGTAAGCGTGTTGCTTCTATTACAACGTTAGCAATATTAAATGTGTCACTGTTTCATATAAACGTTTCTTACTCCCCCGAAAGTAGCGCTCTAGAAATTAAAGTATTTCCTCCTGAGACAAATTATTTTGGTATTTATCGGTCTGTTTTTAGCCGTAATGTTTATTTAGATCAGCCACTAAGTATTGTGTATTTAAATGCATTAGAAATTGAGTTGATTGAGCTAGTGGATAAAGCTAAATCAAGGAGCTTTGTATGAAATTTGATAACAAAGCTTCTCCTGAAATCGCAAGTAAATATATGTCTATTATCAATAGTATGTTTGATTCAACTGGGCAAGGCGAAAATCTTTGGAACTCGTTAACTGATAAACACCGTAGATTTTTTTGTAAGCAAGCTGGGTTCTCCTCCTCATTCGCTGAAACTCCTCTTGCAAGAATGCGGCCTGATACTCGAAAACAACTTTTACAAACAATTCATGAAATAAATCGAGTATCGAGCATATTTAAGGATATTTCTTTTTGTGACTTTGGTTAGAGGGCTTTAAAAATGCAAATGGAACATAATACCCAACGGAGACAAGCGGTTGATAGCCACCATCGACAACACTTAGATTTTAAAAGTGATCTGAAAGGTAAGTATAGGTATTACCGTGCTAAACCTGTAAAGGCTTTGGTTAGTGCTCGTAATCATGAGCTGTGGCTTATCGATCAAAAGTGGGCAATTATTGCATTATCTGAAGTCGTATCACATGAACTAGCATCTTCTATTTTTGAAACATATGTTAAAAAGTGGGAAAAATTCGTGCTAACGAATGGTGCTTCCCGTACAGCTAATATTTGGTTACGTAAACTAATTGAAAAAATACATAATTCTGCAAAACAATTTCCAGTTCCAATTGATGAACTCTATTTTGAATCTGGGCGCATAGCTCATGCACAACTTTGGGCTGACAAATGTGTCACCGCTGTACATGAGTGTATTGCCCATAGAATGACAATCGTAGCAACGAAGCAAATAGTTGTAGATATTGCGAAACAATGGTCATTTGTTGTTAAGGATAGTACTCAAGTTATTGAGCGTATTGATGGAGAAACAGATGATCAGTTTAAAGCTCGTGAAGCTAATGAACAAGCATGGTTAAGTATTCCTCGTTTGCTTGATGATAAGTGGTGGAAGCTACAGATTAATCGTTCATTCAGCCAATTTTATGAACACTGCCAGATTATTAATGGGCGTGTTCATAAAGGGGCTTCGCGTTATTTGAGTGCTAATGGCTTAAATAACTTTCGAAGTAGAAAAGTTAATGCTCAGCTAGCAATGTCTAAGCTAATCGCTATTAACAATGATACTGGTCAAGAAATAGAAATGCTCGATGTAATCAAGGGATCTGTCGCTAACCCAGAACTCAGACGGAAAGAGTTAATGTGTAGATTGCGAGGTTGCGAAGAATCTGCAGATGAAAATGGTTTGGTCGGAGGTTTTTTTACATTAACGGCTCCTTCAAAGTATCACGCCTATGCTGCGCATAAAAACGGGAGCGGCGCTTCTCCAAATTCAAAATATAAAGGTGCCTCTCCTAAGATTACACAACAATATCTGTGCAAAGTATGGTCAAGAGCTCGTGCTAAATTAAAGCGCCTTAAAATAACTATAATGGGGTTTCGCGTTTGCGAACCTCATCACGATGGTACGCCACATTGGCATGCTCTTTTCTTTTTTAAACCTGAACATGAAAATATTATTCGTTATGTGCTGGCTGACTATTTTACCCAAGAAAACCGAGAAGAATTGGGAGTGAATGACGATGATTTTTTACTTTGGAATAAAATAATCAGTGCGGATAAAGTTACTGATTCTGAAAGCCATATTGAGAGAGTTTTAGACCGCATTTCACCTAGGTTTGATTATAAAAAAGTTGATAAGAAAAAAGGTTCTGCAACAGGTTATTTAGCCAAATACATATCAAAAAATATTGATGGTTATAACGTTGATAACGGGGAGGGGACACCTGCTGAAAAGTTAGCAGAACTTGCTTGTGGTTGGGCTAGCACATGGGGGATTCGCCAGTTCCAACAGATAGGTGGACCACCTGTTTCAGTATGGCGTGAACTGCGCCGTTTAGAGCAAAATAAAGAGGTCTTAGAAGCAAAGGCAAAAGCATTGGAGGCAGGAGAAAAATATATCCCTAAAATCACATCGTTAATTGAACTTCAAGCTACGCATGATTCTCTTGAAGTAGCGCGTATTGCTGCTGATTTGGGGAATTGGGCTATGTATATTGAAGCTATGGGAGGTATCTTTTGTACTCGCGAAAACTTCCCTATTACAATGGTTTATAAATCAGTTGATAACCTTTATGGGGAAATCGTTAAGAAGCTAAAAGCACTAGGTAGCTTTAACAAAACCATGATCACTCGTACCGATAATTGGTCAATAGTAAAAAAAGGAGCAGAGAGGGATGGTTTTGACCTTGAAAGGAGCGACAGCTCCGCCCTTGGAGTACTGTCAATAACTGTACGTGGTGAAAAAACAGTCTCTGTCGAACACCCCTTGATTGAACAAGCTGGACAGTTAGGTGTAATTATATGTGAATTCGAGGCTCAAATTTTAAGTGCTGGTGGGCGGATAACGTTAAGCAATCGAATTGTTGGCGAAGAAAGGCACATTGAAAGCATTAGGTTGGTTGAAACTTCGCTGAATAGAGGTTCTGACCTGTTAGAAATAAATCATGAAGTGAAAAAAAGAGTAAATAAAAAATAATCCTTAAATTGTTGAATAAGGTGCTTTGAAGATAAATATCTGCAATGAACTTACTGCTCAAACAATGACTGAAATTCAAGAGTAATTGCGATAATTTCCACATAAGCCCGTAAGGAAATACCTAATACTATGTATAATCACAGCTTCTTTTGACTTTTGATTTAAGGCTTTCATGACTTCAACTAATTTCTCTCAAACCGCTTCGCTTATCTGGTCGGTTGCTGATTTACTGCGCGGTGATTTTAAACAATCTCAATACGGTCGAATTATTCTGCCTTTTGCTCTGCTACGCCGCTTGGAGTGTGTGCTTGAAGAGAGCAAAGAGGCGGTTATTGCTGAAGTCGCTAAAGTTGAAACGCTGAATAGCGGATTAATTAAAGCGGGTAAGCCAGCTCTGGATGAAACCTCAATAGAAAAAATGTTGCTACGTGCCACCAAGTCAGTAAGCAACCCTAAGGGATTAGCGTTCTTTAATACCTCTGCAATGGACCTTGGTAAGATGGGGTTAAGTGGTATTAAAGCCAACCTTGAACAATATGTGCAGTGTTTCTCTACCGATGCACGCGAGATATTTGAGCATTTTAACTTTAGTGAATTTATTGGCTTACTAGATGACGCGAACCTGCTGTTCAAGGTGTTGAAGAAGTTTGCTACTACTGACTTGAGTATGAATACCATCTCTAACCATGATATGGGATTGGTGTTTGAAGAGTTAATCCGTCGTTTTGCTGAGGGCTCAAACGAAACAGCGGGTGAGCACTTTACACCGCGTGATATTGTCGATTTAACTACTTCGCTAGTATTCATGGACGATGATAACGCGCTCTCTAAAGACGGTACTATTCGTACTATTTATGACCCTACAGCGGGAACGGGCGGATTTTTATCGTCGGGCATGGAATATGTGTATAAACATAACGAACTTGCGCGCATGGTATCGTTCGGACAAGAGTTAAACCCTGAGTCTTACGCTATTTGTAAGGCTGATATGCTGATCAAAGGCCAAGTAGTTCAAAATATAAAATTGGGTAATACGTTATCGAATGACCAACTACCTGCTGATAAATTTGATTACATGCTATCTAACCCACCGTTTGGTGTAGATTGGAAGAAGATTGAAGGTGATATTAAAGATGAGCATACGCTAAAAGGCTATGACGGTCGTTTTGGTGCAGGGCTTCCACGTGTGTCTGATGGTTCATTACTGTTCTTGATGCATCTAATCAGCAAGATGCGTGATGCAGAAAGCGAAAATGGTAGCCGTATTGGTATTATCCTCAATGGCTCCCCGTTGTTTACGGGTGGTGCTGGCAGTGGTGAAAGTGAGATTCGCCGTTATATTCTAGAATCTGACCTGTTAGAAGGGTTAATCGCACTGCCTACTGATATGTTTTATAACACAGGTATTGCGACCTACGTGTGGGTATTATCGAATAGAAAATCAAGTGAGCGTAAAGGCAAGGTACAGTTGATTGATGGCTCTAACCTCTGTGGCAAGATGCGTAAATCATTAGGTTCAAAACGTAATCTGATGAGTGAAGCTGATATTAAGAAAATCACGTTAGCATTTGGTCATTTTGAAGCGATACAAGCAACAGCGCTTGATAAACCAACTGAGCAAAAATCTAACCGTGGTCGCCAGTCTGCTAATCCTAAGGTAGAAGCGCCTAAAACCTTTGCCAGCAAAATATTTAACTACACCGATTTTGGTTACCGCCGTATTACCATTGAACGTCCTGAGCGTTTATCGACTCAAATTACAGCTGACAAGGTAGAGAGCCTACGTTTTGCACCCAAGCCATTTAATGCAGTGATGGGTAAACTATTTGCTACCTACCCAGCGTTGTTAACAAAAGAAAATAGCTTTGACCTCAGCAGTGTTGAAGCTGATATCAGAACACTGATTAAAGCAGAGTTTAAAGAGCTTAAAGAGAAGCAGATTAAAGATCTGCTTAGCGATAAATTATGGTCTTTCCAGAATACCCTTGGTGATAAAGCGACGCTGTTAATGGCTGAGCTTGGCACAGCACAAATAGATGATTTTAATCAGTTTGAACTCGACCTTAAAGGTGCGTTAGCCACTACAAAAATAAACCTTGAAACGAAAGAGAAAAAACAATTCTTAGATGCGATCACGTGGAAAAACCAGAATGCGATGCCTGTTGTTAAAAAGGTACTAAAAACGCCAGAGAGTCCGCTTTACGGCGCGTTTATTTATCAAGGTGATGTTAGTGCCTATAAAGGTAAGGTCGTTGAATACAAACAAGATGGCGACCTGCGTGATAATGAAAATGTCGCGCTGAACCCTGTGATGATTACAGCGGAATTAATTGAAACCTATTTCAACAAAGAGGTTGCACTGCATGTACCTGATGCATGGATAAATGCTGACAAGCGTGATGCACAAGATGGTGAAATAGGCATTGTAGGTTATGAGATCCCGTTTAACCGTCATTTCTACCAATATCAGCCACCGCGTGATTTAACAGATATTGATGCTGATCTAGATGCCGTCAGTGCCGACATTATGAAATTACTACAAGAGGTGCATTCGTAATGACTAACTTTGAGCAGGGAAAGTATAAAGCATACTCTGAATATAAGGATTCTGGTGTTGAATGGCTGGGAGATGTACCAACTGGTTGGGATGTCATAAAAATAAAGCACCTTAGTACTGTCAAGCGCGGAGCATCACCAAGGCCTATTGATGATCAAAAATTCTTTGATGACAATGGAGATTATGCATGGGTTAGAATTGCAGATGTATCCGCATCCGATACATACCTAACTTCTTCAACTCAACAAATGTCTGCACTTGGTAGCTCATTAAGTGTAAAACTGGAACCTAATCAGCTTTTTTTAAGCATTGCTGGAACAGTTGGTAAACCTTGTATCAATTTAATTAAAGCTTGTATACATGATGGATTTGTTTATTTCCCTGATTTGAAAATCCCTAATAAGTATCTTTTTTATATATTTGCAGGTGAGCAAGCTTATAAAGGACTGGGTAAGATGGGGACGCAATTAAACCTTAATACAGATACTGTGGGGGGTATTAAGATTGGGCTTCCTTCTTGTATGTCTCATATCCAAGAAATTGTAGATTTTCTAGATCACGAAACGGCTAAAATCGATAAGTTGATCAACAAACAACAGCAGTTAATCAAACTGCTTAAAGAGAAACGTCAGGCGGTGATTAGCCATGCGGTGACCAAAGGCCTAAACCCTGATGTGAAAATGAAAGATTCGGGCGTCGAGTGGTTAGGTGAAGTGCCTGAGCATTGGGATGTAATCAATATGAATTATGCGTTAAATGCTATTGGGGATGTCGATCATTACATGCCACCATCTATTGATAATGGCATACCATACGTGATGACTGGAGATTTAAAGGAATTTGCCAGTGGTATAAATTTTGAAAATTGTAAACAAGTTAGCCATAAAGATTACTTGAAACTATCTAATAAAATTAAAAGTTCCAAGGGTGATGTAATTATGGCTCGGTATGCAACTATTGGGACCGCGTCATATATTGATATAGATAAAGAATTTTTGGTTTCTTATTCATGTGTAACGATTAAGCCTGATATATCTAAAGTACTAGGTTTATATCTTTTTTATTACTTTAGGTCTGATGCATTTATGCAGGGGATTCAAAGCCAGGTTAACACTAATACTCAAGGAAATGTTGGTGTTAATGATTTGAAAAAAATAAAAATAACACTGCCTACGTTAACAGAACAGCAAAAAACCATTGAGTATTTACAATTAGCAATAAGTAAATTAAATAATTTATCCGATTATTCTCATGCAGCTATAAAGTTAATGCAGGAGCGCCGTACAGCTTTGATCTCTTCAGCCGTCACAGGGAAGATTGATGTACGTGATTGGAATGAACCTTCAGTAGAGGTGAGTCTATGAAAGCCTTAATCACCCAATTTCGTAAATATGAAATTGTGCACGCACGGAGTGCACAATTGAGTTCGCTCGTAAGTGAACAACAGAACAAGGATGTATGATGGCAGATAAAGCGAATGAACATACCTTTCAAAACGACATGATCAAGCAGATGGTTGCTGGTGGTTGGGTTGAGGGTAAACCTGAGCACTACAACCGTGAAACCGCGCTGTATACCGAAGATGTATTAGCTTTTGTTAAAGAGACACAGCCTAAAGAGTGGACCAAGTTTTGTAACACCTATCCTATCGACTCTGAAGTGCATTTTATCAATG
>Ga0316197_10001612_pt1 | contig 16046 bp, 15 predicted proteins | sample OudBiesiAoxic_MG_FD_204939 | JGI IMG/M metagenome (GOLD analysis project Ga0316197, IMG submission 204939) | Coastal sediment microbial communities from Oude Bieten Haven, Netherlands - site A oxic | ecosystem: Environmental > Aquatic > Marine > Coastal > Sediment | place: Netherlands... | reverse complement strand
TCGGGCGCCTGAGCACTGCTCGAATCCGGGCAAGCAGTTCTCTCGGGTTGAACGGTTTCGGCAGGTAGTCATCTGCACCGACTTCCAGGCCGACAATGCGGTCCACTTCTTCACCGCGTGCAGAGAGCATTATGATCGGTATATCTCTGTCACTACGCAGGCGCTTGGCGATGCTGAGACCGTCTTCACCCGGCAGCATAAGATCCAGGATGATCAGGTCTGTTGAACGGGTGGCCAGAAATCTGTCCATGGCAGCACCATCCTCGACACCTGTGACTTCGAACCCCTGCTCTGAAAGATAACGCCCCAGCAGTTCATGCAGGTCGGGGTCATCATCAACAACCAGTATGTGTGGATTTTTCTGTGTCATGGGTTTCAAGCCTAGCAGAGGGGACTGCGTCGAGTCACGACGCTTGTATTGAGCGCGACTCGCTCAAGCAGAGGGGTAAGCCCTGCTCATAATCGGTGGAAGGGAGGTAATGCCGATCTAATCAAATCGCATGGAAAGATCGATAGCGTGAATATCCTTGGTTAAGGCACCGATCGAGACGTAGTCGACGCCTGTTTCAGCGTATTGACGCAGGGTGTCGAGGGTGATGCCGCCGGATGCCTCCAGTTCCGCCCGCTTCCCGGTCAGCGCTACGGCTTGGCGAATTTCGTCAGGTGTAAAGTTGTCCAGCAGGACGCGGTCTGCACCGGCCCGCAAGGCCTGTTCAAGTTCTTCCCTGTTTTCCACTTCGATTTCGACCGCAAGTTCTTTGTTCAAGGCGCGGGCCATGTTAATGGCGCTTTCGATCGAGCCCGCTGCTGCGATGTGATTCTCCTTGATCAGGAAGGCATCGTAGAGTCCCATGCGGTGATTGTGGCAGCCGCCGCAGCGTACGGCGTATTTCTGCGCACGGCGCAAGCCTGGAATGGTTTTACGGGTGTCCAGAACCCGGGTGTTCAGGCCTTCAACCCGTTTGGCGCAGGTGTTGGCCAGGGTGGCCGTGCCGGAAAGGGTCTGCAGGAAATTCAGCGCTGTCCGCTCACCGCTTAACAGGCAACGTGCCGGGCCATTTAGGGTGCATATCACCTGGTGCGGGACAATGGCTTCGCCGTCGGCGGCATACCAGCGAATGTCGACTTTGTCGTTGAGTTGTTTGAATACGGTGTCAAACCAGTTTCGTCCGCACAGTACTGCCGGATGGCGCGTGTATACACTGGCCTTCCAGATACGATCTTCCGGAATCAGCTGGGCAGTGATATCACCGCTGCCTAGATCCTCGTCCAACGCGTACCGGACATCCTGTTCAATCTGGGTTTGCAGCGCTTCGAGTAGCATTTATTCGGAAATTTCCAGCAGTTCTATTTCGAACACCAGTGTGGCATTGGGCGGTATGAGGCCGCCCGCACCGTTTTCTCCGTACGCAAGTTGTGGCGGGATGGTCAGTTTGCGGACACCACCGACCTGCATACCGACGACACCTTCATCCCAGCCGGGAATCACATAGCCGCAATCGATGGGAAAGCTGAACGGATCGTTTCGGTCTTTGCTGGAGTCGAATTTGCTCCCATCCTCCAGCCAGCCGGTGTAGTGCACGATGGCGGTCTGGCCGCGGCCTTTGCACAAGCTGCCGGCACCGATGGTGATATCTTCGTATTTCAGCCCGCTCTCAGTGCTTGTCTCGCTCATGAATCCACCTGTTTCTGTTCAACAGTAAATGAACGGGCAAAATACTCATTTTTCAGCTTTTGCGCCAGCCCTGCCAGCAGTGCGAGGCTCAACAGGTTGGGCAAGGCCATGAGAATATTAGTTACATCCGCGAGGTTCCACACCAGTTTGAGGGGTACAGCAGCGCCGATCATGACCAGAAAGGTAAACAGCAGGCGGTAGGGTTGTACTGCGCGATCGCCGAATAAAAAACGTGCTGAACGATCACCGTAGTAAGACCATGCGATAATGGTCGAAAAGGCAAACAGACTGAGCCCGATACCGACCACGCTGGCACCAGCCACACCAATAGAACTTTGGAAGGCGTGTGCCGTCAGTGCGGCGCCGACCAGGTCGTCCTGTTGCACTGTGTAGGCGCCGGTAACCACAATGACAAGACCGGTCATGGTGCAGATCACCAGGGTATCGATAAAGGGTTCCAACATGGCGACCAGTCCTTCGCGGACCGGTTCATTGGTTTTTGCTGCCGCGTGTGCCATGGGCGATGAGCCCAGGCCCGCCTCGTTGGAAAACAGGCCGCGTGCGACACCCCAGCGTATGGCTTCGCCGACTGCGGCGCCACCAACGGCCCAGGGATTCAGTGCATGATTGAAAATCGTCGCCAGCGCAGATGTTATCTGCCCGGCATGGTTGATCAGTACCAGAATCGCGGCACCGACATAAAGCAAGGCCATAAAAGGGACAATGGTGCTGGCAACGAGGGCAATGCGTCGCACGCCCCCCAGTATCACCATGCCGACCAGAAAGGCCAGCACACCACCCACCAGCCAGGCGTTGTCACGGACTTCCGGGAACAGGTAGCCGAGGCCGTCGACAACCGAGTTGGCCTGGACCATGTTGCCGATCCCGAATGATGCAATCAGTGCAAAGCTCGCGAACAGCATGGCCATACGCTTCATCTGCAAGCCATTGAGTAGTGTATACATCGGGCCACCGGATATTTCGCCATGCTCGTCGATCTGGCGGAACTTCAATGCCAGTGTGCACTCGGTGAACTTGGTGGCCATACCAAAAAACGCCGTCATCCACATCCAGAACAGTGCACCGGGACCACCAAGGGAAATCGCCGTTGCCACACCCGCGATATTGCCGGTGCCGACCGTGGCGGATAAGGCGGTGGACAGCGCCTGAAAATGGGTGATCTGGCCTTCATGCTCCGGGCAATGATAGGCGCCGGAAATCAAGGCGATGGAATGCCGGAAGCCACGAAACTGAACCAGTCCCAGGCGGATGGTGAGGTACAGTCCCATACCCAGCAGAATGACCAGTGTCACTCCATTACCCCATAACACACCGGCCAGGTCGCCGCTCCAGACCGTCAGCTTTCCAACAAGATCACTCATACGGCCGCAGGATCAGGGTATCTCCACGCTGGGCAAATTCGATGTGTTTGAGAACGCTCATGCCCAGCAGGATTTCCATATCGCGGAAGCCGGGGTTGATGCTGGCCGGTACATTTTCAACAATCATGGGTCCGATCGAAATACTGTCGATTATTGTTCGGTAAGCAGTCACAACACCGTTGGCAGTCTGGTATTGCACCGGCATCCCTCGTCTCAGGCCAAGTTTATCGGCAAGCTCGGCGGGGATGGCTACGTCACTGGCGCCGGTATCGAGCAGAAACTCAACGGCATGCCCGTTGACGGTGCCCATGGTCACATAGTGCCCAAAACGGTTGCGCTTCAAGACGACTTCCTGAATTCCGGCAGCGTTGATGCGGCTATAGACCGCCTGGTTGGGGTTACGTTGCTTGGTCAGTCTGTTTTCAAAGAAAAAGGTAAGCAATGACAGGGCGATGATCCATGCTACAAAAGTCATGCCTTTGCCAAGGCGGCGCGTATTGTGTTTGTTTGATTCGGCCATAGGGTTATTGTAAACGAACTCGGCATGGATGTCGGCTGGACATTAGTTCCGGTCAGGCTGGACCTCGGACCAGCAGGAACCAGCCGGGCAACCGCACGGAATCATGCAGGAATATGATTATCTGCGGTTTTTTTCGTGTGTTTCCCTGGCGAATGGAGTTCGGCCCATGTGTAGAGCGAGTGCTTGCTCAAGGATTCCGGTACGCCAGGCGCAGGCCCGCGAGCATATGGCGTTTGTCGGCTTGAAAGAAATTCCGGAAGCTGGGGCGTTTGATCGATGGCCGGGTGTGCAGACTGCCCCCGCGCAGGCTGTAGTGCTGCCCGTCAAACCAGGGCTGTGAGTATTCGGGGTAGGGGAAGGCTGAAAAACCCGTATAAGGATGGAAGCTATTGTCACACCATTCCCAGACCCGCCCGGTCTGCTCCAGAACCCCTATCCTGCAGGCGGCTTCCCACTGGTATTCATGCGGTAGGCGGCCATTCGCCCAGCGTGCAAAGGCCCTGGCTTCGTGGTGGCTGATCCCGGACACGGCTTCAGTGCCCGCCAGTTCGTATCCACCGCGCATGCCGACGGCATACCAGCCACCCTCTTCACTCTGTCGCCACTGGTCCGGGTGAACAATGTTGTGTTGTTGGCGCCAGCTCCAGCCGGCTTTTCCCCAGAGATCGTTGCGTTGGTAGCCGCCGTCTTCCATGAAAGCAAGATACTCAGCGTTGCTCACCGGATGTTTGCTGATTGCGAACGGGTCCAGGTCAGCCCGTTGTGGCGGCACTTCATTGTCATAAGCGGCGGGCGGTTTACCGCCAACCCGGTAGTGGCCGGCGGGGATATCGACCGATTCACGCCTGGGTGGCATCGCCTGCAGTGTCTGGTGTGCGCTGCCGTCGGGCGTGAATTCTGCGAGTGCTTTCTGCGTCAGTATCATCAGCATGGTTTCATAATGTTGGCTGTTATGCTGGATGAGGAAATGAATGACATAGTCGTCTTTGAGCAGGGGATGCTCGCGCCATTCGGGTCGCAGATTGTGCAGTGTGTGGAGATTGAAGGCCTGCAGTTCCCGCGCCCAGGCCAGCAGGGTGTTTTTCGCTGGCAGCAGCCTGCCGCGTTCGCTTTTGGGGGTGTGTGGCGGGGTGTAAAAATCCGTGATGGGTCGGGTGATGCTGTTATCGCCACGAATCTTGTCGTGCAGCCACAGGCATTCGACAAATACGCAATGCCCGAGATGCCAGCCCAACGGGCTCAGATCAGAATGGTACTGCCTGCGAACGGTGGTTTCGTCAACCTCTTCGACCAGGGCCAGCAACAGGGACTGTGCCTGTCCCAGTTCGCTAAGCAATAAATCCGTATTCACAACGACAGTAATTCCGGCGGTTTCTCCGGATCGAGTATCAGGATCCGGTGTTCCGGCACGATCTGCCAGAACGGGGAATCGTTCATTCTTTCCGAGGCTATCAGTTGCGCGTTCGGGAACGCCTCGTCGTCGGTCGTGTAATACAGTGTGGGACAGCTGTCACCGAGTGCATGGCGCACCGCGTATAGACGTTTACCGTCGCTCACCACAATGGTGAGTAGAGATCGGCAACCGTCAACCCACCGTTCGATACGTCGCATCAGTTCAGCCAGCGCGGTCTCCACGGCAAGGTCCGGATCATCAGCCAGAATCTGACGCAGTGCCGCAAACAGGTACTCGGATTCGGTATTTCCGCGTATTGATGGCAGGTACGCCGGGTCGAGATCGGCAACAAGCCTGGGTCGAACCTGGCTGTGGAACGCATCGATCAATCCATTATGATCGAACAGAAAATTTTCGTTGGCAAACGGCTGGGTGTTGGCGTGATTGACCGGGTTACCCTCGCTGGCACTGCGCACGCTGGCAATCCATAAATCACTGACCAGCGTACGTGCGAGGTGAGGCAGGTTAGGGTCACTCCAGATCGGGGCGGGGTTGACATAGACCGCGGGCTGCTCATCATCGGCATACCAGGCAAAACCGTAACCGTCCGCGTTCAGCCTGGCATATTTCAACTCCCTGGGTGCCCAGCCCTGGACCTGCAGGCTGTGCGGTGGGTCGATGAGCAATTTGCCGATCGCAATCGGTTCTCCCAGATAAGCGGCAATCCGACACATGGTGAGCTGTTTACCCCTTGTTTTGCATGTCTGAGCGGGATGCTGGTCTACGCAGTACGTCGAGTCGGCCAGGCCCTTTTTGAAGCCAATTACACTATAGCGTCATACAAATGTAACATTTCTGGGGTGTACTGGTACTCCTTCAAAAAGTACTGGTTTATTAAAATGCCTTGCCAGGGTATTCAGGGCTGCTGTCTGGCGGATTTCGGGTGACTGATTGAGAATCGATAATGACGCGCATTCTGGTAGTTGAAGACGAACACGCGATCCGGGAAATGATTGGTTTTGCGTTGAAAAAAGCCGGCTTACAGGTTGAAGAAGCCGCGGACGCCGAGCAGGCGCTGGTTGCCATCGCCTCCAACCGCCCCGATCTGGTGCTGTTGGACTGGATGTTGCCGGGTCTGAGCGGGGTGGAGCTGGCCCGGCGTCTGCGACGGGAGGAGGTAACCGCGAAACTTCCCATTATTCTGTTGACTGCCCGGGTAGAGGAAAATGACCGTGTGCACGGTCTGGAGGTGGGGGCTGATGACTATATTACCAAGCCGTTCTCTCCACGTGAGCTGATCGCCCGTATCAATGCCGTTTTGCGGCGCAGCCAGGCGGCCGGCGGGGACCGGTGCCTTGAGTTTGCCGGTCTGGAGCTGGACCCGATCGGGCACCGCGTTCAGGCCGATGGGAGACCTCTGAATCTGGCGCCAACCGAGTTTCGCCTGCTGCACTTCTTTATGAGCAACCCCGATCGGGTGTACAGTAGGGAGCAGTTGCTGGACCATGTTTGGGGTCGTGGCATTTTTGTCGAGGAACGAACGGTGGATGTGCACATACGCCGCCTGCGCAAGGCCTTGGCCGCGCAGACCTATGATCGTTTTATTCAGACAGTCCGTGGTGCAGGCTATCGTTTCTCAATCAGAGACTGATCGTGAGCAAGCCCTGGCGGAATGAACTGCAGCGTATCGCTGTACTGCTTCTAACCGGCCTCCTTGTCGGGGCTATCGCCGGGAATATCGAGCGTTGGCTGCTGATCTTTATCACTACCTACCTCTGCTGGCATCTGTACAACGTGTACCGGCTGCTTGGCTGGTTGCGCGAGGGCAAGAAATTCCGGCTACCGGAGACCGCCAGCATCTGGGACGATGTGTTCGAGCACATCTATCGCCTGCAACAGCGTAACCGCAAGCGCAAGCGTGATTTGCGCCGCCTGCTCAAGCGCTTTCACAAAATGACCGTTGCCTTGCCCGATGCCATCGTGGAACTGGCGCCCGGCAGCGACGAAATCGAATGGTGGAATGACGCCGCGGCCAGATTTCTGGGTTTTACATATCCGCGAGACAGCGGTCAGCGTATCAGTAATCTGCTGCGATCCCCGGCCTTCCTCGATTACCTGCACCAGCAGGAAAACTACCAACAGGCGATTGAAATACCATCCCCGGTGGATGAAGAGCTCACACTGAGGATCCGTGTCATTCCCTATTCGGGTAATCGGCGTCTGCTGGTGGCACGTGATATGACCAGAATGCAGCGCCTGGAAAGGACGCGCCAGGATTTCGTGGCCAATGTTTCACACGAATTACGCAGCCCTCTGACCGTGATTTCCGGTTATCTTGAGACCCTGCTTGACGAGCAGGGATTTGGAGAAGAGTACGCCAACCAGCTGAGAAGCATGCAGAAGCAGACCGAGCGCATGAATCGTATCGTTGACGATCTGATGCTGTTGTCGCGCCTGGAGACGGAAATTCCACAGGCGGACCCCGAGCCCGTCCTGGTTTACCGGCTGATTGATTCGATCGTTAACCAGGCGCGTGAACTCAGCGGTGTCGAAGAGCATGTCATTGAGCTGGATGTGGATAGCGGTTTATGTCTGAAAGGGCGTGAGTCTGAGCTTTACAGCGCATTTTCCAACCTGGTGTTCAATGCCGTTCGTTACACCCCGGCCGGGGGGCTTATCACCATTCGCTGGAAAGCGTCAGATGATGGGGCGGTATTTTCAGTCGAGGATTCCGGGGTGGGCATAGCGCCTCACCAGATACCGCGTCTGACCGAGCGTTTCTACCGGGTTGATAACGGCCGTTCGCGCTCCACCGGTGGTACCGGCTTGGGACTCGCCATCGTCAAACACGTGCTGTTGAGGCATGAAGGATGGCTGGAGATCGAAAGCGAACTCGATAACGGTAGCAAATTCCGTTGCCATTTTCCGCTGGAGTGCTGCAGCGAGTGCGACCATCGCTCCGTTTGGCTATCACAGGCCGATGCTGTGTTGACCGCCGGAGGTAGAACAGATTTGCAGCCCGCACTTGGTGTTACAGATTAGGGCAGGCATTATTTATCTGGTCAAAGGCAAGGACGTGCGGCACACGCGGGTTGACCAGCAAGTTGATGACTAAGCCAGATTACCCGCGTTCCTTCACCATAAAGGACACGAAGGTCACAAAGGGCGGTCAGCCCTAAGCAAGCAGAAATTCAAGCAAGGCTTTCTGGGCGTGCAGACGGTTTTCCGCTTCCTCCCAGACCACGCTCTGTGGCCCGTCGATTACATCGGCGGTCACTTCCTCGCCGCGGTGAGCCGGCAGGCAGTGCATGAAAATCGCATCCTTATTGGCGCCGGCCATCAACTCGGCATTGACCTGGAACCCGGCGAATATCTTTTCGCGTTGGCGTTGTTCCTCTTCCTGGCCCATGCTCGCCCACACGTCGGTGACTACCAGGTCCGAGCCTTCGGCAGCTTCAAGCGGGTGTTCAAACAGGGTGACCCTTTCCCCCGCTACGGCGACAATATCGGCATCAGGCTTGTAGCTTGCCGGTGTCGCTATACACAGCTGAAAATCGAATTGTCTTGCGGCATTGATATAGGAATGGCACATGTTGTTGCCATCGCCGATAAAAGTAACCTTGGCGCCACGGATATCACCTCGATGTTCAAACCAGGTCTGCATGTCGGCGAGCAACTGGCAGGGGTGGTATTGGTCCGTTAAGGCATTAATCACAGGTGAAACCGAATACTCGGCAAAACGCTCGACTTTTTCGTGTTCGAAGGTGCGGATCATGACGGCGTCTGTCATGCGGGAAAGTACCCGGGCACTGTCCTCAATGGGTTCCCCACGCCCGAACTGGGTGTCCCTGGGTGACAGAAACATGGCGTGACCGCCTAACTGGACCATCCCGGTCTCGAACGAAACGCGTGTGCGGGTCGATGATTTCTCGAACACCATGGCCATGACTTTATTTTTCAGTGGTTCGTATATCCGCCCCTGCTTTTGCCACTGTTTGAGTTCAATGGCGCGCTCGATCAGCTGGTGCAGTTCGTCAGACGACAAATCCAGCAAGGTAAGAAAATGTCTCACACTCATCATTCTTCACCCAGGAAAGTTTCGATGAGTTCACTGACAGTCGAGACTATTTGCCCGGCCTGCTCATCGCTCAGAATCAGTGGCGGAAGTAAACGGACAACTTTATCCGCCGTGACATTGATCAACAGCTTACGTTGTAGAGCCCGCTGCATCAGTTCACCACAGGCGCGGTCCAGTTCGATACCCAGCATCAGGCCTTTACCGCGGACGGAAACGACACCTTCCTGTCCGTCCAGGCGCTGTTTAAACTGTTCGAGCAGATGGCCGCCTAGTTGCCCGGCGCGTTCAACCAGGCTGTCCTGCTCCAGGGTGTGTAATACAGCCAGCGCTGCGCTGGCCGACAGTGGGTTACCGCCGAAGGTTGAGCCATGATTACCCGGCCTGAAAATATCGGCCGCAGCACCGCCTGCCAGGCAGGCACCGATAGGCACACCATTGCCTAAACCTTTTGCAAGGGTCATGACGTCAGGCTTAATGCCGGTGTGCTGGTGCGCAAACCAGCGACCGGTCCGACCCATGCCGGTCTGGATTTCATCCAGTATCATCAGCCAGCCGTGTTTGTCGCAAAGCGCGCGGAGTTCCACCAGGTAGTTGTCGTCGGGAATGCGAATGCCGCCCTCGCCGGTTATGGGTTCGACCAGAACGGCAACACAATTGGGGCTGTTCTGTGCAATGGTACGAATGGCACCCAGGTCATCGTAGGGTGAACGCAGGAATCCTGGAACCAGCGGTTCGAAACCGGCCTGTATCTTGCGGTTACCGGTTGCCGTCAGGGTGGCCATGGTGCGGCCGTGGAAGCTGCCTTCGGTGACAATGACCTGTGGTGCGTCGATACCTTTCTGGTGGCCATAGAGGCGGGCCATTTTGAGTGCAGCTTCGTTGGCTTCGGCACCGGAATTGCTGAAAAACACACGGTCCATTTCGGCGATCCGGCACAGTTCGCCGGCCAGTTCTTCCTGTAAATCAATCTGGTACAGGTTGGATGTATGCAGCAGGCGCCGGGCTTGGTTGCAGATGGCCTCGCTGACTGCCGGGTGGGCGTGACCGAGCCCGCAGACTGCGATGCCGCACAGTGCATCAAGGTAGCGATTGCCATCCTTGTCAAACAGGTAAGCCCCCTCGCCATGCTCAAAGCTGACGGGTAATGGCTTGTAGGTGTTCATCAGGTGTTCGGCCATCAGGCTCCCCAAAAACAAAAGGCGCCTTCGAGGAAGCCGCCACGCTGTAAATGTATAAGTTTATAGCGCAATTCAGGTTTTTCCAAATAAAAGACTCCTGTTAACCACCAAGCCGTCGAAAGTGATTTGATTTCATGGGTCAGGATGACGCGATCAGATGGAATTCGCATGGCAGGCTCAAAGTACATGCGCAGTATTTTTGCAAAAAAAACCCGGCCAAAGGCCGGGTTTCAACGATCTTGATGTAAAACTATCAGAAGGGAAGACCGTGCGCCCATCCCACCATGCACATCAGCATCGGGATCGATAACAGAGTATTGGTGCGTGAGGCCATCAGCGCTGTTTTCTTGGCGCTGGCAATCTGCTCAGCGCTGGCTTCCACCATACCCAAGATCTTCTTTTGATTCGGCCAGATCAGCGCCCAGACATTGAACAGCATAATGGTGCCCAGCCATGCGCCGATACCGATTACTGTGGTGGAGGGCGTCGCAAAACTGAATTTCTCGAATGTAAAGGCGTTTACTGCGCCGACGAGAGGCAGGTTTTGCAGTGCGCCGACACCGGTCAACCAGGTTACTACCGCGCTCCAGCGGAACCACAGCAGCGCGCGGGGAGCAACATACTTGTTGATCGCTGCCGGGCCCGGGCCGCCACTGTCAGCTTCTGCCAGTGCATTTCCGACTGCAGGCACCTGCACAAAATTGAAATAATAGAGCAATCCAATCCAGACCACGCCTGCCAGTACGTGGAACCAGACCTCGAGTGCCCAGATGTTTAGACTGCCAGTGCTCAGGGCCAGCACAATCACCGCCGCCAGCACAAAACCGGAGATGATTGTACCCAAAATAGAAGTTAACGGGTTCATTTGTTACTGCTCCTTCATATATCGGTTTTAATTTATTCAGGGATACCTTAATGAGTACATTGGATAGCCGGCATACCTTGACGGGACCGTCGGCAGCAGGAATGCTGCCGTCGAGCGTACACGGAGGTATTCACAGCGTGTCCCGTCAAGGTATGCCGGCTATCCAATGTTCGGCTTAGTAAAAGCCGACTAATTTACTCAGGATTGCGGATTTTACGGTCCGGTGCTGGGGAATGCAATATGCGATTGGTGCATAATTAGTGCATGGATGCCATTCAGCTCAGTATTTTCTCCAGCCGGATCTCGGCGGTATGTGACGAAATGGGCGCGGTGCTGCGGCGCGCTGCATTCTCGCCGAATATAAGGGACCGCCTCGATTACTCCTGCGCCGTGTTTGACCCGCAGGGACAGCTTTGCGCGCAGGCTGCGCATATCCCCGTGCATCTTGGCAGCATGGCTTATGCCATGGCCGATCTGGTTCAATGCCGCGACTGGTTGCCGGGTGATATGGTGGTGGTGAATGATCCCTTCCAGGGGGGGACACATTTGCCGGACGTGACACTTATCGCACCGGTATTCGTGGATCAGCAGTGTGCAGCTTTTGTCGCCAATCGTGCTCACCACGCCGACATCGGTGCCGAGAGCCCGGGTTCCATGCCGATCGGTAACCGCCTTGAGCAGGAGGGCCTGATTATTTCACCGACCGTACTGGTTGAAAACGGGGAAATCCAGCAGGGTGTTCTTGACTGGATCAGTGCGGCCACGCATAACGCAGCCATTACGCAAGGTGACTTTTCCGCGCAGATCAGCGCCAATCGCAGCGGTGTAAAGCGTATCCAGGAACTGCTTGCAGGCATGGGTATTGATGCCTGGCTGAATGCTCTGGAAATACTCAACGATTACGCCGAGCGCATGGCGAGAGCGGCGCTGCAGGAATTGCCGGACGGTTGTTGCGAGTTTGACGATCTCATGGATGATGACGGGCAGGGTAACAGGGACATCCGTCTGCATGTTTGTGTGACGCTGAATGCCGGCCAGGTCAGCGTAGACTTTTCCGGGACGGATCAACAGGTACGAGGGAACGTCAACTGTCCACTTGCCGTTACAGCGGCAGCGGTGTTCTATGTATTCCGTTGCCTGATGGACGAGCGTACACCGGCCTGCGCAGGAAGTTTCCGTTTGATTCAGCTCGTCGCACCCAGGGGGTGTCTGGTCAACGCCAGGCCACCGTCGGCTGTGGCGGCGGGTAACGTGGAAACCAGCAGCCGTATTGTTGACCTGGTGTTGGGGGCTCTGGCCCGGCTCATACCGGATCGGGTTGCGGCTGCCAGTCAGGGTACGATGAATAACCTGGCCATGGGTGCCCGGGACAAGCAGAGTGGCTGGGACTACTATGAAACCATTGCCGGTGGTATGGGCGCCGGTAAGCAGGGTGGTGGTTTGCATGCGGTGCAGACACACATGACCAATACATTGAATACGCCTATCGAAGTGGTGGAGGCCGCTTACCCCTTGCGTATTCGTCGTTACGCCTTGCGTACAGGTTCCGGCGGCAACGGCCGGAGAAAAGGCGGGGATGGCCTGCTGCGCGAGTACGAGTTCCTGGTCCCGGCACAGGTGACGCTGTTGACAGAACGGCGTCGTCACCGTCCCTGGGGTCTGCTGGGCGGACTGGAGGGGCTGGCTGGCGAGAATCGGCTCAATGGTAAAATCCTGCCTGCCAAAGCTGCACTCGTGGTAAAAAGTGGTGACCGGCTGGAGATTGCTACGCCGGGTGGCGGCGGTTTTATGGCAGCCCCATAGCTGTTCGTGTGACTTTAGCGCTATAAGCAAAGGCTGAATGATGTGTGGAATCTGTGGGGAATTACGGGTAGACGGTCAAGCTCCTGATCCGGGGACAGTCAAGCGGATGCTCTCGAAGCTTGAACGGCGGGGCCCCGATCACGAAGGGCGTTACTTTCAGGGTGCCGTGGCACTCGGGCACCGGCGCCTGTCTGTTATCGATCTGTCACCAGCATCGAATCAGCCGTGGATTGATGAGGCGCTGGGGCTTGCGCTGGTATTCAACGGTGCTATCTACAACTACAAGGAGTTGCGCGCCGAGCTGATCGGCGAAGGATTCAGCTTTGTCAGCGACGGTGATACGGAAGTTGTGCTGAAAGCCTATGCGGCCTGGGGCGAGTCTTTTGCCACCCGCCTGCAGGGCATGTTCGCCATCGCGATCTGGGATCAGAAACGCCGGCAACTGGTTCTGGTGCGCGACCGTTTCGGTATCAAGCCGTGCTATTACAGCCACGGCACATACGGGTTTCGTTTTGCTTCCAACCCTCAGGCGCTGTTGGCAGCCGGTGACGTCGATACCAGCTTCGATACGGTGGCGCTGCATCATCACTTCACCCTGCATGCCGTGGTTCCGGCTCCGCGAACCTTGCTGAGGGGTATCCGTAAATTAGCGCCGGCACACGTGATGGTTGTCGATGCCGAGGGGCATGACCGTGTTTTTTCTTACTGGCAGCTGGATGCATCCGCACTGGAATCTCCGCTGAGCGAAGCTGAGTGGATCGAGGCAACGCGGGCGGCCCTGATTGAAGCGGTGCAGCGGCGTCGGGTTGTTGCCGATGTGCCCGTAGGGGTGCTGTTGTCAGGCGGTTTGGACAGCAGCCTTCTGGTGGCATTACTGGCTGAACACGGTGGCAGTGACCTGCTGACATTTTCTGTTGGTTTTGAAGATCATCCGCACGAGCGCGGTCATGAGTTCGAGTTTTCCGACCAGGTCGTCGAACGTTACGCTACCCGGCACCACAAAATTCATATTCCGAATCATGAAGTGCTGGACCGGCTGCCGGAAGCGATCGATCATATGGCCGAGCCTATGGTGGGACAGGATGCGGTGGCTTTCTATCTGCTCGCTGAACGTGTTTCGCAGCACGTCAAGGTCGTGCAAAGTGGACAGGGCGCAGACGAGGTGTTCGCCGGTTATTTCTGGTACCCCCAGATGCACCAGGCAGAGGGTTCCGATATCGAGCGTTTCCGGTCCCGCTACTTTGATCGGGATCATGACGAATATCTGCGCATGATGGATCCCGCATGGGCGGGACCGGATTACACGTCGGCGCTGCTTGAAGAGCGACTGAAGGCAGCCAACAGTGAGGAGTATCTGAATCGCGTACTGCACTTTGATGTGACCACGCTGATTGTTGATGACCCGGTAAAGCGTGTGGATAACATGACCATGGCGTGGGGACTGGAGGCGCGTGTGCCGTTTCTCGACCACCAACTGGTGGAACTCGTAATCAGGATGCCGCCGCAACTCAAAATTCGCAGCAACGGCAAGTATCCACTGAAAGAAATCTCCCGTGGCCTGGTGCCCGACGCGGTTATCGATCGGCCAAAGGCGTATTTCCCGGTTCCCGCCTTGAAGTTTGTACGTGGTCAGTTTCTGGCGTTCATGCGCGATCTGCTCAACAGCCGGGCCTGCCGGCAACGCGGGCTTTACAATGAGGACTATGTGAAGTCAATCCTGGACGATCCTGAGCATCAGCTTACCCGCCTGCAGGGCAGCAAGTTATGGCACCTGGCAGCGCTCGAATTATGGTTGCAGCGCAACGTGGATAACGTGGCGTGAGCGGCGATTGATACTGGATCAAAATCGGCGATTTCGGCGCAAACACCGGTAAATCGTAAAACCCCTCCAAAAAAGACTTTTTGTCGCCCAGCTTGCTCGGTAAACTGCTGTTAACCTGTAACAACTTAGTGATTTGAGAGGTGGGTAACAATGGATGTAATGGAACGGATCAAACAGGCTGTTGACAGCAGTCCGGTTGTCATTTTCATGAAGGGCACACCGCAAATGCCGATGTGCGGTTACTCCAGTCGTACTACGCAGGTCTTGCAGGCCTGCGATGTGGAATTCTCACATGTCAATGTGCTGGCCGATCCCGAAATTTTCGAGAATCTGCCACGCTTTGCCAACTGGCCAACGTTTCCGCAGGTGTACGTTAACGGTGAGCTGATTGGTGGCCATGACATTACGCTGGAAATGTTTCAGAAGGGTGAACTGAAACCGATGCTGCAGGAAGCGGTAAAAAAGCAGGCGTAAGCTGCCCCAGCCGGATCGAACAAGCTTGAATTCAGCCACGGAAGACATGGGAAAAAACGACAAAAATTTTCCCTGCCTTCCGTGGCTGTTTACATGGTATTAGCTTAACCCAGTCACTGCATTAATCTTTCTGTAGGAGAGGCCTCCTGGCCGCGATATCGCGCCGAAGGGCGGCGCTCCTACAGCTTCCAGCAGGACCTCACTATCGGTGAATTGCAGAGAGTGTTTAAATGGCGTAGTACGTTCCTGTTTTTAAAATGTGAAATTGACAGGCAGACTGAAAGCTATGCAACCTGTCAGCTTAAGTCAGTAGCATTCGGCTAACGCCTTATGACTATTGCGTGAACAGGATTCGTCCTATCCGACGGTGAACCGGCCTGAATTGACCAGGAAATGGACCCAGACGCTGGCGGCATAGCCCACAAAAATTGCCCAGCTCCACTTAAGGTGCGAAAAGAAAGTGTAGATACCGCGGGCCTGTCCCATGACCGCGACACCGGCAGCCGATCCAATTGACAGCAGGGAGCCTCCAACACCGGCTGTCAGTGTCACCAGTAACCACTGCCCCTGATCCATTGCCGGTTGCATGGCCAGTACGGCAAACATCACGGGTATGTTGTCTACGATAGCGGAAAGAAAGCCGACCAGTATGTTGGCCTGGGTCGGACCCAGATCGCCATACATGAGCTCTGACCCGACCGCCAGATAACCCAGTGTTCCCAATCCGCTAACGCAAAGAATGATGCCGTAAAAGAACATTAAGGTATCCCACTCGGCGCGCTCCAGAGACTTGAAGATGTTGAACGGGGTCTGTTTGGCAGGTGGCGTCAGCTGCTCGAGTTCGAGGGCGCTTCCG
>Ga0316197_10001611_pt1 | contig 16046 bp, 15 predicted proteins | sample OudBiesiAoxic_MG_FD_204939 | JGI IMG/M metagenome (GOLD analysis project Ga0316197, IMG submission 204939) | Coastal sediment microbial communities from Oude Bieten Haven, Netherlands - site A oxic | ecosystem: Environmental > Aquatic > Marine > Coastal > Sediment | place: Netherlands... | reverse complement strand
TCCTCCCGGATGCCCTCGTTTACTTCAAATGCCGGAAACGGAGTGGCCCGGGTGGTTGATACTGCCGACGTCGTCTGCAAGCCAAGGAGTTGAATATGCAAATTGTACTAGTCGGTGCGACCGGCTTTTTAGGGCACCATTTGTTACCGGAACTTTCAGCTGCCGGACACCAATGCCTTGTCCTCACCCGTTATGCGCCGGGTTGTCGCGAACTGGCCGTTATCCCGGGGGTCGAGGTGCAGCAGACGGATGTCTTTGACGACGATAAGCTGAAACAGCAGTTCGATGGGGCAGATGCCGTCATCAATATGGTTGGAATACTCAACGAGTCCGGTCGTAAGGGCAAAGGGTTCAACCGCGCCCACGTTGAATTAACCGAAAGGGTCATCGCAGCCTGCCGTGCCAGTGGCGTCGGGCGGCTCGTCCAGGTCAGTGCGCTGAACGCGGGCAAGGGCGAGAGTTACTATCTGAAGAGCAAAGGCCAGGCGGAAGCCCTGATCCATGCAGCCGAAGACCTGAACAGCACGATCATTCAACCCTCGGTCATTTTCGGTGACGGCGATTCGTTCTTCAATCGCTTTGCCGGGTTGCTGAAGATGGCCCCGGTTTTGCCGCTTGCCTGTCCCAATGCAAGAATGCAGCCGGTCTGGGTATGTGATGTGGCCAGGGCCATAACCATGGCATTGCCTGACCCTGAAACGTACGGTCAGACACTGGTCATGGTGGGGCCCAGGCAATACACTCTGCGCGAGCTGGTTGAGTTCACGGCGAAAGCGGCCGGTCTGAAACGAAAAATCCTCGGGCTGCCGGACGGACTGTCGCGCCTGCAGGGCCAGCTGATGAATTTTGTTCCCGGTAAGCCGTTCTCAAGTGACAATTACCAATCACTACAGGTCGATAATATCAGCGAAGAAAACAGCCTCTGGCGCTTCGGTATTGTGCCCCGGTCGATAGAGAGTACCGTGCCTGGTATGTTGTCGGGTTCGGCGCATCAGCGGCACCTCGACCAGTACAGGAGGCGGGTGGAACCTTGACGTGAGTGGCACGGTTTACCTGGTGGGAGGTGCAGTTCGTGACGAACTGCTGGGGGTCGTTCCCAAGGAAAAAGACTGGGTGGTGGTTGGCAGCACGCCGGAAGAACTCACGGCTCGTGGCTTTCGGCAGGTAGGCGCCTCATTTCCCGTTTTCCTTCACCCGGACACCGCCGAGGAATTTGCGTTGGCACGCACCGAGCGCAAGCAAGGCCATGGCTACCATGGTTTTACCGTGGATTTTCATCCCGGTGTTACGCTTGAAGAAGATCTCGCCCGTCGTGACCTGACAGTCAACGCGATGGCGAGGGATGAGAACGGGCGCCTGGTCGATCCGTTCGGTGGCTGCTCAGACCTTGAGCAGCGTATTTTGCGTCATGTCTCGCCGGCATTTTCAGAAGACCCTTTACGGGTGTTGCGGGTCGCCCGGTTCGCGGCCCGTTATGCGCACCTGGGTTTTCACGTTCATGAGACCACCATGGCGCTCATGCGCGGGATGGTGGACTCCGGAGAATTGGAACACCTGGTGCCGGAACGGGTCTGGGCAGAGTTCGCAGATGCGCTTTCAACGCCGCAGCCCGCGGTGTTTATTCGCGTTCTAAGGGAATGCGGAGCGCTGGCTGTCATCCTGCCGGAAGTGAACTGTCTTTTCGGTGTACCGCAACCGGAAAAGTACCACCCGGAAATTGATACCGGCGTGCATGTCCTGATGACCATGGATATGGCCGCCCGGTTAGGTGGACCGGCAGAGGTCGTGTTTTCATTGCTGTTGCACGATCTGGGCAAAGGGATCACTCCGCAATCAAGGCTGCCCTCTCACTTCGGTCATGAAAAAAGTGGCGTTCCGCTGGTGGAAGATGTGTGCGACCGGTTGCGTGCGCCCGGTGTGTTTCGCGACCTTGCGCTGAAAGTGTGCGAGCTGCACCTGCGCTGTCACCGCCTGGCAGAGGCGCGCCCATCGACCATCATGAAATTGATCGAGGATGCCGATTTACTGCGGCGACCGGAGCTTGTGGACGCCTTTTTGCGCGCCTGCGAGGCAGATTATCGCGGCAGGAAAGGCCTGGAGGATAGAAGCTATCCGCCCGCTGAACTGTTGCGAACGGCGCTTGCCGCTGTGCTGGCCATCCGGGCAAGGGACATCGATACCGAAGGCCTGGACGGCAAAGAGATTGGCGCAAAGCTGAGGCAGGTAAGGGTAGAAGCTATAGCCGGTAGCGTAAGTCCTGGAGGCTGAAGCCACAGAGGGGTTGCACCAGGCCACGACCCAGTCCCATCACCTGGAATTTCTCGCCCATCAGGCCCGGTAACGTCAGTTGCCTTGCCTGTTCAGTCAGGATCAGATTCCTGCCTTCGCCGGATTGATTTTCTTCTGCCAGTATGCGATCCAGGCCGCAGCCGAGCAGGAACATGGATTGACTGGCATAGCCTTCGACGTCCAGGCCGCAGTGATCAGCCGCCTCTGCCAGTGCGGTGAAGTCCACCCAGGTGGTGATGTCCTGTAAGCCGGGCCAGAAAAAAACGTCGTCATGTGCACGGTGACGGTAGTGGCACATCAGCGTGCCGTCGGTGCGTTCCGGGAGGTAGTACTCGCTGCGCGGATAGCCATAATCGATAAATAGCGCCAGGCCCCGGTTCATGTGGCGTGTCAGTGCATCCAGCCAGTCTGTCGTCAGCAGGTTGACCTCCGAGCGGTACCCCCCGGGGAGTTCGACACCGTTTTCCGCTTCGATATGCGCCACTGCCTGTTTGAGCTCTGCAGGAGCCTCACGACTGGCCCAGTTAAACCGTCCTTTTTTTCGGGTAACGCACAGTTGCTCAACGCCGTGTTTACCGATTTCAAAACGCTCGACGGCGAGGGCATCCAGTACTTCGTTCGCGATCAAAACCCCCTGCCACCCTGAAGTGGGAGGCTGATCCAGCCATCGAACATGCTCGAGCAGCCCACTGTCTGTAGTGGCAATGGTTTCCGCCTGTACCTGGCGCAGGTCGGCGCTGCGCTCGAGAATCAGGTAGCGTCGCGGGAGGTACTCCGGGTCCAGTGCGGCGAACAAATCTGCCGCCAGGCGGCCGGTGCCGGCTCCGACTTCAAGAATGTCGTAATCACCAAGCGTGGCCGCAAGTTCGTTGACCTGCCCGGCCAGGCAGGTCGCAAACAGTGATCCCAGCTCAGGTGCAGTGACGAAATCGCCGGATTCACCCAGCTTGTGCAGCCCGGCGGAGTAGTACCCCAGCCCGGGTTCGTAGAGTGACATCTCCATGAACCGGGAGAATGGTGTCAATCCATCTGTACCGGATTTCTGCTGCACCCGGTTGCACAGGGCATCGCTCATTTGCTTGAGCTCTTCGGGCGGTTCGGGCAGGATGTTGTCGGACATAGTTTGCAATTCTGTTTGAGTGAAAAGTACATGTCCAGTAGAAAAACGGCACTTGTCACAGGCGCGGCTGCCCGGATTGGCGCATCCATCTGTAAAACGCTGCACGGCAGGGGGTGCGACGTCCTGCTGCATTACAATTCCAACCGTGAATCGGCGCAACAACTGGCTGATAAGCTCAACAAGGAGCGCCCGCAGAGCGTTTTTCCCGCGCAGGCTGACCTCTCCTCACCCGCCGGGCTGCAAAACCTGGTGGAGCAAACCCGGAAGCATTTCGGGCAACTGGATGTTCTGGTCAACAACGCATCACGCTTTTACCCGACCGCGGTGGGTAAAACCCAGGCCTGGCAGTGGGATGACCTGGTGAACAGCAATCTCCGGGGTCCCTATTTCCTGGTCCAGTCCCTGCTTGATGAACTGCGAACAGCCGGTGGCGCGGTGATCAATATTGTCGATATCCATGCGGAGCGGCCGATGCCGGGCCATGCGGTTTACTGCATGTCCAAGGCGGGGCTGGCGATGATGACGCAGTCTTTGGCGCAGGAACTCGGACCTGCTGTGCGTGTTAACGGTGTGTCGCCGGGGGCTATTCTCTGGCCTGACAACGAGCCGGATTCAGCGGAGAAAATAGCGATCCTCGACCGCACCGTGTTAGGCCGGACAGGGGAGGCGGATGATATCGCCTCTGCAGTCGCCTACCTGGCTCTCGATGCGCCTTACGTGACCGGCCAGATTCTGGCGGTAGACGGGGGCCGTTCTGTTAACGTTTAACGGCTGGGGTGATGGCTAGTCCAGGTCGATAGATTCCATCGGCAGATCGTGTTGCGGAAAGCTTTCCCACAGTTCGCTGATGGTTGTTCTCGTTACCGGGTGCACCCGTTCGGGTGCCAGGTCGGCCAGTGGTTTGAGCACATAGGCCGCCTCGAGAATCTCGCCGCGTGGTATCTCCAGGGCAGGGCTGAGCAGGAAAAGATCGTCGTAGAGCAGGATATCGATATCCAGGGTGCGGTCGCCGAATTTCGGTGCTTGCCGGTTCCGGTCGTGCCTGTCTTCCAGCTCAGACAGGAAGTCCTTGAGTTCCAGCGGGCCCAAACGGGTTTCGACCCGTGCAACCAGGTTGATGAAATCATTCCCGGTGAAACCGAACGGGGGTGTTTGATAAACCGGGGAAAAGACGACCGTGTCAAAAGATTCACGCAGACAAGTGATGGCCGAAGCGATGTTTCGACGGGCATCGATATTGCTGCCCAGGCCGAGGTAAGCAATGCTCACCGGCTCAGGTCCGGTCCGTCTCTGCGCTGCGCTCGATGATGACACCTACCGCGCTGGAGCCACGGACCGCTCCGGGCTTGCTGAGTTTCAGTTTCAGGTGCCGGACGGGGAACTCGTCAAGCACAATCGCCGCGCATTTCTCGGCCAGGGCCTCCACCAGCTGAAACTCACTTTCCTCGATGAAGTGGATCAGGCGTTTGGAAACCGCCTTGTAGTTCAGGGTGTCTTCAATTGAATCGGATGCGGCAGCTTTCCGAATGTCAAAATCCATTTCGAGATCCAGGCTGACGGCCTGGCGGATCTCACGTTCCCAGTCAAAAATGCCTATAACGGTTTCAACCGTCAGGTTTTCTATAAATACCCGGTCCATCCAGTTATCCCTGTTCGTCCATCAGTTCATGCAAAGGCCAGCGGGGGCGGGCGCTGATGGTTTCCGGTGCGCACTCACCCGCCACCAGGTGGTAGTACCCGGCGAAGGCAATCATTGCCCCGTTATCAGTACAAAAACGGATGCGGGGATAGGATACACCCCAGCCGTATTTCTTCCCGGCGCGTGACAGGGTTTCACGGAGTTGTAAGTTCGCCCCGACGCCGCCGGCAATGATTAATTCGGTGCAGCCAGTCTGTTGCATGGCCCGCCGGCACTTGATGACCATGGTATCAACCACGGCCTGCTGGAAACCCGCAGCAATATCGGCCCGGGCGTTTTCCTCGTCGCAATGCTTGTGCCACAGGTTGCGCGTATGAGTCTTCAGTCCGCTGAAGCTGAATTCCAGCCCTGGCCGGTCGGTCATCGGCCGCGGGAAACGGTATTTTCCGGGGTCTCCGGATTCTGCGGCCCTGGCGATCAGAGGTCCGCCGGGGTAACCCAGGTCTAGGAGCTTTGCGGTTTTGTCGAAAGCCTCACCTGCGGCATCGTCCAGTGTTTCGCCCAGCACCCGGTAATCCCCGATCTTGCGTACCTCGACCAGCATCGAGTGGCCACCGGAGACCAGCAGTGCAACAAAGGGGAAATTTGGCGGATCCGGTTCCAGCAAAGGCGCCAGCAAATGACCTTCCATGTGGTGAACTGCAACGGCCGGAACATCCAGCGCCTGCGCGATGGCCCGGCCCGCCGACGCGCCGACCAGCAATGCGCCGATCAGTCCCGGGCCTGCCGTGTAGGCAACGCCATCGATGTCTGCACGCGCACAGCCGGCCTGCTCCAGGCATTCATCCAGCAACGGAACCAGCTTCCTGACGTGGTCGCGTGAAGCAATCTCGGGAACCACGCCGCCATACTCCGCGTGGATGTGTGCCTGTGAATACAACACGTCGGCCATCAGGCCAAGTTCACCATCGTAGATGGCGACGCCGGTTTCGTCGCAGGAAGTTTCAATGCCCAATACTCGCATAACTCTCTATATACGTGCCCTAAGTCCGTACTGCAATGGGTTTACCTATGTTATCTTCTCCGGCTGAAATTCATCAGGGCAAAATTTTGAATAAAGGTCTGGGTGTGGCGGCTTCCGGCAGTGCGGAAGTATCGCAAACAGCAGTGGAAATACTAAAGGCCGGTGGTAATGCTTTTGATGCCGCCCTGGGGGCCTTGTGCACCGCTTCAATTGCAGAGCCCTTGCTGGCGAGCCTCGGTGGAGGTGGTTTCATGCTGGCGCTCCCGGACGGCGACAAGCCCCGGGTCTTTGACTTTTTTTGCCAGACACCCAAACGACGCCGCCCGGACCACGAGCTCGATTTTTACCCGATCATGGCCGATTTCGGCACCGCCGAGCAGGAATTTCACATCGGCATGGGCTCGATCGCGATCCCGGGTGTGGTTGCCGGAGTCTTTGAAGCCCACCGGGACCTGGGTCGGATGCCGATAAGTGAGATCATGACGCCCGCCATTGAGTTGGCGCGGTCGGGCGTCGTCGTTGACCCGTTTCACCATTACATCATTCGTATTCTGCGCGCCATCATGCGGGCTACCGAAGATTCTTTTGCGCTGTACGAGTCGCCGGGCCGCCCCGGGCGACTGATCCGCGAGGGAGAGTTGCTCCGGAATCCGGACGCGGCTGATGCCCTCGAAGCCCTTATCAGTGAAGGCCCGGACCTGTTCTACCGTGGCGAGTGGGCTGCGCAACTGGCGGCAGATTGTCTTGAAAGCGGCGGGCAGATCACCCGACAGGACCTCGCTGATTACCGTGTGGAACGGCGCAAACCAGTCATGTTCCGGCATTCAGGCGCCCGTTGTGCGATTAATCCGCCACCTTCTCCGGGTGGCAGCCTGATTGCTTTTGCGCTTGGAGTTATTGGCGAATGGCAAACTGAAAACCTCGCCTGGGGCAGCGAAGATCACATGCTAAACCTGTTGCGCGGGATGCGGGCGGCCAGTATCGCAAGGCACGAATACGCGATGGAGGCGGGCCTGGAACAGAACAAGATGGAAGCGTTGCTGGGCGAAGACACCATACGACGCTGGCGTGAAGGGCTTGATTTGCACTCGCTCTTCAGCCGTGGAACCACGCACATCAGTGTCGCTGATGCGGAGGGTAATATAGCCAGCCTGACCGCCTCGAATGGCGAAGGTTGTTCTTATGTGCTGCCGCGAACCGGTGTCATGTTGAACAATATGCTGGGCGAGGAAGACCTCAACCCGGGCGGGTTTAACCAGTGGAAAGCCGGCTGCAGACTGGCATCCATGATGTCCCCGGCCGTGGTCGAGTTGGCGGACGGTACCCGTTTTGCACTGGGTTCCGGTGGCTCCAACCGCATCAGAAGTGCAATCACACAAGTCCTGGTCAACCTGCTGGATTTCGGCATGACGCCCGAACAGGCCGTTGCCGCCCCCAGGATTCACCTTGAAGGGAATATGCTCAGTCTCGAGCCGGGATTTTCCGACGCGACCGCATCGGCGCTCGAATCCACTGCACCCGAAACCCATCACTGGCCGGCGCAAAACCTGTTTTTCGGTGGTGTTCACACGGTGTCCGTGAAGCCGGGTGGGGTGTTCGACGGGGCCGGTGATCCCCGCCGCGGTGGAGTGGTCGCTTTCGCCTGAAATAAGAAAATCAAACAAACCTTTGCGTCAGCACCGAAACACTTGGTAAAATAACTGGCTAAGTTGAATCAACGCCAAATTTGGCACAAAGGAAGAAAGTTTAATGCCGAGTGTAAAAGTTCGTGATAATGAGCCTTTTGAGTACGCACTGCGCCGTTTCAAGCGCTCCTGTGAGAAAGCCGGAGTATTGGCCGAAACCCGCCGTCGTGAGTACTACGAAAAGCCGACACAAGAACGCAAGCGTAAAGCGGCTGCAGCCGTAAAGCGTAATATGCGTCGCCTGTCGCGGGAAGTCGTTCGTCGCACCCGCATGTACTAAATGTCACTGAAGACCCGTATTCTGGAAGATGTTAAGTCAGCCATGCGCGCGCACGAGCGCGAGCAATTGGCGACGCTGCGCCTGGTAACAGCAGCCATCAAGCAGAAAGAAATCGACGAGCGTGTCGATCTCAGTGACGAACAGGTACTGGCAGTGCTCGACAAAATGGTCAAGCAGCGCCGGGAGTCCCTGGAGCAGTTTGAAAAAGCTGAACGCGAAGACCTTGCGTCCAAAGAGCGTTATGAACTGGATGTCATCCAGGCTTACCTGCCAGAGCAACTGGGCGAGGATGAGTTGGCTGAGTTGATCCGTTCAACTATCGCTGAATCCGGCGCAAGCAGTATTCGTGACATGGGCCAGGTGATGAACGCACTGCGCGGGCAAGTCCAGGGCCGTGCCGATATGAAAGCCGTGAGCCAGGCCGTCAAGGCGCAACTCACATTCTGAGCCAGGGAGCCTGAATGGGCGGGCTGATCCCGGATTCGTTCATTGAAGAATTGCTCGGTCGACTCGATATCGTCGAGATCATCGAGCGGCGTGTTCCACTGAAACGGGCCGGCCGTGAGTTCCAGGCCTGTTGCCCGTTCCACGACGAAAAAACCCCTTCTTTTACCGTTAGCCCCCAAAAGCAGTTCTATCATTGCTTTGGTTGTGGCGCCCATGGTTCCGCCATTGGGTTCATGATGAATTTCGAAGGTCTGGAGTTCGTGGATGCAGTTGAAGATCTTGCGCATCATGCAGGCCTCGAAGTCCCCCGGGAGGCGGCCCGCGCTGCACGACCCTCGGCCGGCCTTTACGAAATTCTCGAAGCGGCAGCTGAGTTCTACCAGGCGCAATTGAAGCACAATCCGGAAGCGATCGCCTACCTGAAACAGCGGGGGCTGTCCGGCGAGATTGCGAAAAATTTCAATATCGGATTCGCCCCGCAGGGCTGGGATAAGCTCATCGACCACCTGGGTACCGATAAGCAGCGCATGGAACGGTTAAGACGCACGGGGATGCTGAGCCAGGGCAAGAGCGGCGAGTACGACAAGTTCAGGCATCGCATCATGTTCCCGATCCACGACCGGCGCGGCCGTGTGATTGGATTTGGCGGGCGAGCCCTGGACGATGACGGGCCCAAATACCTGAACTCGCCGGAAACCGAGCTGTTTCACAAGGGCCGGGAACTGTACGGACTCTACCTGGCCAGGAAAACCCAGGCCAAGCTGGACCGCATACTGGTGGTTGAAGGTTACATGGACGTGGTAGCGCTGGCTCAGTTCGGATTCGGGAATTGTGTTGCAACCCTGGGTACGGCAACCACGGGTGATCAGGCTGAACTGTTGTTTCGGGCTGCCGATGAAGTGGTTTATTGCTTTGACGGCGACAGGGCCGGCAGAAAAGCCGCCTGGAGGGCGCTGGAAGCCACGCTGCCACGTTTACGCGAGGGAAGGCAGGCAAGGTTCCTGTTCCTGCCCGATGGCGAAGACCCTGACAGCATGGTGCGTAAGCTGGGCCCTGAAGCGTTTTCCGAACAACTGGACAAAGCACAGGCCCTGTCTGAGTTTTTCTTCAACCATTTCACCGCGGCTGTTGATATGAACTCAATTGACGGCCGTGCCAAGCTGGTGGAGTTAGCGAAGCCGCTGATGGATAAAATTCCTGCCGGCGTGTTTCACGAGATGATGCTTGATGAGTTGGAAGCAAAGGCCCAGCATCGCATCGGCGGACGGGGAACCGGTCGTCCGAAGACCGTTAAATCGGTCCACAAGGCCGGAAAGCCGACCCAGCAAAGAACGCCAATGAGAATGGCGCTCGCACACCTGGTGCAGAACCCGGGGCTGGCATCACAGGCCGAAGGCCTCGACGCTTTTGAGGGTTGTGACTTGCCCGGCTTTGAAATCTATCGGGAACTTGTTGACTTCTGCGCAAAAAGCCCCAATATGACAACCGCTCAGGTACTGGAACTTTGGCACGATCATACTGCCCAATCACACTTGAATAAGCTGGCAACCTGGCAGCTACCGGGTGAAGAACTGCGCTTGGTGCAGGAATTTCGGGATGCCGTTACCGGCCTTGAGTTGCAGTGGACAGAAGCACAGATAGCACGGATGCCGAGAATCGTCGACCTTGGCCCCGAAGACAGAGAAAAATTGCTGGCATTACAGCAACGGCGACAGGAATTGATCCGCACTTTGCAAGGCGAGGAGCGGGAATAAGGGGCGGGGTAACGAATTTTTTTTGTATCGTTGTCGCCGCGTTGACGGTCATGAACTATAGTTAGTCAATACCACCAAAATTTATGAACCAAAATCAGCAATCACAATTAAAAGAGCTCATTACCAAAGGTAAAGAGCAGGGCTTCCTCACATATGCCCAGGTGAACGATCATCTGCCGGATGACATCGTCGATCCGGAACAGATCGAAGATATCATCAACATGATCAATGATATGGGCATTTCAGTGCACGAAGTGGCGCCGGATACCGATACGTTGATCCTGAATGATACCGCCACCACGGCTACAGAGGACGATACCGCCGCCGAAGAGGCTGCCGCCGCATTGGCAGCTGTGGAAACGGAGATAGGCCGGACAACGGATCCCGTACGCATGTACATGCGTGAAATGGGAACCGTTGAACTGCTGACCCGCGAAGGTGAGATCGCCATCGCCAAACGTATCGAAGACGGGTTGTTGCAGGTTCATCATGCACTTTCCCGCTTCCCGGGCACCTACGCCGCGTTGCTTGTTCAGTACGCCAATTACAAGGACGGCAGGCAGCGCCTTACGGAACTGATGATCGACTTTATCGATCCGGTGGAACTGGCAAAGCAGGAAATTCCAAAGCCACCTAAACCCGCCAAAGTAAAGGCGGCTGAAGCCGGGGCTGACAAGAAAGGTAAAGACGCGAAAGAGGAAGAAGAGGAAGAAGAGGACCAGGGTCCCACCGGTCCTGACCTGGAAGAGGTCGATCAGAAATTTGAGCAGATGGCCGCCCTCTACAAGAAATTCCTGGCTGTGCAGGAGAAGCACGGCCCCGGGCATGCAAGTGCTCAGAAAATTTGCGACGACATGGCCTACATCTTCCTCAGGATCAAGTATCCGGCGAAGATGGTTGACCACCTGGTCGACCGCCTGCGCTATGTTGTGTCACAGACCCGTGACCTGGAGCGCATGATTCTGCGGATGGCCGTGTTCCAGGCCAAGATGCCCAAATCCATTTTCCTCAAATCGTTCACGGAAAATGAAGCCAATCCCGAGTGGCTGACGCCGATTCTTAAGGGCAAGCAGAAATGGGTGCCTGCGCTGGCCGAATATGCGCCGGAAATCCGAGCGGTACAGGTAAAACTGGGCCGGATGGAGAAAGAAGCCAGGCTGACCATTGCAGAACTGAAAGACATCAACCGCACCATGTCAATCGGTGAAGCTAAAGCCCGCCGCGCCAAGAAAGAAATGGTCGAGGCCAACCTGCGACTGGTGATCTCCATCGCCAAGAAATACACAAACCGCGGTCTGCAATTCCTCGACCTGATCCAGGAAGGCAACATCGGCCTGATGAAGGCCGTGGATAAGTTTGAGTACCGCCGTGGCTATAAATTCTCGACCTATGCCACCTGGTGGATCCGGCAGGCTATCACGCGTTCAATCGCGGATCAGGCCCGCACCATTCGTATCCCGGTGCACATGATCGAGACGATCAATAAGCTGAACCGTATCTCCCGCCAGATGCTGCAGGAGATGGGTCGCGAACCCGTGCCTGAAGAACTGGCCGAGCGGATGGAAATGCCGGAAGACAAGGTGCGCAAGGTGCTGAAAATTGCCAAGGAGCCCATCTCGATGGAAACTCCGATCGGTGATGACGAAGATTCGCACCTGGGTGATTTCATTGAAGATGCCAACATCTCCTCGCCCGTCGATTCCGCAACAGGTTCCGGTCTGACCGGCACCGTGCAGGGTGTGTTGTCCGGTCTGACACCACGTGAAGCCAAGGTGCTGCGCATGCGTTTCGGTATCGATATGAATACGGATCACACGCTGGAAGAAGTCGGCAAGCAGTTCGATGTAACCCGTGAACGAATCCGCCAGATCGAGGCCAAGGCCTTGCGCAAGCTGCGTCATCCGACACGTTCGGAGCAGTTGCGGAGCTTTCTGGATCTGGATTAGCAATTTGTGTGAAGTGAGAGTCGGCCTTGCCGGCGAGAGAAAGGCGCCTGAACGGCGCCTTTTTTAATCCTGGCCCAATTACCTACACAGCATCCGGAATATTGGGCTATTCGATCAAAACCTGATTTGTCATTCTATGACTTAGAATTGATCACCGTTTTATATCCGGATATATTACCGGTTATATTCACATGAGTGGTCAAACCATGACGCCTTCGCAGAAAAAAGCCGTTCAGCGCCACCGCGCCCGGCAAAAGCAGAAAGGGCTTGAGAGAATGGAGCTAGCCGTGCCGCAGCAGGATCGGAACACTCTGCGCAGAGTGGCATCCCGACTTCGCGAAGGTGGAGACGATGCCGATCGGTTGCGCATGGTGATCGCTTCTGCACTTGCAGGAGAAGAACTGATCAATTTCAAGCAGTTTTTGGAAATGGCGCCACTTGAAGACCTTGAATTTGAGAGGAGCACCGAGGCGGGCATTCGGGATATCGGGTTTTGAAGTACTTGCTGGACACCAATATCATATCCGAGGTCGGGAAAGGACAGCGTGGGGATGCCCACGTCATGGCATGGTGGGAGTCGTCGTCAGACAATAGCCTGTTTTTAAGCGTCCTGACCCTGGCTGAAATACAGCAGGGTATTTTTAAAATCCAACGGCGCAATAGGAGTCAGGCAAGTCACCTGAAATCCTGGCTCCGGGGTTTGAACAGAATCTTTGCGAATCGGCTGGTTTCAATAGATCAAAAAGTAGCCATGCTCTGGGCAGAAATTCGGAACGAACGGACTCTGCCGATGGTCGATAGCCTGCTCGCTGCCTCGGCCCTTGCACATGACATGACCTTCGTGACAAGAAACACCAAAGACATTCACGATTGTGGTGTCAAATTCCTGAACCCATTTAAGTCTTGAATACAGGGCATGTACGAGACGGCGGTCCTCAGGTACAATTCCCGCCTCACAGAGTAAGTCAAAGGGCCCTTAGCTCAGCTGGTTAGAGCAGTCGACTCATAATCGATTGGTCGAAGGTTCAAGTCCTTCAGGGCCCACCATTTTTCCTGGGGTCATTCCTGCCTGAGCCTGTTTTCATCCGTGTAATTCCAGTAATCTAGGCGTTTGAAGACCTCGCGAACTTACCTGCAGGAATCGCACTAAAATGACGAGCAAACTGACCATTACGCGCCCGGACGACTGGCACATCCATCTCCGCGACGGGGACGCCCTGTCCGGCACCGTTCCTTCCGTGGCGCGCTATTTTGGCCGCGCGATTATCATGCCGAACCTGACCCTCCCCGTGACCAATGCGCAACAGGCGGTCGCCTACCGGGAACGGATTTTGAAACATCGGCCGGCCGGCAGCGAATGGCAACCCCTGATGGTGATTTACCTGACCGACAACACGTCTGCCGAGATGATCCTGGCGGCCAGGGGGTCCGGTGTCACTGCAGCGAAGCTGTACCCGGCTGGTGCCACCACCAATTCAGATTCCGGTGTCACGGCGCTGGATCACATCTTTCCGGCCCTGGAAGCCATGAACGACGCCGGCATGCCTTTGCTGGTGCATGGCGAGGTCACGCGTGATGGCGTGGATGTATTCGACCGTGAGAAACGGTTTATCGACGAGCAGTTGACCCGGATCGTGGAGAATTTCCCCGATCTGAAGCTGGTGCTGGAGCACGTATCCACGCAGGATGCCGTCGAGTTCGTCAATTCCACGGGGGATAACGTGGCCGCCACGATCACACCGCAGCACCTGATGTACAACCGCAACGACATGCTGGTGGGTGGTGTGCGGCCCCACTATTACTGCCTGCCGATTCTCAAGCGGGCGACACACCAGCAGGCCCTGCAGGATGCCGTCGTTAGCGGAAACCGGAAGTTCTTTCTCGGGACCGACTCGGCGCCGCACGAAAAACGCACCAAGGAAACCGCTTGCGGCTGCGCCGGCTGTTTCTCCAGCCATGCCGCCATTGAGCTCTATGCCGAGGTTTTCGAAGACCTGGGCGTGCTGGAAAAGCTGGAAGCCTTTGCCAGTTTCAACGGCCCGGATTTTTACGAGTTACCACGCAACACCGACACCATCACGCTGCACCGCGAGGACTGGCAGGTGCCGGCCAGTTACCCGCTGGGCGCAGGGCAGGTGATACCGCTCAAGGCCGGTGAAACCGTCCGTTGGCAGGTATTGCCCGCCAGGAGCTGAGCGCGCAATTCCGTCAGTGAGTGACTCATAATCGATTGGTCGAAGGTTCAAGTCCTTCAGGGCCCACCATTTTTTAACTGTAGGTTCTCAATAAGCCGGCTTTTCTCCATGCTTTTCAAGAAACTCATCACCGCTATGGCCGCGCTGAAAGACGCGGTACAGGGTGGGAATCATGAACAGTGTCAGTATGCTGGCCACGCCCAGTCCCGCCACGATGGAAGAGGCCACCGGGCCCCATACCAGGGACTTGCCACCCAGTCCGACGGCCAGTGAGAATAAACCGGCTATGGTCGTGGTCGTGGTCATCACGATGGGAATGACCCGGCGGCGGGCCGCATAGATCGTTGCATGAAGGGGTCTCATGCCGGCCTTGATTCGGGAATTTGCTGCATCGATTAAAACGATCGCGCTGTTGACCGCGATTCCCGTCAGGGCAATCACGCCGTACAAGGTATACAGGCTGAGCGGGTTGCCGGTGACCAGCAGGCCGAACACCACTCCGGTGAATGCCATAGGGACAGTCGCGAGTATCAGCAGGGGCTGGAAATAGCTGCGAAACTGCGTGGCGATGATCAGGTAAATCAGGCCCAGTCCCAACAGAAATAGTCCCAGCATCGCATCAAGGCTTTCCTGGATATCATCCAGTTCCCCCGACTGGTCAATGTCAGTTCCGGGGAATTCGGACTGGATCTTCTGCCATTCCTCCGCCAGTACCCGGTTAACGGTTACCGTGTCGGTCACTTCGGGGTCGATGTCACCCTCCACCGTGATCGCACGTCGATAATTGTAATGGCTGATGGTGCCCCGGCCCCGTTGGAAACCAGAGTTGGACAGGGCGCCGAATGTGGTTATGCCGCCGTTGGGCAGTGCGATGGGATCGTCCAGCATAGAGCGTATGTCCTGGCGTTCCTGGTCTGTGCCGCGAACGCGCAATTCGACTTTTTCACCCTGGTCGCGAAAAAAAGCCACGATCTCTCCGTCCATGTGCAAGCGTAACAGGCGCGCAACCTGCCCGGGTGTCAATCCGGCACGACGCACGGCTTTGTAGTCCAGATCCAGCACCAGTTCAGCGCGTCCCGGTACGTCGTTGTCAGTGACATTCACTGCCCCCGGGATAGCGCTGACAATGCCTTTGACCGCATCCGTGGCGGCGCGTAATTCATCGAAATCGTTGGCTCGCACCTTCGCACTGATAGCGCGCGAGGAGGGTGGCCCGCCTGTGATTTTCGTAAATGAAATCACGCCATCAACCGCGGTCGCCATCACCGGTTCGGTCAATTCCTCTATGATCCTTTCCACGGTGCGGGTGTTGCTTTCCAGTGGCATAAGTGAAACCTGGACCTGGGCATATTGATCCCCGTAGAGGGCCTCGGTCTCAGTGAACTTGATGCCTGCATTGACCGTCACGGCACGAATTTCAGATGGTTCAAGGTGTTTCAGGACTTCCTGCTCCAGCAACACACCCTGGCGCAAGGACTCTTCGAGAGGTGCATCGGCGGGCATATCCAGGTTGACGTAAAACAGCCGCACCGGATCGGCAAGGAAGAAATCCATCCGGATCAGACCCATGCCTACTGCACTGGCAGCAACCAGGAACGCCAGCGAACCTGCCGCGAGAAACCTGGCCGGGCGCCGCATTACATAGCACAGCATTTTGGTGTATTTGA
>Ga0316197_10001610_pt1 | contig 16048 bp, 12 predicted proteins | sample OudBiesiAoxic_MG_FD_204939 | JGI IMG/M metagenome (GOLD analysis project Ga0316197, IMG submission 204939) | Coastal sediment microbial communities from Oude Bieten Haven, Netherlands - site A oxic | ecosystem: Environmental > Aquatic > Marine > Coastal > Sediment | place: Netherlands... | reverse complement strand
CCATATCAATACCGCGTTTAAAAATCTCGGTATTGGTCACATAAAGATCATCACCCACCAACTGGCAATCATCGCCGGTCAGGCGGGTAAGTGTAGCCCAGCCTTCCCAGTCACTTTCGTCCATGCCATCTTCGATACTGATGATCGGATACTGTCTCACCCAGCCGGCGAGGTATTCCGCAAAGGCATCCGGCTCAAACGACTTGCCCTCGGACTCCAGGTGATACAAGCCGTCTTTGAAAAACTCGGAAGACGCGACGTCCAGGCCCAGGCTGACATCCTTGCCGACACGGTAACCGGATTTCTCAATGGCCTCGAGAATGGTCTCCACTGCCGCTTCGTTGGAAGGAAGGTCCGGTGCGAAACCGCCCTCGTCGCCTACGGCCGTGTTCATACCCTTACTGTTAAGGACTGATTTCAGCGAGTGAAAAATTTCAACACCACAACGCAGGGATTCCTTGAAAGAACCCACACCCCAGGGCAGCACCATGAATTCCTGCATGTCGACGCTGTTATCCGCATGCGCGCCGCCATTGATGATGTTCATCATCGGCACGGGCAACTGCAGGTGATCGCTGTGCGCCAGGCGTGCCCATAAGGGGCGGCCTTCTTCCGCTGCCATCGCGTGTGCTGCTGCCAGGGAAACACCAAGCAACGCGTTTGCGCCGAGGTTGGCTTTATTCGGGCTGCCGTCGAGTTCGAGCAATTGGCTGTCGAGCCCTGCCTGATCATCCGCATCGGTACCGACCAATGCATCTGCAATGGTCGTGTTAACGTTTTCTACCGCCTGGAGAACACCCTTGCCGCCGTAACGGCTGGCATCGCCATCTCTTAATTCGATGGCTTCGCGGGTGCCGGTGGAGGCGCCTGAAGGAACGGCAGCCCGGCCAAAAGCCCCGGATGCCAGTCCAATTTCTGCTTCAAGGGTCGGGTTTCCGCGTGAATCAAGGATTTCCCGGGCGTGAATGGATTTAATTGCTGTCATTATTCTTCCTTTTATCGTTTGCTCACGGCGTCAATATCCTTGAGCGTAGTAAGTAATTCTTCAATCTGGTCCAGCCGCAATGAATTGGGGCCGTCACTTAGAGCCTTATCGGGATCAGGGTGGGTTTCCATAAACAAACCGGAGACACCGACCGCTACCGCTGCACGCGCCAGGACCGGAACAAACTCCCGTTGACCGCCCGATGAATCGCCTAAACCACCCGGCAACTGTGCAGAATGCGTGGCGTCAAAAACCACAGGGCAACCGGTTTCCCGCATGATGGCCAGCGATCTCATGTCTGAAATCAGGTTGTTATAGCCAAAACTCACACCCCGCTCGCAAACCAGTATATTTTCGTTTCCAACGGATCTCGCCTTGTCCACGACGTTCTTCATTTCCCATGGGCTGAGAAACTGGCCCTTCTTCAAATTAATGGGAATCCCGGCACTCGCGACGCGCTTGATAAAATTGGTTTGCCTGCACAGAAACGCAGGGGTTTGAATAACGTCAACAACGGTTGCCACCGCATTGATATCGGTATCCTCATGTACGTCTGTTAAAACCGGCAACCCGAATTTGCGCTTTACTTCAGCGAGAATCCTCAACCCTTCGTCCATGCCGACACCACGGTAACTTTCCACCGATGAACGGTTGGCCTTGTCGAAAGAGGATTTAAAAATCAGCGGGATGTCCAGGCGCGAACAAATACCTTTCAGTGCGCCGGCGGTATCCATTACCAGTTGTTCGGACTCAATAGCGCAGGGTCCGGCAATCAGGAAAAACGGTTTGTCCGGCCCGACTTCATAACCACACAGTTTCACAAGTGAGCCACTCCTTTGGGCAATTCGCCCTGCTGTTCACGCAGTGCAGCTTCCACAAACCCCGTGAACAAAGGATGACCATCCCTGGGGCTGGAGGTGAATTCAGGATGAAACTGGCACGCCAGGAACCACGGGTGGGCTGGTATTTCGATAATTTCCACCAGCGTCTCATCCATCGAAAACCCGGACAGTATCATTCCATTTTTCTGGAACACATCGCGATAGCGGTTATTGAACTCGTACCGGTGACGGTGACGTTCGGTGACAATCTCCTGGCCATACAATTGACGTGCGAGCGAGCCTTCCCGTAACCGGCATTCCTGGCCGCCGAGACGCATCGTGCCACCCAGGTCAGAGTCTTCGCTACGCTGCTCAACTTTACCGGATGCATCCAGCCACTCGGTGATCAGGCCAATGACGGGGTGCGGAGTGTCCGGGTCGATCTCGGTCGTGTTAGCCCCTTCCAGCCCGCAGACATTACGCGCGAATTCTACCGCAGCCGCCTGCATTCCATAACAGATACCCAGGTAAGGAATGCCACTCTCACGGGCATGGCGAATGGCGTTGACCTTGCCCTCAAAACCACGTTCTCCAAAACCACCGGGAACAAGTATGGCGTCAACGTCCTCCAGCAAGGACAGGTCATTGTCCGCCAGGTCATCCGATTCAAGCCGTTTGATATTGACCTTGATTCGCTGACGCAGTCCACCATGTGCGATAGCCTCGGTCAGTGATTTGTAAGCGTCGTGGTGTTCGACATATTTTCCCACCACCGCGATCGTGACCTCGTGGCGGGTATTAATCGTGCGATCGGCAACATCCGCCCAGTCATCCAGGTTGGCCTCACTGACCTGGTCCTCGAGGCCGAAACCCTCCACGATCAAATCGTCAAGACCTTCCTTGTATAGCATTTCCGGAATGTCATAAATGCTATTGGGTGCATCCAGCGCAGTAATCACGGCTTTTGCAGGCACATTGGTGAACAGCGCGATTTTCGCGCGCTCAGACTCGCTCAATTCAATTTCCGAGCGGCAAAGAAGAATATCCGGCTGGATACCAATGGAACGCAATTCTTTGACCGAGTGCTGGGTTGGCTTTGTCTTGACTTCGTTTGCCGCACGCAGGAAAGGTACCAGGGTCAGGTGCATAAACATCGCATTGCGGCCGTACTCGACTCCCAGTTGCCTGATGGCCTCCAGGAAGGGCAACGACTCGATATCACCGACTGTGCCACCGATTTCGATCATCGCAACATCGTAGCCCTCGGAAGCACGGCGCACCCATTGCTTGATTTCGTCTGTCACGTGGGGAATGACCTGCACCGTTGCGCCCAGGTAGTCACCCCTGCGTTCCTTGGAAATCACGTTGCTGTATATCCGCCCGGTCGTACAGTTATTTATTTGCCCCATCTGTGTATGGATAAAGCGCTCATAGTGACCCAGATCGAGGTCGGTCTCGGCGCCGTCGTCAGTTACATAGACCTCGCCGTGCTGAAACGGGCTCATCGTGCCCGGATCCACGTTAATATAGGGATCCAGCTTGACCATGGTGACTTTCAGGCCACGCGATTCGAGGATTGCTGCAAGGGCGGCAGCAGACAGTCCCTTTCCGAGTGAGGAAACTACGCCGCCGGTTACGAAAACTAATGATGCCATGCCAGAACCCTTTGTCCGTTTTGTGCCAAATTATCGTCAATTTATTGAGGAAGTTCTGGAATCACATTGTACGGTATGCAGAAGCCACTTGAAAACCGTTGGTAAACAGGTGAACATCCTTTTCGCCACCTTCGGCCATGTTTACGACACAAAAACCTGGATTCCGACAAAAACAATCAATGAGTAATAAATACCGCGCAGAAGATATCGAAGTCCTGACAGGGCTGGAACCGGTCAAACGACGGCCGGGAATGTATACAGATACAGCCCGCCCTAACCACCTGGCCATGGAAGTGATCGACAACAGCGTGGACGAAGCCCTCGCCGGTCACGCCAGCCAGATCGCCGTCACAGTTTATGACGATGGCTCTGTTGAAGTGATGGACGACGGACGCGGAATGCCTGTCGACCTGCACCCGGAGCAAAACATGCCCGGTGTCGAACTGATTCTGACTAAACTCCACGCCGGCGGAAAATTCTCAGACCAGAACTACCAGTTTGCAGGCGGACTGCATGGCGTCGGCGTTTCGGTGGTCAACGCCCTTTCGAGTGAACTCGAGATCTGGATAAAGCGGGACGGCGCCGAGCATTACATGGCTTTTGCTGACGGTGATAAGAAAGTCGATCTGAAACAGATAGGAACCGTTGGCCAGCGCAACACCGGTACCCGTATCCGCTTCTGGCCTGATCCTTCCTATTTTGATTCGCCCAACTTCTCGATGAAGCGTTTGCGCCACCTGCTTCGCGCCAAGGCCGTGCTCTGTCCCGGCCTGGTCGTTAGCCTGACCATGGACAAGAGCGGCGAAAAAGAGGAGTGGTGTTACAACCAGGGTCTGACCGATTACCTCCAGTCAGAGCTTGCGGGCTACCAGTGCCTGCCCGAGGAACCATTCTGCGGCGAGTTGAAAGGCACCGACTCCCAGGTGAGCTGGGCACTTTGCTGGATGCCTGAAGGCGGACAATTACAGGAAAGCTACGTCAACCTGATCCCGACCGCCCAGGGCGGCACCCATGTGAACGGATTGCGCACCGGCCTGGTCGATGCGCTCCGCGAATTTTGTGAACACCACAATTTGCTGCCCCGCGGTCTCCGCCTGACGCCGGATGACATCTGGGAAAAAATCAGTTTCATACTTTCGGTCAAACTCGCCGACCCGCAGTTCAGCGGACAGACCAAGGAACGCCTTTCTTCACGCGCCTGCGTGACTTTTGTCTCCGGTGTAATCAAAGACTCCTTCAGTCTGTGGCTGAATCAGAACGTGACCGAAGGTGAAGCCATTGCGCAACTGGCCATCAGCAGCGCCCAGCGACGAATGAAATCCGCGCGCAAGGTCGTGCGTAAGAAAATAACCCAGGGTCCGGCATTGCCCGGCAAGCTGGCGGACTGTTCTTCCCAGGACCTTGCATGGACCGAACTGTTCCTGGTCGAAGGCGATTCCGCAGGCGGCTCGGCCAAGCAGGCCAGGAACCGGGAATACCAGGCTATTTTGCCATTGCGCGGCAAAATCCTGAATACCTGGGAGGTTGAGTCAGAGTCTGTACTGAGCAACCAGGAAGTGCACGACATCTCTGTAGCCATCGGGGTGGACCCGGGGTCAAATGAGATTTCTGAGCTGCGTTACGGCAAAGTCATCATCCTGGCCGACGCCGATTCGGATGGGCTGCATATTGCCACCCTGCTCTCCGCCCTGTTCCTGAAACATTTTACCGCCCTGGTTGAAACCGGACATATCTTCGTCGCAATGCCGCCGCTTTATCGCATCGATGTGGGCAAAGAGACTTTTTATGCACTGGATGACGAAGAACGTAAAGGCATCCATGAACGCATCGCCGCAGAAAAGAAAAAGGGCAAAGTCATGGAAACCCGGTTCAAAGGCCTGGGTGAAATGAACCCATTGCAGCTTCGGGAAAGCACGGTCGACCCGGATACCCGCAGGCTGGTGCAATTGACCGTGGAAAGCCACTCAGCAACTGCTAAGGTCATGGATATGCTGCTTGGGAAAAAGAGGGCCTCCGACCGCAAAATCTGGTTGGAAGATAAAGGCAATCTCGCCACTGTTTAAGGAGAAATGATGAGCGATCGTTCCGAAATCGAACAAGCAGTCAACCTGTATTTTGAGGGTATGAATACCAATGACACCAGCATCATTCCGCTGAGTGAAGACGTTGTCATTTCCGGGCCAATGATGCCTGAACCCATGAGCGGTGAATCCGCCGTGCGCCAATATCTCGACGAGACGTCGCCGTTCATAGCCCGGATCGATGTAGAGTTAATCCTTGTTGATGGTGACCAGGCGGCTACCGTGGTGGAGTTTGAAGCACTCAATGGCGTGGTTTTCAAGGGTGCGCAGTTCTTCAAAGTCAGGGACGGGTTGATCACCGCGGACATCATATTCTTCGACACCCGTTTACTGCTAAAGGGAGCGAGTTGACCCCACACGCTCTATGGTCGCGGGGATTCCGCCCCTTTTTTCTCGGTGCCTCGATCTTCGCCATCGTTGCGATGGTTACGTGGCTGGCTGTCTACCGCTTTGGATTACAACTCGACCTCACCGGTTTCTCGGTCTTCCAGTGGCATGCCCACGAAATGCTTTATGGCTACTCCATGGCGGTCATCGCCGGCTTTTTGCTCACCGCTGCGTGGAACTGGACCGGCCAGGCAACCGCCAGCGGTGCAGCACTCTTCGTGATTTTCCTGTGTTGGCTGATCGCCCGAATCCTGATGTCCACCGGCTCCGCTTTTCTGATTTATGCAGCGGCAGCTGATCTGCTCTTCATGGTCACCCTTGGATTCGCCGTGGCCCGGCCGATCATCAAGGTCCGCCAGAAAAGACAGGCCGTGGTTCTTCTGATCATCCTGCTGCTGGCTGCGAGCAACCTTCTGTTTTACCTGGGTGCAACCGGCGTGGTCGAGCACGGTGTTCGCCTGGGCATTTATTCCGGCTTGTACCTGGTTCTGGGAATGGTGTTATTCATGGGCCGGCGTGTGATCCCATTTTTCACCGAACGGGGTGTCGGCTACGAAGTGGAGCTGAAAAATGCCCGCTGGAACGACATAACCACCTCGGTCCTTTTTCCGGCATTTCTGCTAAGCGAGGTTTTCTTCCCGCAGCATTTTGCAGGTGCGCTGCTGGCCGGCGGCCTGTGTTTTTCAAATTCCGTACGGGTTAATGGCTGGCATACGCTGGGGGTCTGGAAGAAACCCTTGCTGTGGGGACTTTTCGCATCGTTTGTGATGATCAACCTGGGGTTTTTATTACGTGCCCTGGCCCTGGTAACCACCGTTCCTGACTACCTTCCCGTTCATGCCTATGCGGTGGGTGGTATCGGAATCCTCACGATGAGCATGATGGCCCGTGTCGCACTGGGCCATACCGGGCGAAACGTACACCAGGCGCCTCCGGTCATGAGCCTGCTCCTCGCCGCGATGGTCGTGACGGCAACGATCCGTATCTTTTTTCCGCTGATTGACGCCGCGAATTACCAGTTCTGGATTACGGTATCCGGAGCCATGTGGATTTTATCTTTCATTTTGTTTTCAATCGTTTTCATACCCATGCTGGTCAAGCCACGGGCTGACGCCAGCTAAACCGAACCCAGGAACATGACAGAAATTACCCAATCATTTACCAACCACGAGCAAATCCCGCTAAAGGAATACGCCGAAAAAGCCTACCTGGACTATTCCATGTACGTGGTCCTCGACCGCGCCCTTCCCCACCTGGGGGATGGCTTGAAACCCGTGCAGCGACGCATCATCTACGCCATGAGCGAGCTTGGGCTGAGTGCTAAATCCAAGCATAAGAAATCGGCACGAACCGTCGGCGATGTCATCGGTAAGTTTCACCCGCATGGCGATTCGGCCTGCTACGAAGCGATGGTATTGATGGCGCAACCCTTTGCATTCAGGTATCCACTGGTCGATGGCCAGGGTAATTTCGGATCACCGGATGACCCGAAATCTTTCGCCGCGATGCGGTATACGGAATCCCGTCTGACAGGCTATGCAAGAACCTTGCTGAGCGAATTGGGCCAGGGCACCGTCGATTGGGGACCAAACTTCGACGGTACGATGAACGAACCCCTGATGCTTCCGGCACGTTTGCCCAATGTCCTTCTGAACGGCAGTACCGGCATTGCGGTGGGCATGTCGACCGATATTCCACCGCACAACCTCCGTGAAGTCGTCTCGGCCTGCATCCGCCTGCTGGAGCAGCCCAAGGCAACCGCTGCAGAACTCTGCGAGCACGTAAAGGGGCCAGACTATCCAACCAATGCCGAGATAATCACGCCGGCGGAAGACCTTCATCAAATGTATGAGACCGGCAATGGCTCGGTGAAAATGCGGGCAATCTGGGAAAAAGAAAACGGCGACATCGTGGTCACGGCCCTGCCCCACCAGGTTTCACCCGCCAAGGTGCTGGAACAGATCGCGGCCCAGATGCAGGCGAAAAAGCTGCCCATGGTCGAAGACCTCAGAGACGAGTCCGACCATGAAAACCCGACCCGGCTGGTTATTGTTCCCCGTTCCAACCGGGTTGATATTGAGCAATTGATGAACCACCTGTTTGCCACGACCGACCTGGAGCGGAATTACCGGGTCAACATGAATATTATCGGTATCAACGGAAAGCCCCAGGTGCTGAACCTGCGCGACCTGCTGAAGCAGTGGCTCAGTTTCCGGATGGATACCGTGATCCGGCGCCTTAACCACCGTCTTGACCAGGTCGTTGACCGCCTGCACATCCTGGAAGGTCTGTTGGTGGCCTATCTCAATATCGACGAGGTGATTTACATCATCCGGCACGAGGACAAACCCAAACCGGTACTGATGGAACGCTTCAGTATTACCGGAACACAGGCCGAGGCAATCCTGGAGCTCAAACTCCGTAACCTGGCCAAGCTTGAAGAAATGAAAATCCGTGACGAGCAGGATTTGCTGGCCGATGAACGCGATGACCTGGAGAAAACCCTGGGTTCGAAAGCCCGGCTCAAAACACTCATCAAGAAGGAGTTGATGGCAGACGCCGAGATGTACGGCGACGACCGGCGCTCCGTGCTGGTCGAGCGGAACGCCGCCCAGGCGTTGAGACAGGAAGACCTGATTCCATCAGAACCGGTCACGATTGTTCTTTCCAAATCCGGCTGGGTGCGCTCGGCCAAGGGGCATGAGATCGACCCGACGACTCTTAATTATCGCGCCGGCGATGAGTTTCAGCACTCAGCCCATGGCCGCAGCAACGAGCAGGCTGTATTCCTCGACTCACGGGGCCGCGCCTTCTCGCTATCCGCGCATACACTGCCCTCGGCCCGCAGCCTGGGCGAACCCCTGTCCAGCCGTTTCACGGTTCCAACCGGCGAGCGAATCCTGTACACGCTTTCGGGCAGTGCTGACCAGAAAATCGTTTTGGCGTCCTCTTTCGGCTATGGTTTTGTGACCGAACTGGGCAACCTGCACAGCCGCATGAAGGCCGGAAAGGCCTTGTTGAGTGTTCCGGCAGACGCAGTACCCGTCATGCCGGCAAGCTTTGACCCCGGTGCCAACAACACCATTGTCTGTGCGACATCGGATGGTTACCTGCTGGCTTTTCCACTGGAAGAAGTTCCCGAGCTTGCAAAAGGCAAAGGCAATAAGTTGATCAACGTGCCCCCGAAGCGGTTGAAAGCCGGGGAAGAAGCCATGGTTGGATTGACCGTAATGGCCGGGAAACAGGAGATCCTGGTATGGGCCGGGCAACGCTATCTGCGGATGAGCGCGAAAGACATCGAGCATTTCCGGGGCGATCGAGCGCACCGCGGACGCAAACTGCCTCGCGGCTTCCAGCGCGTAACAAAAATCGAACTGGCGACAGAAGCCGCTAGCTGAACATTTCCCGGACCTGGTGCAGGGCCGGAATCAGCAAGTCGACTTCCGATTCGGTGTTATACAACCCGAACGAAACACGGGCCGTTGCCGGCACATTGAAAAACTGCATCACCGGCATCGCACAATGGTGACCCGTGCGTAAGGCGATGCCGTGGTGGTCGATGATCGTTCCCAGGTCATGTGGATGAACATCACCCAGTGTAAAACTGATTGCACCGGCCTTTTCTTTTGCCGTTCCGATGATCTGTAAGCCTTCAATTTCTTCCAGGCGCGAGGTGGCATAGTCCAGTACCCTGCGTTCGTGCAATGCGATTTCTGCCCGGTCGAACTGAAGCAGGTAATCGATCGCAGCAGCCAGCCCGACAGCGCCTGCGATGTGTGGCGTGCCGGCCTCGAATTTCGAAGGTAAATCGTTCCAGGTTGTTTTCTCAAAAGTTACCCGGCGGATCATCTCGCCCCCGCCCTGCCACGGTGGCATGGCGTCCAGGGTAGCTTCTTTTCCCCACAGTGCGCCGATACCTGTAGGGCCATACATCTTGTGCGCGGACATGCAATAGAACTCGCAACCCAGCGCCTGCACATCAATTGGCAGGTGAGGTGATGCCTGTGCCCCGTCAACCAGTACCGGAATGTCGAAACGCCGGGCCATGCGGCAAACTTCAGCCACCGGGTTGATGGTCCCCAACGCATTGGAAATATGCACGATGCCGAGCAGTTTCACGCGTTCAGACAGCATGGATTCCAGCTCATCCAGTTTGAGTTCACCCTGCTCGTTGATGGGAACCACTTTCAGAACGGCGCCGGTCGCTTCACACAGCATCTGCCACGGCACGATATTGGCATGGTGTTCCATGTGGGTGATCATGATTTCATCGCCCGGTTGAAGTCTCGGGCGCAGAAAACTATTGGCCACCAGGTTGATGGCCTCGGTGGTTCCCCGTGTGAAAATCACTTCGCGTTCCGAAGGCGCGTTGATAAATCCGGCCAGCTTTGTGCGGGCGGCCTCGAAAAGGTCGGTGGCTTCCTGGCTCAGCGTGTGTACGCCGCGATGAACATTCGAATTATGCTCACGGTAAAAACTGTCGACCGCATCAATTACGGCTGATGGCCGTTGAGCAGAGGAGGCGGTATCGAAATAGACCAGCGGCTTGCCGTGAACCTGGCGACTCAGAATCGGAAAGTCCAGCCGGGCCTTTTCTGCGTCAAACGGCTTCTGTGCAAAAAGTTCCTGTGCGCTCAACTCAACTCTCCTGTGCAGTCAACCCGCCACTCGGCATGGCACGATCCATCATCTCTGAAATACGATCCGCCAGGCCACGATCTTCCAGCCTGTCTGAAACCGCGTGACAGAATGCAGAAGTCAGCATGCGGCGGGCTTCTTCGTCGGTCAAACCCCGGGTGCGCATATAGAAGACGGCCGCCTCATCGAGCTGACCTACTGTCGCACCATGACTGGCCTCGACTTCATCGGCGTAAATTTCCAATTCCGGCTTGGTGTCGATTTCCGCGAGCGGAGATAACAACAGGTTGGCATTGGATTGACGGACAGATGAACCGTCGGCGCCGGGGCGTATCAGGGCGCGACCGTTAAAAACACCGCGGCTTTTGCCACCCAGGACACCCCGGAAAAATTGGCTGCTGCTGCAACCGGGTGAGGCGTGATCCACGCTCACATGGTTATCGACATGGCGCTTTCCATCCAGCACGAAAGCACCATCCAGGGATACATGGGCTTCATCACCTGCCAGTGTTGCATCCAGCTCATGCCTGACAAGACCGCCACCCAGGTCAAAGCCGCTGTAGCGATAAAAACTACCCGCAGCCTGTTCCACGGACGTGGAGGTCAGTAAAACGACCTCATCGGATTCATTCTGAACCCTTAAATGTTTCAGCACAGACGCTTCTCCAAGATCCGCCTGAACCAGGACATTCAAAGCGCCGGCCGTATTCGTTTCACTTTCGAATTGCTCAACAATCTCCAGTTCTGCACCCCGTTCCAGCAATACAACAAGCCGAAAATTCCCCAGTACGGCAACCTCTTCCCTGGAAAAGGCCCATTGGATCAGCAAGGTCCCTGCCTTGATGTTCTCGCTTACGTGGATGACAAGACCCTGATCAAGGAACGCGGTATTGAGCGCACTGAACACCCGGCTGGCACCATCGAGTTCAACAGCGCTGAGCAACGAACGCAGCGGTTTTTCAAATGCCTGGACACCAGCCGCCAAAGGCAACAATGTGACACCCGCGAGGGTTTGCGGTAATTCCGGGGCCAGTACCCCATTGCAGACAGTAACCGTCGCGCTGCTAGCTACCGTGACAGGAGCGGGAAACGAAGCGGAGGAATGAACACTTTCTGCCGGCTCATCCGTCGACGGGTTCAACCCTTCCAACAACCGCATGGGCGTGTATTTCCAGGCCTCGTGTTTACGGCCGGGCAACCCGGAAATGCCGAACTGAGCCGCGGCTTTATCGCGTAACTCCTGCAACCAGCCCGGCCCGTTTGGGGCCTGGCGACCGTGAAATTCCTCGGACCATTTTTCAACCAGCGTTTGGTTTTCGGCGACATCCATCATGCGCTCTAGGCCCCTGCACCAGCGCCCAGGGCCTTGATTCCGCCATCTTCCAGCCAGGCGTAACCTTCCTCCTCGAGCTTCAGCGCGAGCTTTGCATCACCACTGGCCACGATTTTTCCGTCGGAAAGGACATGCACAACGTCCGGCACGATGTAGTCCAGCAGTCGTTGATAGTGCGTCACAACGATCATCGAACGATCTTCACTGCGCAGCCGGTTTACGCCTTCGGCGACCAGCCGTAACGCGTCGATATCCAGTCCTGAATCGGTTTCGTCGAGGATCGCCAGCGATGGCTCGAGCACCGCCATCTGGAAGATCTCGTTGCGTTTCTTCTCACCGCCCGAGAAACCCTCATTTACCGCGCGGTGCATCAGGTCATCGCTGATGTGCAGGATCTCGAGTTTCTCCCGCACCAGTTTCAAAAACTGCATGGAGTCATATTCAGGCTCACCCCGGTATTTACGCTGTGCGTTGAGGGCCGCCCGCAAAAAATACGTGTTGTTCACACCCGGAATCTCAACCGGATACTGGAAGGCCAGGAACACGCCTTCACAGGCGCGCTCTTCCGGTTCCAGTTCAAGCAGGTCTTTGCCCTTGTATAGGACTTCACCTGATGTGACTTCATAGCCATCCCGGCCGGCAATCACATTCCCCAGCGTGCTCTTTCCGGCACCGTTCGGGCCCATGATGGCGTGAATTTCACCATCACCAATCTCAAGGCTCAGACCCTTCAATATAGGCTTGCCACCCACAGTGGCATGCAAATTTCTGACTTCCAGCATTTTATTCAATCCGTTTTAGCTATAACAATTTTGTAAAATCAACCACTACCCGACAGCACCTTCCAGGCTCACTTCCAGCAGCGCCTTGGCCTCTACCGCAAATTCCATCGGCAACTCGCGGAATACCTGTTTGCAAAAGCCATCAACGATCATGGAGACGGCATCTTCTTCGGAAATTCCACGCTGCAAACAGTAGAACAACTGGTCCTCGCCAATACGCGAAGTGGTCGCCTCGTGTTCTACCTTGGCCGTTGGATTACCCACTTCGATGTAAGGGAAGGTATGGGCGCCACAACCCTTTCCGATCAGCATTGAGTCGCACTGCGTAAAATTGCGTGCATTTTCAGCACGCTTTGAGATCCGGACAAGGCCCCGGTAGGCATTCTGGCCCCGACCGGCTGATATACCCTTGGAGATGATCTTGCTTCGGGTGTCTTTTCCGATATGGATCATCTTGGTGCCGGTATCCGCCTGCTGAAAGTTATTCGTCAAAGCCACCGAATAAAACTCACCAACGGAACGCTCTCCGCGCAGCACGCAGGAAGGGTACTTCCAGGTGATGGCTGAGCCGGTTTCTACTTGTGTCCAGGAGATTTTTGAACGATCTCCGCGGCAGTCGCCACGCTTGGTGACGAAATTGTAGATACCACCGATACCGTTTTCATCGCCCGGATACCAGTTCTGAACGGTCGAATACTTGATCTCGGCATCATCCAGCGCTACCAGTTCAACCACCGCCGCATGGAGTTGGTTTTCATCCCGCATGGGCGCGGTACAGCCTTCGAGGTAGCTGACGTGGGCGCTTTCCTCGGCAACAATCAGGGTACGTTCGAACTGACCTGTTTCAGCGGCATTGATTCTGAAATAGGTGCTCAGTTCCATTGGGCAACGCACACCTTTTGGAATAAAAACAAAACTGCCGTCGGAAAAAACTGCTGAATTCAGTGCCGCGAAAAAATTGTCGCGCGGCGGCACAACGGTGCCCAGGTATTTTCTGACCAATTCAGGATAATCTTTAACGGCTTCTGAAAAGGAACAGAATATGACGCCGGCCTTTTTCAGTTCCTTCCGGAAGGTTGTACCCACCGAAACCGAGTCAAAAACCGCATCAACGGCGACGCCAGCCAACCGCGCCCGTTCGTGCAAAGGTACACCCAGCTTGTCGTAGGTTTCCAGCAATTTTGGGTCAACCTCGTCCAGGCTCTGGGGGCGGTCCTTATCGGATTTCGGGGCTGAAAAATAGGATATGGCCTGGAAATCCACCGGATCGATCTTCAAATGAGCCCAGTCCGGCGGTGTCATGTCCAACCAGCGGCGATAGGCCTCAAGCCGCCATTCCAGCAACCACTCGGGTTCTTCTTTCCGGGCTGAAATCCAGCGCACAACATCCTCATTGAGCCCTGGCGGCAGTGTTTTCGACTCGATGTCGGTGACAAAACCGTGACGGTACTTCTGCTGAACGAAATGATCGACCGAAGAGGTGTCTTTATTCTGTTCGACAACCGGTTCTGTGTTCTGCTCGCTGCTCATACTCATTTTCTCTGGCTGTTGCCTAAACTGTGTTCAGGGTTTTGATATTCAGTGGATTAGACGTCCTTGCTGCCGGCGCCAACATTTCAGCGAGGCTGACATCCCTGAGTGCTTGCGCCACGGCCAAGCTGATTCTTTGCCAGTTGCTGCGCAACTCGCAACTCTCCTCCTGGCTGCAAAGGCCCTCCTCCACGCTGCACTCGGTCATCGCGATGGGTCCTTCGATCGCAGCAATGACCTCGGCGACGCTGATGTCAGTTGCCGCGCGACTGACACGATAACCACCATTGGCGCCTCGGTAAGACTCCAGCAACCCACTCCCGGAGAGCAATTTCAACACCTTGCTCGCGGTAGGAACCTCAACATGGATCCTTTCGGCGAGCGCATGTGCACTCAGCATTTCGCCGTCCCGCGCCAACTCAACCATCACCAGGATCGCGTAATCCGTCAATTTAGAAATCCTTAACATGTTCATATAGTACCATATAAGTACTCTTTAAAGTATTTCAGCCATATCATGTCCTCCGCGAATACGGCAAAATATCACCATGACAGAATTGAAACCCCCTGCCGATCCAGAGCCTGATGAACGGGAACGGGCTGCCGCCTGCTGGGCTGCCGGGAAAACGGGCCTTGATTCGTTGAACCTGGAACCTGTTTCAGGTGATGCCAGCTTCCGCCGATACTTTCGCTTTACCGCCGGGGATCGCTCCATCGTCCTGATGGATGCCCCCCCCGAGAAAGAGAATTCCGCGCCCTTTGTAGATATAGCGGACCGGCTTCGAGGCGCCGGCCTGCACGCGCCCGAAGTGCTCGAATTCGACCTGGAGCAGGGTTTTGGCCTGCTGGAGGATTTCGGCGACACGCTCTACCGCGAACTGCTCAACGAGCAGTCCGTAGAATCGCTGTTCCCGGATTTGTTTGAACTGCTGGGTGGCATGGCCTCCCGCGTAGACTCTACCGGCCTGCCGCAATACAACACAAATGCCCTGTCAGTGGAACTGGATCTTTTCAAATCCTGGTACCTGGAGCACCACCGGCAACGCCCGATGAGCCACTCCGAAGTAGCGGTCTGGACCGATGTCTGCCAGCGACTGGTGGAATCCGCGCAGTCTCAGCCCCAGGTCTTCGTCCACCGGGACTTTCATTCATGCAACCTTCTGGACACCCCGGATGGCCCGGGTATCATCGATTTCCAGGACGGGGTTCGCGGCCCGGTCAGCTACGATTTCGTTTCCCTGGTCTGGGATCGTTATATTTCATGGCCTCGCGGGACGCTTGAGCGCTGGATGGGTGAGATCCACTCGATCTTGCCGGTGGAGTGCAGCCCTGAAGAGTGGATTCGCTATTGCGACTTGATGGGTCTGCAACGCAATCTGAAAATTGTCGGGATTTTTGCCCGGCTGAAGCATCGTGACGGCAAGCAGGGTTACGTGGAGATGATTCCACGGTTTTACCGCTACCTGCTGGATGTACTTCCTGGCTACCCCGAATTCAGGGACTTTCAAAACATGCTGGAGCTAGACGAATGCGCGCCATGATACTCGCTGCAGGGCGCGGCGAACGCCTGCGCCCGCTAACCGATGAATTGCCCAAGCCACTGGTGGAGATCAATGGCAAGCCGTTGATCGAGCACCACCTGGAAGCCTTGTCCGCAGCGGGTTTCCGGGAAATCATCATCAACCAGGGCCACCTGGGAGACCAGTTGCCCCAAAGGTTGGGTGATGGAGACCGCTGGGGTGTGACAATCCGGTGGTCGGATGAGCAACCCACCGCACTGGAGACCGGAGGCGGTATCTTCAGGGCCCTGCCCCTCTTAGGTACATCGCCTTTCCT
>Ga0316197_10001609_pt1 | contig 16049 bp, 19 predicted proteins | sample OudBiesiAoxic_MG_FD_204939 | JGI IMG/M metagenome (GOLD analysis project Ga0316197, IMG submission 204939) | Coastal sediment microbial communities from Oude Bieten Haven, Netherlands - site A oxic | ecosystem: Environmental > Aquatic > Marine > Coastal > Sediment | place: Netherlands... | reverse complement strand
CTGTCCGGTAGATGCTATTGTCGGCGCGGCAAAATTGATGCATACCGTTATTACATCCCAGTGCACCGGTTGTGATCTGTGCCTGCCACCCTGCCCGGTGGACTGCATTGATATAATCGAAGCCGAATCAAGGCCCCCTCGCTGGCATAGGCCCAGACCGCCCGAGGCCCCGGACGGGGTGCAATTACAATGACCTCGTCCCAACAGGTTGAACGCGCAAAAGAGGCCGGTAACCGCACTCATCATTTTCATGGTGGTCTGCGACTGCGGCACAACAAAAAAATCTCCTGTATGGATCCGGTCATACAACCACCCTTGCCGGAGTTGCTGGTCGTTCCACTCTTGCAGCATGCCGGTGATATTGCCGAACCGCTTGTTCGTGTCGGTGACGCAATACTTAAAGGACAGCAGATTGGTCAGTGTCAACCCTGTGCGGCAGTGCATTCACCGTCTTCGGGTACTGTCGAAGCAATTGAAGAACGACCCATGTCCCACCCTTCAGGTCAGCCGGGGCTGTGCGTGGTAATCAGACCCGATGGCAGGGAAAAATGGTGCAAGCTCAAGCCACTCAGCAACTGGCTTGATGCCAGCCCGGACAGCCTCATTGAGCATATGCAGAATTGCGGGCTTGCCGGTCTGGGTGGTGCGGTCTTCCCGACCCATGCAAAGATGCGTGATGGCCGTAACAGAAACACCCACACGCTGATATTAAATGGTGTTGAGTGCGAACCTTATATCAGCTGTGATGAAATGCTGATGCGGGAGAGACCCGATGAAATCATCCTCGGTGCGCGTGTCCTGCGCAGGACCCTGGGTGCAGAACGGGTCATCATCGCGATCGAAGACCAGATGGGCGCCGTGGAAAAGGCCCTCACCGATTCCTCGGAATATGCCGATAGCAAAAATATTTCGGTGGTGAAAGTACCCACAATCTATCCTGAAGGTGGTGAAAGACAGCTGATTCAGGTATTAACCGGCCTGGAAGTACCCGCCACCGGCCGCCCGTCCGACCTCGGTTTGATTTGCCAGAATGTCGCAACCGCTGCAGCGGTTGCCGAAGCCGTAACCCAGGGGAAACCCCTGATCGAACGATACGTCACCGTCACCGGCAACGGCATCACACATCCACGCAATTTCATGGCGCTGTTTGGAACCCCGGTTTCCCACCTGGTGGATCAATGTGGCGGCTACAGTGATGATGTTGCCCGTTTGGTGGTTGGCGGGCCCATGATGGGGTATCCGCTCGACAGTGATGATGCACCGGTGGTCAAAGCGAGCAACTGCGTACTTGCACTTACCATTGCAGACATCACCGCACCCCAGCCGGAAATGCCGTGTATCCGTTGTGGTGAATGCGCGAGGGTTTGCCCGGCAATGTTATTGCCGCAGCAATTGCACTTGCAAATAAAAAATGAATTATGGGAGCCGGCGCAGACATATGGTCTGTCGGCTTGCATCGAATGCGGTTGTTGTGATTTTGTATGTCCAAGCCACATCCCGCTGGTGGACTGGTTCCGCTTTGGCAAGGGTCAGTTACTCAAGCGCACGCTTGAAAGCGAGGCGGCAGAACTGGCGCGACAACGCTTTGAGAACCGTGAGGCCCGCTTGTTAAGCGTAAAGCAGGAGCGCGCCAAAAAGATGCTACGGCGTAAGCAGGTGCTAAAAGATAAAGTCACACAGCAGGATCGCATCCGCGCGTCCATCCAGCGCGCCGAAAATAAGGGAAAGGAAAACTCCCACAATCAAGACAAGGGCGCGCCCGGTGACACGTAGCTTCCAGACCAGCGGCGCACCGCATATGCCACAACGCACAACCGTGGCAAAGGTGATGCTCCAGGTGTTACTCGCCCTTACACCCGGCTTGCTGGCCTATACCTGGTTCTTCGGACCGGGCATCCTGGTACAGGTCATCCTGTCGACGGTATTCGCACTTTTATTCGAGTTCCTGATGTTACGCGCCAGGGGCAAACCTCTGAAACCTTTCATCAATGACTACAGTGCGGTGGTTACCGCCGTTCTTTTTGCGCTGTGCATACCGCCATTGGCACCATGGTGGATCAGCTGTATCGCCATGCTGTTTGCCATTGTATTTGCCAAGCACCTTTATGGTGGTCTGGGTCAGAATGTTTTCAACCCGGCCATGGTCGCTTATGTCGTGGTTCTGATCAGCTTTCCACAGGCCATTACCAACTGGCTGCCGCCACTTGCCCTTGCCCAACACAGCTTTGGACTGGCCGACACGCTGGTCACCATCTTTACCGGGCAGGTACCGTTCGCAGGTGGCTGGGACGCTGTAACGCAGGCAACACCACTGGATACCCTGAAGACGGGTGTGGATGCCGGCCGTATGGTACCCGAGATTCGTAATTCCCCTCTATTCGGTGACTTCGGTGGCAAAGGTTGGGAGTGGATAGCCAACTGGTTTGCCCTGGGTGGTTTCTATCTTCTCTATAAGCGGGTAATCAGCTGGCAGGTGCCGGTGGCAGTTATTGGCAGCGTATTGTTGCTCAGCCTGCCTTTCTGGCTGGTAGACCCGGACAGCAACCCGTTTCCATTACAGCATGTCTTTTCAGGTGCCATCGTGCTGGCTGCATTTTTTATTGCCACCGATCCGGTCAGTGGTTGTGTGAGTGACAGGGGACGCCTGATATTCGGTGCCGGTGTCGGTATTATCACACTGGTCATCCGGCGTTGGGGTGGGTACCCGGATGGCGTTGCCTTTGCGGTACTTTTGATGAATATGGCAGCGCCGTTGATCGACCGCTATACACGACCCCGGATGTACGGAGAATGAAGAGCACGTCAAATCCGGTTATTCGCAGCGGGGTATTGCTGGGCCTCATTGCCGTGCTTGGCACGGCATTGCTGGCAACTGTCAATGCACTGACACATGATCGTATCGTGGAGCAGGACAGGCTTCGTGTACTTCAGCAGTTCAATGCACTCGTACCCACCACTTCATACAACAATGACCTGCTCACAGACACGATAGTCATCAGGGATGAGGCATTTTTCCGCCACCCGGCACCCGTTGCCGTTTACCGGGCGCGCATGGATGACAAACCGGTTGCCGTGCTGATGACCGTCACCGCGCCCGATGGATACAATGGCGATATACGATTACTGACTGCGATTGACAACAACGGCAAGATGCTCGGCGTTCGTGTCGTGGCACATCGTGAAACACCGGGACTCGGTGATCCGATAGAAATTGAAAGAAGCGACTGGATACTTGGCTTTACGGATAAGTCCCTGCTCAACCCCCGGGACAAGGGGTGGGCGGTAAAAAGAGATGGTGGTGAATTTGACCAGTTCACCGGCGCGACCATTTCACCAAGAGCAGTGGTGAAGACTGTGCACAGGGCGTTGTTATACTTTGAAGCGAATCAGAATTCACTGTTTGAAACAGCGGCGATTACGGCAGAACCTGATGACAGGTAAACAACTGAAACAAATACTGGCTGATGGTGCCTGGAAGCAAAATACCGGGTTGGTCGTTTTATTGGGGCTTTGCCCTTTGCTGGCCGTCACCACCACGCTCATCAACGGTCTGGCCCTGGGTCTCGCCACGATGCTGACGTTGATGGTATCCAATCTGTCGGTATCGATGCTGCGAGGTCTTTTGAGACCCGAAATACGCATACCTGCATTTGTCTTGATTATTGCCTCGGTGGTTACGGTGATCGAACTGCTGATGCATGCCTATTTTTACGACCTGTTCAGGGTGCTTGGCATTTTTATTCCATTGATTGTCACCAATTGCGCCATCATCGGACGGGCCGAGGCCTTTGCCTCCCGGCAAAGCCCCCTGCCATCATTGATCGATGGATTTGCCACCGGCCTGGGCTTTTGCATCACATTGGTTTTACTCGGTGCGCTGCGGGAACTAACCGGGCGTGGCACACTATTGGCCGGTGCAGACATGCTGCTCGGGGATTGGGGTCGAAATCTTACCCTGACCATTATCCCGGACCATCCCGGTTTCCTGTTGTCCATGTTGCCACCGGGTGCCTTTTTCGGTCTGGCTTTACTGATTGCAGGCCACAACGCCTGGCAGACCCGCAAGGCCCCGAAACAGACCCCGCCTGTCACCACCCTGATTCAGGATGCAAATGAAAGCTGAAGACCGACAAGAATTTTTCCGCCGTTTACAGGCCATCGACCCACACCCGACGACCGAACTTGAATACCAATCGACATTTGAGCTACTGGTCGCCGTCATTCTCTCGGCCCAGGCTACCGACGTCAGTGTCAACCTGGCCACCCGGCGTTTATATAGAATCGCCAATACACCCAAAGCCATACTGGATCTTGGCGAAGACGGGCTCAAAGACTACATCAAGACCATTGGCCTGTTTAATTCCAAGGCAAAAAATGTGATTGCCACCTGCGATATTCTGCTGGAAAAACACAAAGGTGTTGTTCCATCAGAGCGGGTAGAACTGGAAGCCTTACCGGGCGTGGGACGAAAAACGGCCAACGTTATACTCAATACTGCTTTTGGCCAACCCACGATGGCCGTGGATACGCATATTTTCCGTGTTGCCAACCGTACCGGTCTGGCCCTGGGCAAAACACCACTGATAATTGAGCGCAAACTACTCAAGAGCATACCGCAGGAATATCTACTTGATGCACACCATTGGTTGATTTTGCATGGCCGTTACACCTGCAAGGCCCGCAGCCCGAACTGTGCTGAATGCATCGTTAGAGATCTCTGCAGAACGGGAAAACAAAAAGGTTTCTGAAGCACTGTGTTGTCGGTGGGGAGCCAGGGTAGGTAATGATTGCCAGGACTCGCCACGAGGACATCCATGTCGGCTCGGTCGCGACATCCTTGTCGCTCACGGTCCTGGCAATCACTACCCACCCCGGCTCTGGACACACCGGTGGCGCCCTTAATGGATAGCACTATCGTAGCCGAGGGGGTGTGGTGTCTTGAATCAGGACCGTGAGCGACAAGGATGTCGCGACCGAATCCCCATGGATGGGTTCATGATGTGTCCTGAATCAAGACATCACGCCCCCTTGGCGGTCGACAGACTTGGTTTCCATGCCCTAGAGGCACTCACTATTCTCACAAGCCCATGACTGGCCTACTTTCCAGCTTGAGGGAGCCAGACTAAGTGAGACAGCAGTGATTCTGAGGGTTTTGCTTCACCCTGGCGTGGAATATAAACACTTCACCGCGTCTCAACACCGCTCCGAAAATCAATTGTAATAATCACCACCGCATACCGGTCTATTGACTCGAATGTGGAATATTTCTTGGAAATTACCGCATCTATTGCTAGGCTGCATAGGTGACCCGACAAAACGTTGGCCCTTAAAGTCTCGCTTTAGGGAGACGTTAATAACTCTTAAACGGGTTATAAATATTGACGCTATCGGCGTTTTTAGTAACTTCCCGATCACTATTGATCGGAATTTTTTTAAACTGTGGAGACTCTATTAAATGACTAGTAAATCAAAGTTCGTTACCCCTGTTGCTGCTGCCGTCGGCGTAGCTTTTGTTTCGTCACTGGCTGCGTCTTCAGGCGAAGTTGCCGCTGACAATCCTTTCTCAACCGCTGACCTCGATTCTGGTTACCAGTTGGCCGGCGAAAAAGGTAAAGAAGGCAAATGTGGCGAAGGCAAGTGCGGCGCTGATAAAGGCAAGGAAGGTTCTTGCGGTGAAAAAGGTGCTGAAGGTTCTTGCGGCGAGAAAGGTGCTGAAGGTTCTTGCGGTGAAAAAGGCGCTGAAGGTTCTTGCGGCGAGAAAGGCGCTGAAGGCTCCTGTGGTGAAAAAGGCAAAGAAGGTTCTTGTGGTGGTAACGCCTGAGATATGAACCGATGAGTCACCGCAATCACCCGGTCTCGGGTGCGGGACTTGGTTTGAGGCGGGCCCTTTTGGGTCCGCTTCAGGCTTATAACCCGGAAACCATTGAAAACACCGTCAGTTTTATGGAGGTTGCTCCCGAGAACTGGATCAATGTGGGTGGCCAAAGAAAGAAATTTTTCGAATATTTCACCGATCATTTTCCATTTGTCTGTCACGGACTCTCCTTGTCCATCGGCGGACCGTCACCACTGGACCGGACTTTCATCCATAAATTACGGCAGTTCATGGATGATTATCAAATCCGGGCCTACAGTGAACACCTGAGTTATTGCACCGATGACGGTCACCTCTATGACCTGATGCCCATCCCTTTCACCGGAGAGGCCGTCACTTACGTTGCCGGACGAATCAAACAGGTGCAGGACATGATAGGCCGGCGCATGGCGATTGAGAACGTATCGTATTACGCGGCACCCGGTGCCGAGCTCAGCGAAATTGATTTTATCAACGCGGTTATCAGCGAAGCGGATTGTGACCTGTTATTGGATGTGAATAACATTTACGTCAACAGTGTCAACCATCGTTATGACCCGGTTGCTTTTTTAAAGGCGCTGCCCGGTGACCGGATCGCATACGGTCATATTGCGGGACACGACAATGAAGCAGAAGATCTCATTGTCGATACGCACGGGGCCGATATTATCGGTGGTGTGTGGGACCTGCTGGACAAGGCCTACGAATTGTTCGGTGTATTCCCTACCCTGCTCGAACGGGATTTCAACCTGCCCCCCGTCGCAGAACTTCTAAACGAGGTTCAACAAATCAAAGACATGCAGGCCAAGTGGAGCCCGAATGGCCGATCAAATGAAGAGCAAAGACAAGAACACAAAGATGACCGGCAACGCAGCGCCTGAGGCGCTGGCCAGGCTGCAAACCAGCTTTGCAGCCCATATCCGCGACCCCCAGACCGTGGCCGCGCCCGAAGGTATTGAAGACCGGCGTATGGCCATTTATCGCAGATTGTTTTTCAACAATATCTGTAATTTTTTATCGGGTAACTTCCCCGTACTTAGATCCCTCTATTCAGAGCCCGACTGGACCACTCTGTGTCGCGAGTTTTACAGGGACTACCGCTGTCATACGCCGCTGTTTCCGGAGTTGCCCCGGGAGTTTTTGCAATACCTGCAGGATCATCGCCAAAATCATGCGGGTGACCCTCCTTTTATGCTGGAGTTAGCCCATTATGAATGGGTGGAACTGGCACTGTCCCTTGATGAGACAGACGTCGATAACATAAAGGTCATCCCGGAAGGCGACCTGTTAAACGGGGTTCCGGTATTGTCTCCGCTGGTCTGGCCACTCAGTTACAAGTTTCCCGTTCACCTGATACGGGCGGATTTTCAGCCGGCTGAAGTACCCGACACGCCGACACACCTGCTGGTCTGGCGTCGAGAGGATTATAAAATCAACTTTATGCATTTAAATGAAACATCCATGCTGCTGGTTCAAAAATTGAAAGAAGATTCCGGATTGACTGGTCTTGGTTTACTGGAAGCTGTTGCCGGCATCATCAAGCATCCAAAACCGGAGGTTGTTTTGGAGGCCGGTACGGCTTTACTGAATGAACTGAGAGAAAAGCAGGTCATTCTGGGAACCCGGCCCTGACAGCAAAGCCGGCTAGCCCGCATACTTTACCAGTATCCCGGCTCACTCAAAGCAGGTGCAAAACATATGCCAGTACTCGGATTTTATGATGATCTCACGTCGCGGCTACGCCTTTCCGGCGAATATCTGTGGCCGTTGGCACTCAGACTCATTCTCGCCTGGGAGTTCTGGGAAGCCGGACTGACCAAACTGAATGGTGAGAACTGGTTCGCCGAGGTTCCCTGGGCTGACTGGCAAAAAGGATTCCCGTTTCCGTTCGACCTGCTTTCAACCGACCTGAACTGGTTTCTGGCCACCTGGGGTGAACTGGTATTTGCGATGCTGTTGTTGCTTGGTCTATTCACACGATTCGCGGCAATCTCACTGCTTGTCGTTACCGTGGTAGCAACCGCGGCCGTCCACTGGCCCGCCGAGTGGACCGGCCTTGCATCGCTATGGAATGGTTACGTCATCACCTCGCAAGGTGAAGGTAATTTCAAGCTGCCGCTATTGTTTGTGATCATGCTGCTACCGCTGGTCTTTCACGGTGCCGGTAGACTTTCTCTTGACCAGGTTTTAGTCAATCTAACCGGGCGGGACAATCAATTGGAAAAACGTACCGGCGGTCTGCAGGCTGCCGGTCTGGCACTATTGGTAGTGTGTCTCGCAACTATATGGGTGGAACCCGTTTGGGGCTTCAGCTTTCTGGCTGCTTCGGTACTGGCGATATTGATACCTGCAGTGAGGGGAAAGGAATAAACCCAAAACCTTGAAGGTGGGTAACCGCTCTCACACCCTACGGGAAGTGAGCGTTTTCCACGGATACCGGCATGGGTAGCGGGCTCACTACATAGCCGTGCTGGCGGAGAATATTGAGTAAACCCTCTTCACCGGGCAAATGCAATGCACCCACGGCCACAAATACCACTTTGTTCTCAAGATGATGAAACAGTGATTCAGCCATGCGATGATTTCTGGCATTGATACCGGATTCGACAAAATAATCGCCGGCGCTTTTACCGACCATTTCGAGTTGTTCATCTGATAACGTCTGCAAACTCACCAGATTGTTTTCGAGGTACGCATTTACCATCTGACGATGAACTTCGTTTACCTTACCGGACTCGACTATTGCCTGATCCAGCAGTGACAACTGCATTGGTATCGGCATGTTTTCAAGGAAAGACAATTGCTGCTCAAGCGTTTCCAACCCCACCACTTCGAGACCACTACCAGATGCCCTTAGCGAAAGGGACATATCCATAAAAAAACCGGTTTCCGGTGGTGGCATGCTCAATGTCATCATGGCGGCCCAGGGTTTCATACTGCTGATACGTTCGGCCGGAACCCGGTAACTGGATAGCGCAACTTCAAGGGCCCGATATCGTTCGGCACCAATCACTGATTCCAGGCTTTGTCCCGGTGGATAATGCATATAACCTGTCAGACGTTCCAATGTGGCCATATCAGGAACCAACTCCATCGCGAAAACCTGGCTTGAACCGAGTTTTTCGAGCAGGTTTTCTGAAAAATCAAGTACGCGCGGGTCCTCGCTATGTATGGTGCCCAACAGGTAGCCTGACGGCTGAGAGTCTTTTTGTATCTCCCAAAACAATGCCCGGTCGGCCTGCTGACTCTCATCAGCTGCAATTGCAATTGACAGCATTGATAGCAGCAAGCCCGGAATCAGGACGCGCAATCTTACGGGTCGATGCTTTTTGAATGGTATTTTGAAGCGCATTCCCTTATTCTCGCAGCCTTTATTACCGGAATCCAATATGCCTCGAATTGCTGATCGTTTCAGAGGATTTTTACCCGTTGTCGTGGATCTGGAAACGGGAGGGTTTAACCCGAAAACCGACGCGGTCCTGGAAATTGCTGCGTGCATTATATGCATGGACGACTTCGGCCGTATAAAAATTGCCGAAACAATTGACGCACACGTCGAACCCTTCAGCGGTTCCCGAATTGAACCCAGCTCATTGGAGTTTACCGGAATTGACCTCAACGATCCGGAACGAAACCCTGTCAGTGAAAAAGAGGCATTTCAGAAAATATGTTTACCGGTCAGACAGGAACTGCGTGCGACCGATTGCCAACGGGCCATTCTGGTAGGGCATAACCCCTCATTCGACCTGTCATTCCTGAATGCTGCTATCAGTCGGACCAACTACAAGCGCAACCCATTCCACCCTTTCAGCTCTTTTGACACCGCAACACTCGGTGGGCTGGCTTTTGGTCAGACCGTGCTGGCGCGTGCAGTGCAGGCCGCCGCAATTGAGTGGGACGAGTCATCTGCGCATTCAGCCGTATACGATACGGTTAAAACAGCGGAGTTATTTTGCGCCATCGTCAATCGCTGGAAAATACTGACCGGTTTGTAATTTAAGATTCAGTTCTTCGCGACCCCGGGAATGACATGACCGGTAACAGGCGCTGAACCCTTTTACAGTTTAAATGCCGGGCTTACGCCATAGCCACCACCACCGGGTGTTTCTATCGTTAGTGTTTCACCTGCGATCGCCTGAAACCGGACCTTTCCGGGCAATTTCCGGCCATTCAGTTCATTACTTCCACATTGACCCGGCAGTCCACCTTCGAGACCCCAGGGTGGTATTCTTCGACGCTCTGTCAGCAGGGAAACTTCGGCGCCTTCAAGGAACCGGTATTGACGCCTTACACCATCACCACCCCTGAATTTCCCTGCACCACCAGAATCCCGCCTGATGGAGTACTGTTCTATTCTTAACGGGTAATTTAACTCCAGAACCTCCACCGGTGTATTCAGTGTGTTGGTCATATGGCTGTGACGTGCGGACCGTCCATTGCAATCGTGTGCCGCACCCATTCCTCCGGCCAGGGTTTCATAATAATCCCAACCCTGTTGACCCCTTTCGCCCATGGCAAGATTATTCATGGTGCCCTGGCTGGCTGCTGCAAACTGGCCCGGCAATGCCTGTGCCAACGCACCACAAACTACATCGACTATTCTACTGCTGGTTTCAACGTTACCTGCCGCCACGGCAGCAGGTGCACGTGCATTCACAAGGCAACCCTCGGGAGCAATAATCGTAACACCCTGCAACGCACCATGACAGGCAGGTGTATGCGCAGGCATCAAACACCGAAATACGTAAAAAACTGCTGCAGCGGTCACTGGCAGGGGGCAATTCAGATTGCCTTCGACCTGTTCAGATGTGCCGGAGAAATCAACCTTTACGCCATTATTGCTAACACTGATCGTTACCCTAATTGGAATATCCGTGCCACCATACCCATCATCATCAAGGTAATCTTCGAATTGATACTCTCCTGTGGGTATGCCTTCCAGGCATTGCAGCACCAATGACTGTGCCCATGATTGTAAATTGCTCTCCTGTTGCTCAAACTCAGCCTGGCCCCCAGCCGTAACGAGCTCCTGTAAACGATCTGTGCCTAGCAGGTTGGCCGCTATCTGTGCGTTGAAATCCCCCCTGGAGGTATCCGGGCTGGTTAGTTCCTTTAATAGGGATTGTAGAAAACCCTCATCCACTTCCGCGTTTTTCATCAACAGGGTTGGTGGTATAAGAACCCCCTCCTCACTCAGCGCCCGGCTCACGGGCATGGAGCCCGGGGCGTCTGATCCGATATCCGCATGGTGAGCACGGTTGGCACAGAAACCCACTAATTGATCAGAGACAAAAACCGGGGCCACCAGGGTAATATCGGGCAAGTGCGTACCACCCTTGTAGGGATCGTTCAAAATCAACATATCACCGGCATGCCACTCACGGCTTCCAACCAGGTCAACCATGGCAAAGGCCATGCTGCCAAGATGCACAGGAATATGGGTGGCCTGGCCCAACAGCTGGCCATGGTGATTGAAAAGTGCGCAGGAATAGTCGAGGCGGTCACGGATATTGGGTGAAAAAGCAACCCTGCCGAGCAGTGCGCCCATTTCTTCACAAATGGCCGCCACCCTACTGGAAAACAGACCCAACTCCACGCTGTTGAACGACACGTTCTGCTGTGCGTTCATTCCCCCGCCTGACTCATAATGGCATCAAGATTCAGTTCTGTCGCCACGCCGAGTTCGCCGGCAAGCTGAGTAGCCCTGGCTTTCAGCTCTGTCTCCGTATCAGCCGTTACAGTAACGTGACCGATCTTGCGTCCCTCGCGCGCGGTCTTGTGATAATCATGCCAGTTCAAGCCCGCTACGGGGTAAGGATCAGTCGCCTGCTGAAGTGCGTACGCCGGCATTTCTCCCAACAGGTTGAACATAACCGCCGGTGAAGAAACACCGGTATCACCCAGCGGCATGCCGCAAATTGCCCGTAAATGGTTTTCAAACTGTGAAGTGTGGGCACCATCGATGGTCCAGTGACCCGAGTTATGTACCCTGGGTGCAAACTCGTTGGCCAGTAATCTCCCATCCAACAAAAATAGTTCCAAGGCCATAACACCGGTGTAATCGAGGTGATCCAGCAGGCTCTGAATCATGGTTTCTGCACGACTTTGTAACTGCATGCCAAATGCCGGTGCCATACTGATAGCCAGGATGCCACCCCGGTGTAAATTACGCGTCAAGGGCCAGAAAACGGTCTGACCGTCCTTTCCGCGCGCAGCAATAATCGAGCACTCTGCCTGAAATGGTACAAAGCCTTCACATATGAGTTCAAAGTCACCCAGACTCTGCCAGGCTCTTTCCAGATCCTCCTGGAACCTCAATACAGCCTGGCCTTTCCCGTCATAACCAAACCGACGGGTCTTGAGCACACATGGCAACCCTATTTTTTCCACCGCAGCAATCAGGTCGGGACGACTGGCAACCGGAAAAAAAGGCGCCACTGGAATGTCCAGTTCCTGCATCATGGTCTTTTCCCGCAACCTGTCCTGACTTTTATACAGGGCACGGGGTGGCGGAAACACCGGGCACAGAGATTCGATCAGGCTGGCCGATGACTCGGGAACGTTTTCAAAATCGAAGGTAACTACATCAGATCGTTGACCCAGTTCTCTCAACGCGGATTCATCATCCCAGTCTGCACAAATATGTACACCGAACTCTCCGGCGCAAGCACCTTCGGCCGGATCCAGAAATACGAATTCCAGACCCATTGGACGACCCGCCTGTGCCAGCATACGGGCCAACTGGCCGGCACCGAGGATACCAACGGTCTTGATCATTCCGGTTCAGGCTGATTCAAAACAGCCTCTGTCCGCGAAAGTCTGAACTCTTCGAGTAAGCGTCGAATCTGTGGATATTTGTTACCGAGGATAGCTGCCGCCAATAATGCGGCATTGGTCGCACCCGCATCGCCTATCGCGAGTGTGCCGACCGGAATCCCAGCGGGCATCTGCGCGATAGAGAGCAGTGAATCCACGCCGTTTAAAGCCCTGGATTTAACCGGTACACCAAGTACCGGCAATGGGGTCTTGGCTGCCACCATGCCGGGCAAATGGGCAGCGCCTCCGGCACCGGCGATGATAACCTCCAAACCACGGGCTACAGCACTCTCGGCATACTCGAACATCAGGTCGGGTGTCCGGTGCGCCGAAACCACTCTTACCTCATGTGGAATAGCCAGTGCTGAAAGGGTTTGAGCAGCATTCTTCATCGTTTCCCAGTCAGACTGGGAACCCATGATCAGACCTACTAATACTTGTTCATTTGCCACATATTCTCTCCGGCAGAAAAGCCCGTAATTGTACCAGTGTGCCGCTACGTCAAACAGGGTTGATCATCATAGCTGCATGCCTGATACAATACCCGCAAACCTGCAACCGGGATCAGAAAATGCCTGTAAATGGAAAATTACTCGAAATTTTGTGCTGTCCTGTCAGCAAAACCCCGCTGACCATACTTGGCCGTCAAAAACTGGATATATTAAACGCAGCGATCGAGAGCGGTGAAGCCCTGTTTGTAGGTGGTGAAAAGGTCCTGGAATCACTTCAGGAAGGATTGATCACCGAAGATGGCAAAGTTATTTACCCGGTACAGGACGATATCCCGATTTTATTGGAAGAAAAAGGAATCGGTACGACTCAATTCCAGGATTTCTAGTGTAACGTATCGAAACTGCCATCCACTTTGACGAAATTCAGCAGCCACAATTTATAACCGTTTGCTGATGGGTCTCTAAGCAACCCAGCAGCGTATTGCGGCCACTCAACTCTCCATTGAATCAATAAAGGCATTGGCTTCAGCTATGGCTTTTTGCATTTGCTCGATCAGTTTTGCCGTATCACGCTCAATACTGTCAAGCTCATTGCGCAGCGCACCGATGGCGCGGGCATTGAGGTTATGTTTGAGAAACAGGACCTGGTCATGAAATGCTTCCAGTACTGGCTCCATGCTGCTTTCAGCACGGCGCATACTCGTCATTAACTTGCCGTAACGTGTACGTGTATCCTTGAGTAAGCTGGCGCTTGTGCGACGCATATCCGCCCGTGAATATTGTTCCAACTCCTGTTCCCACTCACTGAAAAGATCCTCCGCCACACTTTCAACCGCATCGATACGCTCACTGACATCTTCGGCTTCGGCTGAGCTACGCTCGAACTCGCCATTCAGGCGATCGTAGGTATCCTCAAGATCACCGCCATCGAAGTTGACCGTGGCACGAAACTGCTCCAATGCCGAGGCAAATTGTTCGCTGGCAGCATCCTGGGCATCACGGGCCTCCTCCACGCGATCCACGAGGATGTCACGCTTTTCTACGCCAAGGCTCTCCATTGTCTTGTAGTACGCGCTGGAGCAACCACCCAACAACGCCAGCAGCAGGAAAAACCCTGCCATGTTTAAAGTTTTTTGTAACACTTCGGCCTCCTCGGCTTGCCGTTCCTCAATATACGACGGAACTGTGCACCTTCCGGAAATACTTAATTAATTCCTATACTTCCAGTTGGAAATGCGCTGCAGGCGGTAACTGAATCTATGATTCTTCAAGATCTGGAATCAACAATACCTGACCTGGCTTTATCTTGTCCGGGTTTTCCAGAATGTTGGTGTTTGCTTCGAAGATTTTCATGTACTTGCCACCACTACCGTACATTTCAGCGGCTATTGCCCAAAGGGTATCACCTGATTGTACTGTATAGGTACGCCCTGCTTCTTCAACCTTTTCAACAGCAACTTCTTCAACTACAACCTCGGCCTCGGCAACAACCACTTCCGGTTCCACTTCGGGTTCAGGTGCACCAACAACAATGTTATTTGTTACGCCACTAACATTGGGAATATCCTTAATAACCTCGCAGATACGATCACATTCAGCTTGATCCTGTGCGTGACCGGTAACGGCTACGGTGCCATCCTGGTTAAATGAAAACTTCAGGTTTGAAGGGTCAATTCCGTGCTCACGCAATGTCGCGCTGGGCCCCTTTACAGTCTCTGTCGCTGAAGATTTGTCACCACCCAGCATTTTGCCTAATTTGTCCATGAATCCCATAACGATATGCTCCTGTGAGTTGTCAAGCGAACCTTAGTCTAGCCCGGAAACGCCGCTTGTAAAGAACAATAGCTGATCCTGGGTGCCAGTAAGTGTGTCATGTTGTTAACAATGTGAACTAGTGTTAACAATCATGGGGGAACCTTTCAATCTGCTGATTACGTGGTAAAGTTGAAGGTTCAAAATTAAGCACATTGATGATCAGGGTCCAGTCTTCCTGTCTTCCAGATGTGTCTATCGTAAAAAGGAGAAATTCATTATGAGCGTAGCAAGAACAACCGAAATTTCCGCGTCTTCCAAAAAGGGTTTTGAGGAAGCGATTGAAAAAGGCATCAAACGCTGTGCACAGACCATCGAAAATGTCGAAGGGGCGTGGATCAAGGAACAGAAAGTCGTTGTGAAAGACGGCAGTGTTTCAGAGTATCGGGTCACTATGAAAGTGAGTTTCGTTTTAAAAGACTAGAAGTGATTGTTTAACTTAATGAAGGAGAAATGAAAATGGCAGGTAAATTTGAGTGTTATAAAGACAAAGCAGGTGAGTTTCGCTTTCGGCTGGTCGCTGGAAATGGCAACACCATCCTTTCCAGTGAAGGTTACAAATCAAAATCAGGCTGTACCAATGGTATCGAATCCGTCAGGAAAAACAGCCAGGACCCGGACCGGTTTGTAAAAACAGAAACAGCTAGCGGCAAATTCCGTTTCAACCTCACGGCCAAGAACTCCCAGACCATTGGAACCAGCCAGAATTACGCGTCAGAATCCGGCCGCAACAATGGTATCAAGAGTGTTGCAAACAATGCCCCTGAAGCAGCGATCGTAGAAGAAAGTTAAGCTCGACCGGTTTTCTTTGCCCTCCAAAAAACAGCACGGTGCCAGCCACCGTGGCTGTTGGTTGCAGCCAATACAAAAAGGACATACCAGATGAACTTACTTGACTTATTAGATAGCGTCGGCGGGCAACAAAGCCTGGGCAATCTTGCCAGCACCCTCGGGCTTGATGCCTCCAAGACAAACGACCTGGTGGGTGCCCTGGCACCTGCACTTATGGGCGCCATGAAGAAACAGACAAGCTCGCAGGACGGTCTTGCCGGTCTCAAAAATGCCCTGCAAAGTGGCAAGCACCAGGCCTATCTCAACAACCCGGAAAGCATGTC
>Ga0316197_10001608_pt1 | contig 16056 bp, 11 predicted proteins | sample OudBiesiAoxic_MG_FD_204939 | JGI IMG/M metagenome (GOLD analysis project Ga0316197, IMG submission 204939) | Coastal sediment microbial communities from Oude Bieten Haven, Netherlands - site A oxic | ecosystem: Environmental > Aquatic > Marine > Coastal > Sediment | place: Netherlands... | reverse complement strand
ATGATTCATAGTCGCCTATTTCATTAAAAACAAACCACATAAGGTTCGGATGGCCATTCAAGTTATTTGGAAGCGAGGCCCTCCGAGGGCCGAGTCGAAGGACCCCCCGACTTCTCCGGAGGGTGATGATCGGTGGCATTCTCTGACTTGAGGGGGTCCCTCGACTACGGCGTCGCTTCGCTCCACCTCCGCTCGGGATGACAGTTCCCCGGTCAACAGGTCAGATGGAGCGCGGCAGCGACATCTCGGCCTTCATCCGCAAATCGATTGAAGCACTCCACCGCACCGCCCGTTTTCTCAACCACGATCTCGGAACCGGCTGCAGCCAGCGCTGTCAGCGTTTCGTCAAGAACCTTGACCCGCCCGAAATAGCCGGTACCGAGAATCACAACTTCGGGGGCGGCGGCCAACAACTCCTCGAAATCCTCCACCGCGTAAACGTGCCCACCAGCCTCTCTCCACCAGGGACTCTTCACATCCCCACCCAGCAATATCACATCGGTCGAATAGCCCTTACCGTCGATCTGGATACTGCCAAACGAGTAGCTGTCGATCTTCATAGTCGTGATGTTCCTTGGCACCATTGTAATTGGTGGCGCCACAGCTGTCACCTGACGATGGTGCTCCACATACCTGACCCTCCGGTCTCGAAGTCATCCGAGAAAATCCCCTGTCCGTCGGCCGTATAGTCCGGAACGAGATCTTCGCCGGAAACCACTCCAAGCGGAGAATAGTCGGTGTATCCGGGGAATATGAAACCAAGGTTGTTATTGCCCATGCGCCGGATCAGAATCTCCGATAGCACCCGACGAAAATCTGTGGTCACGGCGAGGTCTGCCGAATCGAAGAGCTGGGCCGGGGCCAGCCCGGGCCAAGCTCCGTGGATACCGCCGTTCGCAGATCCAGACATCACCATCATCATATTTCCGTGGCCGTGGTCGGTGCCTCGGTCAGCGTTTTGGTACAGGCGGCGGCCGAATTCGCTCTGCACGACAACTGTCAGGCGCTGACTGTAGTCGGCGGACCCGATGCCGTCGAGATCGGTGTAGAGCGCCGCCATGCCTTGGGCCAAGGTTCCCAACTCGCCGGCAAAATAGCCGCCGGAACCATCGCCCTGGCCATTGTGGGTGTCCCATCCTCCGAGGTCGAGCGAAGCGACCCGCAAGCCGAGATCGAGCTTGACCATCTGCGCCACAACCTGCATGGCATCGCCAAATGAGTTTGTCGGATAGGCCGCACCGTTCGCCGGGGTGTAACTTCCCGAGGTGTTGAGATCGATCAGGTCCATCCCGTCGAGCGCCTGCAATCCGGAGGTGTGGAGCCAGGTGTTATCTCCACCGTACAAATGGCGTAGAGCCAACCGCTGTGCATCGCGCCAGCCCCACGGTCCGATCTCGAGGTTGTAACTGTCCGGATCGTTGAGGTTGATCGTGTCTCTGTCGCCAAGCAACGATGTCGCCTGGGTGTTTCCGACCGAAAGAGCCGGCATCACGATCTCCGCGGGGAGGTTGTCCGCGCTGGAGAGGTGCCGCGCCAACCAACCGGTGGCCGTTGTCCGGTTTCCCGGCGTACCTCGATCCATGTACTCCTGGGCGTCGAAGTGACTCCTATTGGCCTCGTCGAGGCCGGCGGCCAGAACCACCGCCAGTTTTCCGTCCTGATACAACGGGTCGAGCCACTGCGCTGCAGACGGATGGAGACCAAACACGCCATCGAGAGATGTCGCCCCATCGACTCCGGACGCAGGCACCTGGAGGTCCGGACGCGCGGCCTCGTAGTACCCGCGATCCGCTCCTCCGAGTGGCATGACTACGTTGAGCCCGTCGATTCCACCACGCAGGAAGATGACGACCAGGGTTTCCTCGTTTTCGCCGCTGCCCGGCGCCCCAAAGGCGAAATTGTTGATCCTCGTGCCGGCCATACCCGCGATCGCAGCAGAGCAGCCTACGACAAAGCCGCGTCGATTCGGTCGTTTGATATTGACCATCATTACCTCCAAAGGAAGGACGGCGACATGAAGATAAGACTGACCATGGAACGCAGCCTTTCCTGGGTGCCTCCGTCGCTGTCTACAGGTAAGTCGTAGGAGGGGTTGTGGCCCTGGGCCATGAACTCTACAATCTCCGCACGTTCCGCCGCCGGCATGGGCCGCGCGAGGACGCGATCCATCCAAAAGTCTGCGAGTTCGTTGGCTGTTCGCACACCAGTCGGGGTCTGGCCGACGACGTCCAGCAGGTGATTATCGGCGTCATCCTCGACGTCGACCAACCAGTTGCACAGTCGCCACAGGTGAACCCGTGGGGTGGCGCTCTGCCAATCCTCCCTGAGATCAGAGTAGCCATTGGGCGCCCTCCACGAAAATAACGGCTGCCCGGCCTGGTCATACCTCCAAAAAAAGCTGTCTGTCTCGGACTCATCGATTGCAAAGGAGAAATCAGCGTCCGCGGCGCGCATGGCGCCGACTGCGACCTCGAACGGCCGCTTGATTTTCTCACCCCAGGTGGTACGGAACTCCGCAGAGAGCAGAATGGTGCGAACAACCTGCGCGAGCTGATCCGAGTCGTTTTTTCCTGCTTCGAACACCGTGGCCGCTGCGTCGACGACAGTTTGTGGCGGATCGTCCGATATCAATCGACGGCAGAGCTTTCGAGCGATATGGCGGGCCGTTCCCGGGTGGAATGCGACCGCATCGAGCACGTCCTGGCCGTCCGCGAGAGCGGCCTGATTGGGCGCCATGTACGTCCCGAGGACGGTTTTCTGAAATTTGTCGTGCCAGTCGCTCCGGTACTCGAAGAGCCCTGTGTCGAAGTCGAAGGTCCAGCCGGTGAAAGAGCGTGTCGCCTCGAAGACATCATCATCCACATAGCCCACAGGTTTGCCGGAGCCGTCGAGCGGGACATCAATCTGGCGCATCACACCGAGATAGTTCTCCGCCCCGAGGGTGTGGAGTTCGATGAGCTCGCGCGCCCAGTTCTCGTTTGGACCGGCGTTGGACGAGGTGTAATTGTCCAGGTAATAGAGCATGCACGGGCTGGTTGCCACCGCTTCCAGCATCACGCGAAAATTGCCGAGCTGGTTGGCGCGGATCACGTCGCGGTCGTAGTGGACCCACAACGGGCCGGACCAGTAGTCGTATCCATAGACGTTGAAATGATTGTGCCAGAAATCGGCCAGGACCTCGGCCAGCTGGCGCTTCGAGTGGACCCCACGCAGAAAGGCCATCCTTTCGATCTCGAAGAACGGCCGTATTCGTTCGGAATAACTCACATCGGCTTCCACGTGGTCGAGCCACAGCTGGGCCTGAGATTTATTGAGGGTCGTGAATCCAGCCGCAGCGATGCGCGCGTCACACGCCGAGTCGTCGATGGTTTCTGGACTGATCTGCTGATCGACATACGCCGTCAGTCGATCCACGTCATTTGAGCCCAGGGCGTTGAACGCGGCAATATCACCGGGGCGCGGTCCAAAGCCCATACGATTGAACGCAATCACCGCCACAGGAGGTGGTGCCGGCAGAGCTTTGGGATTGATCGGCCGTTGTCCTGGCATGCGCATGGCGGTGGCCCGCGCATACCCTGATGGTCGACCAGGACTCGATTCCTTTTCGATTTCCAAATCGCGCAGGGGTCGCCCGAACCGCTGCATCAATTCACGCCAATCCGGTCGACGCCTTAAATGGCTTGAATTCATACCATTTACCCCCCAGCAACCTCTGTTTCCGCACCGCCGGCGACTGCCGGCAGAATCGGGAATTACTGGCGAACGTAAACGTTCCAGTCGCTCAGAAGTGGTGTTCTACGTCACAGATTCCTGGTATCAATTACGAGGACTGCGATGGATATGGGGATCAGGTGGGGCGCATCACAAGATCGCCGGCATCGCCCCTGCGAGGCGTTTCACCGTGTCTCAGCCGACCGCTCTCGTGTCGCCCTATCCGTACGGAAATACCACCGGGTAGCGTGGAATCATCAGCTCGCGAGCCTTCTCCTGCTCTTCCTCTGTCGGTCGCACCGTGATCACCGTCGTTTCGAGATCGCGCAACAGGGCCGCCGCTGTGCTGCCGAGACCCACGTCCAGAGTCCCACGCTTCGAATGGCTGCCGATGATCAGCAGATCGGCACCAATCTCCTCCATGTGGGCGATGATCTCGCGGCTCGGCTTTCCCTTGCGGATAACCGCATCCACCTCGAGCCCCTCCGCCTTGAGAGGCTCGGCGTAGCGCTCGATCTTTTCTTCCATGGTTTCGACGCCGGGCAGCAGCTCGACAGGAGCTTCCACCGTCAACACCGATACGGGCGCTTCGTCCGCCGCCGCCAGCACTCCCGCGAGGTCACGAATCCGGGCCGCAATCGGCGTGATGTCGAGATAGCGCTGCAACGCCGCGGCGACACAGATCTTCGTGTAGGCCATGTTGGACTCCTCGGGACCATCATATCGCGGGGATTCGGGAGCCTACGGCAGGTCTCGCCACAGGCCACTGGCGAGAGGTCAGATGCCGTCCGCCTCGCGAAGGGCTCGCTCCAATGCCTCGCTGAGACCAAGCCGGACCGCCCACTCCCGAAGGTATTTGCGATCAATGTCTTCACCGCCGGTCATGATCACGCCGAGAACGTCTCGCCATTGACGATCCGACACACCCCCTCCAGCTGTGTACCACTGGAGTTTTCGGAGAATCGTATCTTCCGCGGTTTTCACATACACCGCTCGCGGAGGATCATCCGTGATCTGTTGGAGCTCACTGCGTTCAAGCTCGGACTCATCAAAACCACTATCGCCCTTCACGAAGAAGTCCACCTTGAAGCCGGACTCGAGATGGATGACGTTAAATGACCCGCGTCTCGCGACAGCATCAGCGGCGATCTCGGAATCCACATAGAAATCGTTCTCCAGGCGATCGACGAGCCGAGCCACCCGACCAGCATCAAGATCGACAACAATGTCGGCGTCCATCGTCTGACGTGGAACCCCGTGGACGGCACTGGCGAACGAACCGCCAAGGTGATAGCGCATGCCGAGATCTTCGAGGATATCAATCACCCCCAGGACGACCTTGAGCGGCGCCGGTAGATCAGTCCTCATCGGCTGGACTGGGTCCGTGGACCCCAGATCCTTTCCGCCGTCTCCTCGCCGACGAGAAGGTCCATCAGCATTCGATTCAGATCAGGGTCCGAAAGATCTGGGAATCGAGATCGGAGACCGGCCGTCATCACCGCGCGAGTCGTCATGCACGCATCATCAAGCAATTCCAGTTTCTTCCACGCAGGAAACGATTTTAGAATCGCGATCTGCGTCCTTTCCGCCGCATCGTCAGTGTCGCGGGCGAGAATCCCCATATGCGCCGAGTTTAGCGCAGTTTGTCGTGGCGCCGAGCCACCACCCGGGCACCCGCCCCGAAGTCCCTACCACTCCGGCACGGTCTCACAGCCTGGGAACGGATCGTGGGTGAGCTTCCAGCCGGTGGAGGACTCCTCGTCGCGGACGACGCGGAGATCGTCGAGACAGGCTCTATTTTCTGGTTACTCCACGGCCACCAATCCGACGTTGTCAAACGAGGTCTTGAGGAGTGGAAAATATTCATTTATAATAGATTTATGGAAATTCCAGCCTCAGTCCGGACCCTAATGTGGGAGTACTCATTGGAAGAGATTCCCTCCGGCAAAAGGTGGCAGTCGGCGATCATCGAGCGCGTGATGCAGAGGGGCTGCTGGGACGACATGTTGTGGTTGCTTCGGGCGTTCGACCTCGAGCGCCTCAGTGACTTTCTGGAGCACCGAGGGAGGAAAGCCCTCGCACCGCGCGAGCTTCGATTTTGGGCGACGATCTGCGGAGTGCCCGAAGACGAACAGGACACGTGGGTCCGCGAGTCCCGCGAGAGAGTGGGGGCGTGGCGCTGATGAGCCTGAACTGGGAAGCCGCCCCCGAAGGGATGCAGAACGTACTGAGGTCCATCTCCACGGCACTCTCCGGAACCGATTTCTACCTTGCCGGCGGCACCGCGCTGGCGCTGCTCGAGGGACACCGCGTGTCGATGGATCTCGATCTGTTTTCTCCGTCGTTCGACGACCCCGAGGCGGCGCAAACAATGGTCGAAAAGGTTCATCCCGATGCTGTCATGACATCGATCTCACCAAGGACCCTTTACTTACAGATTCAAGGCACGACCGTGAGTTTGTTCGGGTACTCGTACCCCTTGGTTGCGCCCCTTCTTCGGCCCGAAAACTCCCTGCTGCCCCTTGCCAGCAGAGAAGACATCGCAGCCATGAAACTCGCCGCAATCGCCTCGAGAGGAAGTCGGAAGGACTTCATCGATCTGTGGCTGCTCGCGACCCGCTACTGGCCCCTTTCCGATTGTTTGGAGTCGTATCGCAAGAAATTTGCGGCACGTGACGTCGGCCACGTTGTGAGGAGCCTCACCTACTTCGACGATGCCGACGAGGAACCTCCGCTGCGACTGATGATCGATGTGGATTGGGAAGAGATCAAACTCGACCTGGTTGGCAGAGTCAAAGAGCTGCTCAACCCCAAAACGATTTGAACGAGGGAGTCACCACTCCGGCACTGTCTCCCAGCCCGGGAAAGGCCCGGCCTCAAGCTTCCAGCCGGTGGCGGATTCTTCATCGCGGACGACACGGAGGTTGGTGAGGGTCTTGAGCTTTACGATGAGCTCATCGTGAGGCAGGGTGTGGAGCGGGGGCTTGGAGAGGTCGGGCATCGGCCAGAGGCGGATCTCGCTGCCGCTGTCCGAGGCGATCCACTGACCATCGGGCGAGATGGCAACCTGACCGACGGGCCCGTCGTGCCCAAGCAGGAGATGAGGATCGTCGCCGTTGATAGGACAGACCCGAACCGTACCGTCGGCGGATCCGGTGGCGACGAAACGGCCGAAAGGATCAATCGCAAACGCCCACACCTGATCTCCGTGGGAGGTAATTTCGCGAATCTCGTTGGTCTCGAGATCCATAACTCGAAGCCGTGAAACGGTATCCCAGTACTCGTGTGCGCTGCCAACCAGGAGGAGCCTTCCATCGGCGCTCATGTCCATCCGCGATGCGTTTGCTTCGAGGAGAACCTCGTCCGTCCCATCGACAAGATTCCACCGACGAACGCCGCCTGAGCCCGCGGAGTACAGCGTGCCATCCGGGGAGAATCGAAGGGAGTAGATCTCACCGTGGTAATTCGTGGCGCGTTCATCTCCGCTCCACTGCGGAAATGCCCGGACCCCGCCCGATTCGAGATCCCAGATGCGTAGGCGCAGGGCGTCCGGGTTTGGCGAATAGCTCATGGCCGCAGCGACATACCGACCGGTTGGGTCAAACGCCACATCGCCCGCCGCGGCCATGACATCGAGATCATCCCACGTAACCTCCATGAGCCGCGTCTCCGGCTCGCCATCAAACGGAAACACGACGATGGGACCGGACTCGCCCGCCACCAGGAGCCGTCCACCCTCCGCGTCGAAATCCATCCCATAGCACCACCCTTCACCGCCCTGCCAGAGAATCGACCGCATCTCTCCGGCGTCCGGGTTCAGCGGCAGGAGCGTCACGCCTTGCCGACCGATGCCGCCGAATGCGAGCCAATCAGAACCGGGGGAGAACTCCAGTTCGCCCGCTGTCTCCATCCCAGTCGGCCGGCTGAAAACGTACGGCCTCGGGATTCCGAGCCACCAGAAAGTGCCCGTCATCCACTGGGCCGTCACCAACCACCCTCCGTCGGCAGAGAAATCGGGAGGACTAATTTCCCGGGCGTTTTTCCGTCTCACGCTCAGAAAATCAGCGTCGGGTGGTCCCGTGAGATCTTTGATGAACACGGCCTTCTCAGTGGAAGACCCATAGGCGAGTCGACCGCCATCGGCGTCGAATTCGAAGATTCCTGCGCGCGGACCGAGAAAGGTTCGAGACGGCACACCGGATGCTCCGTGGAGTGCCCAGAAGCTGAATTCTGTTTCATTTTCGAATCCGCGTGACGTCATCACCTGATCGCCTCGTGGGTGGATGAGCAACCCAAAATCTCCTGAATCGAATTGGCCGATCACACGTTCCGACGCCTCGTCAAAACCATCAACGGGACGTGCCAGCAGGGTGCTTCCGCGGCGATAGACGAACCAGGACCCCGTCGAATCCACATCCCAGCTGCCGATCTCACCCTCGATCGCCCCCACCAAATCCGGTTCCCCTGGGCCGAGAGGCCAGGTCTGGAGAATGGGGTTCAATAATCGCCCGTCGGACTCTCCTATTTCGTAGCTGACTGAGAAAACGCGTCCACCACGAACTTTGAAGGTTGTTTCGGGGGAATGAGCGGTCGCCACTTTGGCGCCTGTGCCGACGTCATACACCACGAACGCTTCCGGATGGGGATCTATCAACAGACCTGTCACCAAAACGCCGCCTTCCGGGCCGAACTCGACCGTCCTCAAGCTCACCGTCGTCGCGTGGTCGGAGAGCACGCGCGGAGGGCCCCCATCGCGGCCGCAGACGAGCACGTTAGCCTCATTTCCCGAGAACGCAACATGAGCTCCGTCGGGGCTCATATCGACGCTCCTGAAATATGTGCCCTCCAGTTCGAGGATGCGAGCGGCCGCTCCCTCCCAGAGGGCCCTCAAGGCCAGAAGCCTGGCCTCTGGAGTATCCGCCAGTCCCAAGCTCGCACGGGCATACGCCAGCGTAGCCGTTGGATATCCCTCAAGCTCGAGTTGACCCAGGACGAGGAGTTTTTGGGCCTCGGCTCGGCGAGCCTCGAGATCGCTGCGGCGCCAAAGCGTGCCGAAAACAACTGCGAGCACGACAGCGAGTACGAGGAAAGACGCGGCCACTGTTCGCCGTCTCCGCCTGCGCCGTTTGCTGTGGTGCGTCATCGCGGCGGAGAAGTCCTCTTCGACGTCGGTGAGTCCTCCCGGATACACACCTCTCCACAAGGCGAACTCCCGGTACGCCCTACCCGTCCACAGGAAGTCTCTAGTGCGGTCGTGCTCGTCCCAGGTTCGCGCCGCTTGGCGGAGCTGGTCGCGGAGCTGCGCCGCGTCCGCGTCCTGGGTCTGCCAACGTACGAGGCGAGGCCATGACGAGAGTAGGGTTTCGTGCACCACCTCCACGCGGTGGTGATCGCCGCCCTCGACCGCTTCCTCCTCGAATGAGGTCAGGAGCCGTGCGTCGATCAATCGGCGCATCACGTCTTCGGCATCCGACCTTCGATCCTCCGCAAACACCGACAGCATCTCGTCCCACTCACGCACCGCTCGCGTGCCCTCGGATGTCACCATGTTCCGGAATATCTCGCGCACGATCAGCAGCCGTTGGTCGCCAATCCCTTTCAACGTGCTTTCGGCGTGCTGCCCGAGCGCGCCGCCAACACCGCCGATGTCAGCGTAGGCCTGACGGCTGAGTAGGTTGTCGACTCGGTCACGTTTGTCCCACAGACACGCCACCGCAAACGCCAGCAGCGGCAGAGCGCCCCGTTCCCCCTCCACCTCCGCCACCATCTCCGCCGCAAGCTGGGCGTCTTCGAAGGTGAAACCCAATTGTCGAGCGGGCTCGATCAGAGCGCGCTCGAGCGCGTTCGCTCCAGGTTGTCCGAGAGCAAAGAGGCCGTCCAGAACCGGATGCAGCGGTTCGAGCGACTGACACCGATAGAGGAAGTCATCTCGCATGCTCAGCAACAGGTGGATGTCTGCTTGATCGACAAGAAGCCGCAATAGGGCCGCGAACCGTGCCTGGACCTCCACCGGATTCAACGTGAACAACTCCTCGAACTGGTCGACGATGAGCAGCGCCTGCTTATGCCGATCCCGCCATCGCGAGATCATCGCCACCGTTTCCTCCGGCTCGCTCAGATGCACGAGCCTCGAAATCGCATCGTCGTCACCGGCAAACTCCGGCACCAGCGCCCGCGCCAGTGCTGCGAAGGGCGCTTCGCCCGGTTGGCATAACAGAACACCCCATCCTTCAGGCTTTGCCGGGATCACACCCGCCCGAAGGAACGAGCTCTTGCCCACACCCGACGGTCCGATCACGGCCAGAAGCCGCCGCGAGGTCAACTTGCGCCACATCTGCGCGACCTCGTTCTCTCGGCCGAAGAAGAACTCGGCGTCGGCTTCGGTGAACGCGGCCAGGCCGGGGTACGGGCTGCGATCTTCAGCGGCTGCGGCCGACCTTTCGGGAACCGGGAACCTCGCGACCTTGGAAACTGTTGCCTCATCAGAAACAGCAGGCTCGAAGGATGCGATCAGCCGGTAGCCCCGACGGTGAATCGTCTCGATGAACGAGGGATTCCTTGCGTCGTCCCCGAGCGCGTTTCTGATCTCAGTGATCGCGTGGGTCAGAGTGTTGTCGGAAATGAACTCCGTCGCCCACACTCGATCCACGATCTCCTGCCTAGTCACCACCTCCCCCGCCCGCTCTGCGAGGCACACCAGCACATCCATCACCTTGAGCTCGAGCTGGATCGTGGTATCGCCGTGCGAGAGCCGGTTCAGTGAAGGCTCGACAAGCCATCCGCCGAGGCGGAAAGCTCTACCACCCAGTTCTCGCGTTTCGACTTCAACGGGCATGTTGAGATCAATGTAGGTTCTGTATGCCTCGTACGCCATACTGGAATGACATCCAGAGGCAGACAAAACGTTTAGCGGTAAACGTTTGAGACGAAAAGGCCGCCCGTGCTCGCGACACGGGCGGTTGAGGAGGTACTGGCGGCTCCGCGGTGCGTTCGGGCAGGCTCCCGCCAGCGGCCTGATAAAACCGGTTAGAACTCACATGCTCTTTTGACCATTCGAGTGATCTCGATCGAGGACATCGCCATCCGGTCGTGCGGCCTCTCGGTCAGACCGGCGTGGTGCAGGGCCTCGTGAATCACGGCTACCGCTGCGGTCTCGGTCGAGACACGGGCGAAATGACGGCAGATCCAGGTCGGAGCTCCGCCGACGGTCGTGTAGGCGAGATTCTCGGCACCTTCCGAGCTGGTCGCTGAGTTTCGGCCGCATACCTCGACCTCGCGTCGGTAGGAATCCACGGGGAAGTAGAGACCCGTGGAGAGTGTTTCGAGTCCGTTCGCTCCAAGCCGGTTGAATAGATCACCACAGGATTCGACCTCGCGTACGCGGTGGACCGCGAGTTCGAAGCCCGCTTCCAGCGTTGCTCGGACGCGCTTCGGCATTTCGGGGTGGATCCAGGGGTTCACCGGCGCTTCGACGCCAGGCGCCGTCGCGACCATGACCGCGCCAACTGCTGCGGGAGTTATGCTCCCAGCTGCTTCAGAAGAGTCCGCCGCCCACGATCCGCCCGAAAGCACCGACATCGCAAAGACACACACAACGATCAGCCTCGCCTTCATAACTGCCTCCCCCGGGCGAGGCGGTGTCCGACGGGCCGTGCGCAACTCGACTGCGGCGCGAGTCCGCTGGTGCCAAGATGCGGTCCGTGGTGTTTGTGTCGCCTGCCCATGTCGACACAATCGGGCGAAGAGACACGTAAGTAATGAAGTTACAGTGGCTTAGTTGTGGGGGATTTGTGGGGGAATTTGAAGAAGGTGTTGCGTATGAAAGGTAAAGCGTTCGGGAGTTTTGAGTTATGAGTTTTGAGTTTTGAGTTGTGGGTCCCCAAAAATCCTCCCCCAGGGAGGAGAGATTGATCGGGAAATCCGAAATCCGAAATTCGAAATCCGAAATCAGGATCGGCACTCGAAGGTGAGAAGTCGTCTCTGAATCGGAGATTCGGTGCGTCTGTTCTAAACTGTTTGATCGTGAATATGGAACGCTTTGGGAAATACATCCTGGTCGACAAGATCTCCTCTGGGGGCATGGCCGACGTCTATCGGGCAAAGGTGCTTGGGATCCGCGGTTTCACAAAGACTGTGGCCATTAAACGCATTCACCCCCACCTGCTCGAGCGGACGCGGTTTCTGAGAATGTTCACCGACGAGGCGAAGATCTCCTCTCGCCTGGTCCACCCCAACATCGTCCAGATATACGACCTCGGAGAGGCCGATGGCACGCCCTTTATCGCCATGGAGTATGTGGCCGGGCGTGATCTCTTCCGCGTGTTGCAGCGACTCGGCTCGCTCGACCGCAGGTGTCCGTGGCGGCTGGCGACGAGGATCGTCAACGAGGTCTGCACCGGCCTCCATTTTGCGCATGACTTCCGCTCGCCCGACGGACAGCCGCAGGAGATCGTCCATCGCGACGTCAGCCCGCGAAACATCATCATCACGTACAACGGCGAGATCAAGCTAACCGACTTCGGCGTCGCACGGGCGCGCGATCGCGAAGAACACACCGAGCACGGCATCATCAAGGGCAAGGTCCGCTACCTCAGTCCCGAGGCGGCCTACGCCAAACATGTCGATCGCCGTTCGGACCTCTTTTCGCTCGGTATCGTCTTTGGCGAGATGCTGCTCATGGCTCCCCTGCGCACCGGCGACAACGAAATGGCGATGCTGCTCGACATCCGCAAGGGAGAGTTCGACCGCAAACGGTTCAACTCGATTCCGAAACCCCTTCGCTCGGTCCTCAACCACGCTCTCGAGGTCGATCGGGAAGACCGTTTCGGCACCGCCCTCGAGTTCGCAGAGGAGCTCGAGCGCAAGTGTGACGACAACTCGAAACCGATGAGCGAGGCCGAGGTCGCGACCTTTATGCACTCGCTCTTCGCCGAGGACATCGAACGCGAAAAGGCCCGTGACGAAGAGGTGGAGAGGGAACTCAGGGAATCCGCTGAGGAAGACGAGCACCCTCCGCAACCGATCGCCACCACCCCGAGGGCCCCCGCGGGCAGCCTCAAGAACCCGCTCAATATCTTTGCCGCCCGAGGGGCAGGGCCGGTGGCTGTTCCGGCTGTCGATGCAGCGGATCAACGGCCGGCGAAGGCTACTCGAGAAGGCATGCTGCACGAAGTCTCACTGTGCCGCGTTCTCCACCAGATCGCGGATGCAAAAGCCACCGGGGTTCTCGACCTCCACCGAGAGCCGGTCAGAAAGTCGATCGATTTCGAAAACGGCAATCCCGTCTTCGCCGACTCCAACATCGAGAGCGAGCTCTTCGGAGAACACCTCGTGGCGCAGGGCATCCTGTCCCGCGAACAACACGGTGAGACTCTCGATTTCGCCGCCCGCAAGGGGCTTCGCTTCACTGAAGCGTTACTTGCCCTCAACGCCTGCACGCCCAATGTCCTCTTCCAACAGCTCGGAGGTCAGGTTCGGAACCGTATCCTCGATCTTTTCAGCTGGATCACGGGCTCCTTCTTCCTCTACGTGGACGCTCCCATCACCCACAGCGGTCTGCCGTTGAATCATCGCACCCACACGCTGATCCACGAAGGGGTGCAGGAACGGTTGCCACTGGTCGTGGTCCGGCGGTTTATCGAGGGCAGAATGCAGCAGACGGTGCTGCGGGTTCCGGGCTCGATCCCCGCTGACCTCCAGCTATCCGGCCGCCAGCAACGGATCCTCCGCACCATCGAGGCCGAAGAGGTCACGATCGAGGAGCTGGTTCGACGCGAAAAGGATGAGGAGTGGCTGTTGCGTCTTCTTTTCATGTTGCACGAGATCCAGCGGGTGGTCTTCCGCGACTGACCGGTGATCGGGAATCGTTCCCGCGCCCGTTCTTTTTGAACCGCAAAGGCCGCCAAGAGCGCAAAGAAGAGAATTGTGTTCCCGAAACCAAAAGAAATTTCTTTGCGCGGTCTTCGCGTTCTTCGCGCTCTTTGCGGTTTTCGGGCGGGTAGCATATTTTCAGAAATGATCGAGACTAGCTGGGGCGAAGGGGTCGGTTTGACGCATCGGAGGAAACCCGTGGTCTGGATGATCGTGGCAGTTCTCTTATGGATTGTCGCCGGGTCGGTCGACCGCAGAACCGAGGTCGAGATCTTTTCCAACGGTAGGCAGCTCCAGCTCGAGGTCGCCGGCTCGACGCTCTCGGCACCGATCGCCATCGAGCACCTGACCGGGGTGGAAATCCGCGCAATGGACTCCATCGATCCTCCCGGAGGTGGTCGGATCACCATCACGAGCGACCGCGGTGAGATCGTCACCGAGCGCCTCCCGCGCCACTTTCGTCTTCCGGTTGGCAAATTAGTGCCGGTCGGCGATTGGGAACTCGATGATTTCGCCGGCTGGGGCCAGGTATGGACGCGCGAGGTCGCAGTGGACGGGCCGTTCACGCTCAACGCGACCTTTCGTGGGCGCTTCCAATATGACCTCGAGGTCGTGTTGCATGGCGTGCCGATGGCCTCGGTCGCTATTCGACGGGGACTGATCAATCACGACGCATTCATCCGCTCGGCCGACGACACGACGCTCGCGGTCACCAGCATCGATCCGACGCCGGCCGCCGACGTTGGTGCGACCGCCGCCACTCTGCTGCGGGCCGCAGCTCTTGCCTCGCTTTTGATCTCCGTCTTTGCCCTCCTCGCATTCATGTCTCGACCAACGTTAAGAGCCTCTGCATCGCGACGATTGAACGCCATGCCGTGGGCCGCACCACTCGCGGTATCTGCAATCGCACTCTCGGTCTGGGTGGCGCGGGATGTGCTCGAGGGTCTGCCCCACCTGCCGGACTCGGTGACCTACCTTCTGCAGGCGAGGTGGATTCTCGCGGGCGATCTCTGGGGATCGGTCTCTTCTCTCCAGGACCACCTCAACGTGCCCTACACCTACGTTGTCGGCGAGCGATGGCTGGGACACTACCCACCGGGCTGGCCGCTTCTCCTGGCGATCGGCCTGGTCATCGGCGCGCCGTGGTTGATCGCTCCCGTTCTCGGTGGGCTGTTCGTGATACTTCTCTATCTCACCGGGCGCGAACTCGATGGGCCAGTCACCGGCCTCCTCGCGGCGACCCTTGGCGTTTTGTCGCCGATGGCTCGCCTGATCTTCGGCTGCATGCTGTCACACGCGGCAGCCGCCACCCTGGTCCTCGCCGGTCTGTGGTTGTTGCTGGTTGCTCGACGGCTCAAGACCTGGCCCGTGGCAGCACTCTCGGGCATCGCCCTCGGCCTGGCCTTCGGCGTCCGGCCGCTGTCGGCAGTAGCTGCGGCGATCCCGCTAGCCGTCCTACTTGCTGGCGACGTTCTCGGGCGGCGCGACCGCGAGGCACCCAACCGCGCCCTCGGCTGGTTCATCGGCGGCGCCGTCGTAGCACTGCCGACCCTGATTGCCAATCAGCTCATCACCGGCAGTGCGTTCACGTTTCCATACTCCCTGGCGAAGGGGTCCATGTACTTTGTTGCCAACCTCCCTTTCGGGATTCGTAATGCAGATGTCCTCCTCTATTCCGCCGGCAACGCCCTCCACGGCTGGGGTTGGCCGTTGTTCCACGGTCCATTTTGGGTCGCGCTCGCTTTTGCCTTCGCCCTGGTACCGTTTCTGCTTCGACGGAGTAGAGGAACTGATGTTTTGCTGGCGGCGATGGTTGGATCGGTGGTCGTGGCCCTTCTCGGAAGCCGCGGCCACGGTCTCCACGGATTCGGGCCACGATATCTGGTCGAGGTCTTTGCTCCTCTCTACCTGCTGACTGCGCGAGGGTTTGTCGAGCTGGCACGGCAGAGGACTGACGGACACGAGGTGGAACGACGACTCCTTGGAGCCGCTTCGACGCTGGTCTTTGTCTTCCTGTGCGGCGCCGCGGCCATAGCCCTCCCCCACCGGCTCGGCCTCTACCGCGCATATAACGGCATCGACGCCTCTCTCGAAAAACAGGTCGGCGAGAAGGGGATCGCGCGAGCGCTGATCCTCCTACCACCAGACAACTGGCGCGGGTGGGCAATGGCTGCGCGGATGTTTGAACCCGATTCCAAGGCGGATCTTCTGTTCATTCAGGCAGAACTCGACGATCCCGCAATCGTGGGATTTGCCGGCGATCGACCGATCTTCGCCTGGCGAGACGGAAGCTTGACGCCTGCGGAGATTTCATCGGTAATCAGAATTCAGCCTTCCCCTGACCCACCCAATTCGAACCGCGCAGAACGCTAAGAGCGCAAAGAACATCTCTTGTGTCATCAGGTCAGAAATCTTTGTGCTGTCTTTGCGATCTTTGCGGTCTTTGCGGTCCAAAAGACCGATCAATCGAAACGC